>Ga0164307_10000698_pt1 | contig 14850 bp, 17 predicted proteins | sample Whisoiple_243_MG_FD_110214 | JGI IMG/M metagenome (GOLD analysis project Ga0164307, IMG submission 110214) | Soil microbial communities amended with fresh organic matter from upstate New York, USA - Whitman soil sample_243_MG | ecosystem: Environmental > Terrestrial > Soil > Unclassified >...
CACGCAGCCATCCGCCTCGCGCAGCAACAGCGCGCGCTGGCCAATCGCGAATGAAGGCTCGACGCCGATGCCGGGAACGTCGAGATCGTCGCGCCATATCAGGCGGCAGCGCTGCGCCATTTGCTCGGCGGTGAGCCAGGTTTGCCCCTTCCAGTTGACGTATTGCCGCGCATCCTCGCAGATCGGGCACGATGGCGGCGGCGCGGGGCTATCGGGAAATTGGGCGCCGCATTGCTCGCAGGTCCACAGCGACATCGGCAGGGAGCTCCGGGTTGAGCGATTTCTGCTCGGCAAATCGTCAGGACACTATCAGAGTTCGGCCGCATCCAGACAAGCGGGCGTCTTGCGTGATCCTGGATCACCAGCCAAGCCGATTTTGCAAATTGTTCCGCTCCGGAACAGGAATCTTTGGCTTGTGGAACTGAACTTCGCGGCGTCTCGTGTTTTCTAACAGGAAGAGAAATGCCAGCACGGTAACAGAAAGTGGCGAGAAAGTGCCGGGTGACGACGTGAAACGCCTCTCAAAACGTCTAACGAATCTCATCGTTCTTGCGATCGCGATTCCCTATTTTCTGCTGGACGCGATATTCGCGACCGTGGCGATTCCGCTCGCGAGGCGGATTGCCGGGCATTGGGCGTTTGCGCGCATTCACCGCTGGATCCTTTCCTTGCGGCCCTATCCGACGCTACTGCTGTTTATCGTGCCGCTGATCGTTCTCGAGCCGGCCAAGCCGGTCGCCGCCTATCTGGTCGGCACCGGCCACACAAAGCTCGGCCTCTCCGTACTGGCGATCGCGGAAATCCTCAAGCTGGTGTTCATCGAACGGCTGTTCAACGTCAGCCGCGACAAGCTGCTGTCTATCCCGGCATTCGCCTGGGCCTACGGCAAATATTCGGAGGTCAAGAACTGGCTGGTGTCATTTGCGGCATGGCAACTCGTGCGGCGATGGAGCCGGATCGCGCGACAGGCCGCGCAGCGCCTCGCGCGGCAAGCGCGCCACTCGATACCTCGCGGCGCCGTGCGCGATGCGGGCGATAGATCCGACAGACGCGAGTCCTGGCTTCCGGCCAGAGCCATCACCGCCCGACAAACGCGCAAGCCCGGAACCTGAAGAAGACAGCTGCATCGCTGGTTCCTTTACGATGTTGTCGTCGCCCATTTTGATAAACTCGACCGCGATATCCCCGGCCGAGCGAATCAATCATGGCGCCCATCTGGGTCGGGAAAGCCAGCTGCAGCCGCCCGGTCCACAGAATATCCAGCGGGGCTTCCGATCACAAGTAAAGGTTGTTCATTTTTATATATTCTACTATGAGGGATGAACTCGATCGGCAAGCCACGTGGGATATTCAGAAGCTGTTGAGAACACCTGGTTTCAGACGGAATGAATTGAAAGGCCCGTACGGAAAGCAATCATCTCGGGCGTGCCGCCTGATCAAATGATTTGACTCCAAAAAGCTTGTTGCTGCGGCAGGATTGAACCTATGACCTTGAGGTCAAGACCTCACGAGCCATCGGCGACCATTAGTCACTCCTTGCGCGCGGGCTGTCGATAGCGTTTGATCTGCAAAAGACGCCGATGGAGACTCAGCAATGGCCGGTATGGTTTTCAAGACTGGAGATATCGCCGCCTGGGACTGCGCCCTGGACGATCGACCCAAGGCCGTCACCGCAAACGAGTGGCCTGATCTTCCCCAGATCGAGGCTTTCGCCCCGACGCCCCTTAGCATCGGGATGGCTTGCCGCCTGCGCGCGCAGGACGGCAGCGACATCGCATTCGTGCTTAATCCGGTCGCGGCCCGTTACCTCGCAATCAGCATTTTCACGGCGGGAATGAAGGGCGGCTGGCTCGATGAACGTGGCAATGTGATTCACCCTGAGACGCCACAGTTCAACTCCTAGCATTACTCCGATTGCCCGGCTCGTTATATCGCAAGTCGGGCAGGACGCGCGAAGTCCGGGTCGCAAGCACGCGGCGTCTCCTGAGAAAATCGCTCACAAGCGACCCGCGACGTTTACGAGGCGAATTCCCCGGCCAACGCCGGCACTGCCAGCGCCAGCGAAACGACGCCTTCCACAACAAGATCGAATTCGACGTGGAGCGCCGACGAGCTCCACGTCGAGGTCTGGCATCAGCGTACCAGAATCTTGTCTCCATGCCCCATCGAGGGATCAGCCTTGTTACTAAACATGACGATCGCGATCGCACCGGTAAGTGCAGCGCGCATGGAATGGTTCACCAACGCATTGGCGCCTTCGGTCGGCGAGATGAGATCGAACGTCGCGGCATCGCCCGGCGCCAAGGTGTAATTCTGCATCCCCACCATCACGTTCTTCGGGTTGCCAGACGGATAAACCCTGTCCCAAATGCCAGCGATCGGATGAAATCCGGAAAACTCGTTGGGACCGGCATTGACCAGATAGATGCGCACGCGCTCGCCGGGTTTCGCCTCGAGAGTCTGTGTGGCGTGCTCGTCATGCACCGGGTCATACTGGAACGGAACGGCGTTGAAAGCATCGTGCTTCCACTTGTTCGCCATCATGCTATCGACGTCTTCAGGATTGTCGAACATCTGATGCTCGATCAGGACATATTCGCGGTCTGCCTTGGGCATCGCATCGGGGTCCTTCGGATCGACGATGACTGCCCCGATCATGCCGCGGGAAATGTGCTGGATCATCGGATCAGAACCACAATGATAGAAGAACACGCCGGGATGGTCCGGAACGTACGAGAAGGTCTTTGTCTCGCCGGGTTTGATCGACGCGAAATCCTTCAGAACATCCGTCCGCTCGGAATGCATGTCGATCGAATGCGATTTCTTGTTAGCGGCATCGTTCTTCAAGGTGAATTCGATGGTGTCGCCCTCGGTCGCCCGGATGACCGGGCCGGGGACCTGACCGTTGTAGGTCCAGGCGAGTACTGTGTGGCCCTCGTTATCGGACGGTACAGTGACCTCTTTGGCGGTCAATTCGACCTTGACGGTCTTGGCCTGGGCCGCGGTGATCGCGGCACCGGCCAGGATCACGGCCGACGCCACGCCCGCCACCATGGCGCTGTTATTCAAACCTGCAGTAGTCATTAAAACTGATCTCCGTTTCACAATGGACCTCGCTTCGTGGTTTGGTATGACTTTCGTACTATTCAGGTCCCGCATTTGCAGACCTGCCTCAGATACTTGACCAAGCCCTTGATCTGGTCTTCCGACAGGACCTGACCCCAAGTTGGCATCAGCACCGACTTGTTGACGGCCAAACCACCTTCTGTGATGGCTTTGGTCAGTTCGTCATCCGAAGTATCGCCCATGCTCTTTGCGTCGGTGTGATCGCGCGGCTTCACCGAAAGGCTGGGCAGGTTGACCCCCGTACCGTTGCGCTGGAGGCCGTGACACTGCACGCAATAGACGCCGTAGATCTGCTCGATCGACTGCTCGGCGTGGCTTGTCGATGACGTGAGCAGCAGGACCAGACCGGCGAAAGCTGCCAACATTTGCGTTTTCATCACTTGCCTCCTTGACCCAGTTGCACCAGAAACGCGGTCAGTCGCTGGATATCCAGATCTTTCAAATTCGCCGTCGGCATCCAGATATGCGGATCGAAACGCTGCGGATCGGCGGTGTAAGCGGCGATGAAATCAGGCTGCAGTCGTGTTCCGGCATCGGTCAATTCCGGTCCGGACAGACCACCTTCGCCATTTTCACCCTGATGACACGCGACACAGCCGCGAAACTTGACGAACGCGAGCGCACCCATGCGCGCACCCTTCGGATCGCCTTTGAAGCTGCCTGTCGGAACGAGATCAGCGGGCGCTTTCAAGGCCATCAACGCTTCCGCAGCAGCTTCGGCATCTGCCTTGTTCAGCTTCAGGTGCGCCGTGATCTTCGACGGATCTGGCACATCGTTCTTGTCGCCCTTCTTGATCGTCTTGAAATACGGGTAACCGGCAGGACGTATGGGCTTGGGGTCCTGCAACCAGGAAACCAGCCAATCCTTATTGAACTTGCTGCCGGCAAACCAAAGGTCGGGACCTTTGCGCGTCAGCAGTCTGTCCAGCGAAGTGTCGGTCGGCTTGACCAGCGCGTGACAACCGGAACAACTCGGATCCAGTTGGTCGGCAGCGCTTGCGCTGCCCAGGAATGCCGCGGTCAAGCCCGCGACGGCGAGTAAAAGCCCTTTCATATCTGCTCTCCTTTCGATGGAATTTAGGGCGCGGGAGTGCCTTTGAAGGCAGGGCTCTCGTACATGCCGAACGGCTTTTTCATTGACTCCTCGTAATAAAAATCGGGCACGAACTCTTTGTTTTTCCATTTATAAAAAGCTTGATCCTTCACCGGGATTTCCTCGTACTCGATAGTGGTCATCATGCCGCCCATGGTCGTACTGCCATTCACGGTGTGCATGTCGATGTGATCGTGCACCATCCAGATGCCGGGATTGTCGGCGCGCAAAATCAGGTCGTAGCGTTCACCCGGTCCGAACAGGATTGTGTCGGCGAGGTAAGGATTGGCGAGAGGCCGGCCGTCCTTGGCGTAGACCTCGAAATCATGGCCGTGGATGTGGATGGAATGCATGTCATCGCCGGCGCCGATCAGGCGAATGCGGACGACATCGCCCTTCTTGATCCGCAGCGGTTGGGTATCGGGAAAGGCCTTGCCGTTGATGGTGAAGAAATCCGGCACGTCACCGGGAACGCCGCCATAGCCGGGTTTCTTTGCCCAGGCTGAAGCCCAACTTGAAAACATCATGATGTAATCTTTTGTGACTTCCTTTTCGACCGGCGGCGGATCTTTCGGATCGACGATCAAGGGACCCCACATGCCACGCATCGCAACGTGCTCGTTGACGTTGACATGACAGTGGTACCACATGGTGCCGGACGGCTCGGCCTTGAAACGATAGGTGAAGGTCTCGCCGGGCGGAATGGCCGGCTGCGTCGTGTCGGGAACGCCGTCGTCCTTCCACGAGCCGCGTTGAAACATGCCGTGCCAATGAATCGTGTGTGGCAATGTCGTCTGATTTTCGATCTCGATCTCGACGTCATCGCCCTCCTTCACATGGATCAGCGGGCCGGGAGTCTGGCCGTTGAAGGAAAAGGTGTGAAAGGTCTGTTTGTCGACCAGCTTGAGGATCGTATCCTCGACAGTCATCGAGAAATGACGGGTCTCCGCCGATGCCATGGGCGGACTCAGGACGCAGAATGCGGCACTTGCGGCAAAGACGAATTTCACGAGACGTGCGCGCAGCGCACAGCATTCCAGGGTCATGGGCATAATATGCATTCTGTATCGATGTTTTTGGGTAAATCGCTATGGTGCGCGATTCGAAGAAGGGGCCTGCTTATCCGTCGGGCATCCAGTTGCGTGCCGGACGCCGATCGCATTGAACAGACCTGGTGATCATGACGCGCCCCACCAATTCGCAAATAGACAGCAGCGGTTTCGTGTCATGTTCGGGGCGATAAAGCAACATCTAAAATGTATCTTTAACGCGAAAATTTTTGAAGATGATATGCAAAAAAATTTTGGGATGAAAAAACACGACGTTAATTTCGCCTGTGTTTTTTAGAGCGCCGGAGTTGAATGACGAAGCTTATCGTCATGCAGCGTAGTTACATCCCCGCTGTGCAGAGAGCTTGCAGCGCAAGCTGGGTGACGCCGACCTCCTTCGCAGCTATCGGCATCACCGTCCATAGCCGGGCATACCAGGTCCGATCGCTTCCCACCGTCCGCATCAAGCCCACCCATTTGACCAATGCCGGCTTTGGCTTGCCGTTCTGCAGCAGCCAATGTCCCATATAGAATCGCGCGACCAGATCGTTGGGGTCGGCCCGGAGCGCAAACTCGAATTCCGCCCTGGCTCGGTCCGAAATCAGACCGCCATCCGCCAGCGTGAGCGCTTCTCCCAATGCGACATGCAGCACGCTGTTGTTCGGGTCACTCTCAATCGCTCGCTCGAGCACGGGAATACTGAGACGAGTCAGACCTGACTGGAGCAATGCACCACCCACGATCGCCCAGCGTTGGCTCACATCCTCCGCGGCCATGAGCTTCGGCAAATCGAATACACCTTGCAGAGGCACCGGCGGCATAGTAGCCGCGCTATTCAGCGGCACCGTTACACGGTGCGTGGTTAGAGGCGACAAATGCGTGAACCAAATCGCGGCGGCTATGCCGACCGCAGCTCCTGCCGCGGAGGAAACAATATACGGCTTTAGGCTGCCTCTGGAATCATGCTTTTGATCGATAAGTGTTTCCCTCATGCCAACGCAGCGAATTGATCAAGTTCTGTGAGCTCTCGTGCAACGCGGATTAAACATGCACTTAAAATGTATATTTGTACAGACTAAAAATCGGCGAAAAGCAAAATTCATGTGCAAGGCGTGCCGACAACGGGCCCGGCCCCGGTATTACTGTCGTGATTTCAGTTCGAGAGGAGCTTTTCGGGCTGCTCCATGACAGGCATGTCGCCGAAGCGACCCGCGATGACATCGGCCGATCGAATCGTTTCACGCGTGACGCTGGACCTCTCTGGATTTCTGTGCCGAGCTGTGGATAGGATCGGATGCGCGGCGGGCAGCGCGGCTTCCGATATGCTTTCAAACCTGAAAACAGCGCCCGGTACAGCCGTCTCAATCAAACGTTGAGCCGAGCCGTCTTGCTATTGCTGTTGTCGATGCATGCTATGGCGTTGCAGGATCGCGGGCTGCTCATGCGGCTGGCGGTATCCTGAAATCTTTCGGGCTGAGGATAAGATCGGCGAGCGTATAACGGTCAAGAGTCGCTGTGAACGCGGCCAGCGCTTCCCTCAACGGTGCTCGAAGGCGACAGCGCGACGAGATCGGACAATGGTTATCTGCTGAAAAGCATTCCACAAGCGCGAAATCCGGCTCGGTCGCGCACAAAACATCGCCGAGCTTGATCCGGTTCGGCCGTTTGGCAAGCGTAAGCCCGCCCGACCTGCCACGCACGGCTTTGAGATAGCCCTCGCGCGTGAGTTGATTTGCGACTTTCATGAGATGGGTGCGCGAGATGCCATAGACACCCGCGGTCTCTTCTACCGTGATCAACCGATCACTGTGGGTGGCCGCATACATCAGCAAGCGAAGCGTGTAGTCAAAAAAGCTTGTCAATCGCATCGGGGGGTTCCGCTGCTAGCAAGTCGCGATACCAGAAATACGAGCATACTAGAAAAGATGAACTTGTCTGGTGTATTTAGCAAGTATCTGAAGTCGGCGCGAAGTCACCTGTTCGTGTGAGTATCAGCCCATCGACCGCAGCAAACTCCAGCGCGGAGCTATGACGAGGATGCCTGATAGGCATACTACGTGAGCCACTCCCGAGTGGAGTCAGATACTAAACATGTATATCACATATTTCTTTACAGGGCAAGGCACACTTGCGTGCTTTTTGAACCACCGTGCGCGCTACACAGTCTGGCCGCGACGTGGATTCGTTCGGCAAATTCGGCAAATACCCACCGCAGTTGCAAGCGGCGTCACACTGAAGCTCGATTGGACAGGGAATCTCGGAGGGCCCCATGGACAAGCCAAAAAGGCGACGACAGCAAACAAGCCGCGACTGTCGCGGCCGAGTGCTGTCGGGTCTTTTGTCCTGGCATTCTTTGGTCATGGCGCATTCTGGGGGCGGCGCGTACTTTTCAAGCGCGGGCATCAAGCGATAGACGTCGTTCAATCACGGCATGCGTGACGCATTCCCACTTGCGATAATAAGTTTTCCAGGTGCCGGGCACGTCCTCGGCGTTTGTGGCGGGATAAAGCGGGAGAAGACGGCGGTGCATGCGCGACGATATCCACAATCTGGACAGAACGCATTCCATCCAGACCCCGGCCCACGGCGCGCCGGGCGCGAAAAGCGTTTGCATATCGAGGCAAAGATGCACGGCAGGGCGCGAGGCGGAGCAAGTGCTCGGCCCATGGCTATCCGACACGCCGATGGCCGAAACCAGTCGCCAGGCGCAGAAGCCGCTCGACTATCGCCCCCATGGCAAGTCCTGCCAGGACATCCGTCGTCCAGTGCGCGAGTAGCACGATGCGGGTGGCGACGAGAGCCGCTCCCGCGCCCTGCCCGTCTTCCTCTGAGACGATCTACCGACCTTCCCTTCGCTCACGCCTCCGCTGCGTCATTCCTCGCCGGTCCGGGTTTTTGATTTCAGGATAGTCGTCACGTCTTTCCGACTGGTGCTTCACCAGTTTCCGAGCCTAATGCATAATTGCCTGGCTTTAGGTCTATTGCGCACGCGAGACCAGTTTGGGTCGCGAGATTGCTTTTGTCGTGCGTACCGAATCAGGGGAGCCCCGCACCCCACTTCGCTCGTGTGCCATCCACCAGTCCGCGACGGCTCTTGTCACCTCATCCCATAGCGAACCTGGAAGGTCCGGAATTGCAAGCCGGACGACGTAACGGTCCCGAATTCTGTCCCGACCCCACTCAGCCGCGCCGAAATCGAAGCCAAAACTGCCCGCGTGACGCAATGGCAAGTTCGCGCGCCTCAGGTCGTCGCACAACTCCGCGGTCAGATCCCTGGTCTGATTTTGATCGAAGGCTCTTGCCGGTGCCAACGTCACGTAGAGACCATGAACGAAATGTAGCTCGTGGGTCAGGCCGACCAGGCACGTTGCGAAATGATGTTTCGTCCGCATGCTATTTTGCAGCATTCGCGCGACGCGCCGATCTGTCAGACGACGGTAGCTGGTCCCTCCCACGTAGGGCGGAAAATGCGCCGGGAGCGCCGCGCCGCCAAACAGACGAACCGCATTGCGCGTCTCTGCGAGAAGTCTTTGCAGCAGTTGGTGCCTGGCGACATCACGCTGGAGCGCGTTTTCTATAAATACTGCCGATCCGAGCCGACCGTATTCCACGCCCAGCGAGTCAAGCTTGTTGTGACTGCGAACCATTACGACTGGAATCATCGCCTTTCTGGCCCAGCGCAAAACACGACTTATCCGTCTGGAACCGCCGGCGAAACAGGTTGTGTCAAAAATTATTAAATCGATACACGGCCGAGCGATTTGAAGCGCAGCCTCGAACCCGACTGCGGATATACAGGAGTCAAGCAACAGAATTCGGCTGCGCGAACTCCGAGGCAGCCCGATTTTGCCGATCAATTCGTCGGGCTCCAGCCTCCTTAGATGCTTGGCATGGCCATCGATTAGCTCGATAGTCTCGCCATAAGAATTAGGTCCGATGAAAATATCTGCTTCGGAAAGAACGGGTGCCGAAGCCATGAGCACCGCAGAAATGGCCGCCATTCCCGAAGCCGTGTAAACCGTTTCGCTATGCGCGCCATTTTCCAACGAATAAAAGGACGGCCCTCGCACCTCCAGATCGGCGCGCTGATAATTGTATTTGAACTCGAAGGGGCCTGAGCGCGGCCCGAACGAATGCGTCCAGGCCGTTTCCGTCGTCGCCCAATCGTGGAGCTGGTGTTCGGCCTTCAGCGCCGCGGCGAGATGAAACTTTTGCTCGATCACCTCGGCCGCGGATTTGGGATGCCGAATCGCCAATGGGTTGGCGAGAAAGCCATTCAGCAGACCAAGCTCTTCGCTCTTTCTGCCCAGATATGCTTCGACAGTTTCCATGACGGCCTCAGCCCGTCACGACAACGCAACAAACGATCATTGGGTCCTCGAAATCACCCTTCTCTCGCCCACAGTCGTCAATAGTTGCCATTTTGGGAGGCTGGAGGCCGGCTGAAAAGGCGCGACCTATCAAATATGAGGTTTTCGCCTTTCAGATCGTACGGGACCGTGCCGGACTCGCCGGCGGCCTCGACAGGCATCCAAGGCGTCGGTGCCGACGTAACGATCAGAAGTCAATGGCAAGCCGGTTCACAGCATGGACGAACTGGACTCGACATTCGAGAATGCCGGCATCGGCAAGGAGGTCACCTTTGACCGTGCAACGTGACGGACGAAGCCGCAACGTCAAGCTACGCGCCGGCGCAGCCGTTCAACAATTCGCCTTCCGATCTGCTGGCGCTTTCGATGGAGCACGGCGCGCTTCGCGAAGGCCTGGTGGTGTCTGCACGTAGCGCTGCTGTTTTTCGGCTAGACAACGTCGTCCGACTATCGCGTCGACGCAACGCGAGAAGTCGCGCTATCGGCAACGCGCTGCAATTGGACCGCCGTTTACCTTGTTCGAAGCGCGCAGTATCAATTTTATAAATGTGGTGTACTTTATCTTTATGCATGTCGATGTCGACTGCATTGAACTCAACAATGGGATCACGGAGGGTGATATGGCCAAGAAAGCGAAGAAGGCAAAAAAGAAGACCAGCAAGAAGAAAAAGAAGTAGGCTTCGCCATACCTTTGCTGAAACACATCAAGACGCGTGCGCGACTTTTGGCATAGCCATCCTATATCGCCGCGGCTTGATGTGGTTCACCATCAGCAAGTTCAAGCCGGACCACGAGGCGCAATGTAGGCTGATCGGTCCGGCTTTTTGTTCAGCGCTGGCGGACCGCGATTGCTCGAAAGCGGCGGTCAAGCGTTTTCCATTCGCCAGAGAGCCCAACGCCGCGCGAGCATTGTCGTGTTGAGCGCGCTGGGCACAAAGTCCGTCGCCAGCTCAAACACAGCTTCGGCGCCCGCCCCACAGGCTGCATAGCGTCCAGTGCTCCGGAGTGAAATCATGGGGCACGCAGGCTATTTCGGCGATCATTTTCCTGGTCCGCCCTGACCGAGGCCAGAGTAGGCTGGATCTGAGTTCGCCCCTCCGGTGTGGAGGGGACTGGGAGTTTTATTGGAATACCTGTGTGCCGGTGCGCTGCCAGAGAACCGATCAACCGTAGCTGCCTGAGTATAGATTTCGACGACAGGGAATTCCCTCCCGCGAAGCGTTGGCTCCGGAGGCGCTGTCGAGCTCGCCACTGCGTAGTGAACGGCCGGTGCTCCTGATCGTTCCTCCACGTCGGACTTTAGCGTCCCAATTGGAACCCTCGCCCGGGGTATCTGTTGAACCTCGGCGAACAAAGCTCCAAATACGGTTGAAGTCAGATGCAAGAAAAGAAGCCATCCAAAGCTCGATCGAAGGTGCACGCCTCGAAGATGCCTGCCTCGAAGATTCATCCTTCGAAGGTGCTGGTGCATACGGGTATGGGGGCGGGGATGGGTCTGGTCATGGGAGCGATTTTGCTAAATCTCTATCCGACCTTCGCGGTTCAGCTTGAACGTCAAGGGAGTTTGACGGTCTGGCTTTTCATGGGTGCGCTGACCACGGCATTTGCCATTGGCGCGACCTTGACTGGCATAGTCTTGATGAATGAGGATGCCCGTCCGAAGTGATGATAGGGCCGCTCCGGCCTCCCCTTCCCACCCCACGGCGCCGTTGCTGCCGCCATTCGCTGCAGCATTCCGTGCGGTGTTGCCCGAGCGGGCCTATTTCACCCTGCCGAACAGCATGTAGCACGAGTCCGATTCCGATGGTGAGATGGATGGCATGCAGTGCCGTTGCGACCCAGTAGAAGATCCAGAACAACTCGCCTGCTGACCCCTCCCCCGGCTTGACTTCGGAGTCGAGGATCGGAACGACCTTGTCCTGAAAGTCGAGATAGTACTCGTAACCTTTGACGCCCAGGAAAGCCGCGCCGAGGACCAGGGTGACAACCAGCCACCGGATCATTCTGTTCGGCCGCTCGTCCTGTGCCGCCGCATTGATGGCAAGCACGATGGTCTGGCTGCTCGTCAGCAAGATGAAAAAATTGAGGCTGCCGCACCACAACACGGCGTCCTTTGCGGCCGCCGCGAATTCGTATCGTCCGTGGGCTGGAAGCGATAACAACCAGCGGCTGACCTCATCTGACAACGCTGATGAGAATCAATAATTGGCGACGAACTGCGCGCTTTGGCATCCGTATTAATCAGTGCGCTCCATCGAGGGGCCGACGGAGCTATGGGAAGAGCTCAAATGACGCTTTCGGCATCAACCCGTATCGCTGTACGATCCTGAATCGCGATTTTGCGTCCTGCTGCCGGAACAGCGCGATGCTGTCGATCGCGAGTTCAGCGAGGTGAAGCTCCGCGAACCGCCGCCGTAATTCCGCGAGCACGACTTCGCGCCGTGCAGCGGGAAGTCGTCCCGTCAACGTCATGTGGAAGCGATATTCTTCCATGACATAGGGATACCCCCAGCGATCGAGGTGGTCGCGCTGCGCTGGCGTCAACCGCTCCGGTTGACGACGGGCGCGATCCGCCGTGGCCAGCGGCGCGCGGAAGCCGTCGAACGCACTGACGGTATCGGCAGCAAGTTGTTCCAGCTCGAGCGAGCGCTGCGAAGGCACCACAGCGATGAAGTCGCCGATCTCGTTGACGATGGGGGTTATCGCGGGGATGGAGCGGGGTGTTCGCGCGAAGGATTCGCAGGCCGCAAGCAATCCGGCTTCGGTCTTGCTTTCCGCCAGCACCATTGGCGGCTTCAGCGTAGCGTGAAAGCCGTATTTTCGGGGATCATGCGTGATCTCCCGCCAATCAGGCACGGTCCGCACCATGCCATGCGGAAACGGCAGTTCCTTGCCGGTGAAGGCGTCATAGCCGAGCAGTTGCGCGCCGAAGCGATCGAGCGTGCTGCCTTGTGCAGCGGCGAAGTAGATCGCGTAGCGTGGCGCATCGGTCATGGCGGCCAGAATAGAGCCGGCTCACGCCGCTGCAACCGCCTTGCGCGGCAACACGGAAGATCGCAGCAGGCGTCCGGCATCGGTCAGATGCACAAGGCGGCCAGCGGAGATCACCGCAACGATGCGCGGCCGGAGCGGATTTTCGGCATCGAATAATGTCGGCGCGGCTGCCGGGCGTGAGTTTGCCGCGATCGGCGAGACCCGCGGCTTGGGCGGGCGCGGCCGATATCAAATCCCAGGCCGCAGGCAACGGCAGGATCCCGTCGGCGGCCAGGCGGAACCCCGCGAGCAATTGCGCCGGATAGTAGTAGTCGGAGGCGAGAATCGAGCACAGGCCTTTGGCGATCATGTCGCTGGCTTTGGTCCAACCGGTATGGCTGCCGCCGCGCACCACGTTGGGCGCGCCGAACACGATGAAGTCTCCGCCCCTGGCCGCCTCGCGCGCGGTTTCTTCATTGACCGGAAATTCCGCGATGCCGACGCCCAGCGCGCGAAATGCCCGCCGCATTTCCGGCGTGTCGTCGTCATGCGACAACATGCGGATGCCGCAGTCGCGGACCGCTTTGGCAAGGCGCGTAATTGACGCGGGAACGTCATGCGCGCGGGCGACGACACGCTCGACCAGCGCATCGAATTCGCGGTCGGCGCGCAGCCGTCGGCCGCTCGCTTCCGCCGAGGTTAGATGCCAAGCACGCTGGAGATTTCGCCGAGGGTTGCCTTCTCGGCATCGCTGACCTGAACACCTCCGCCAAACAAGCCTCCGCCTTCGGATGCAGCCTCAGCCGTCTTTTGACTGATTTCACGCAGCCAGCCCTTGAATGCCGAGGCATCACCCGGAGCTTTTGCAGCAAGAATGGCCGCAACCTCGCGCAACGAGTCGATCGCCTTGATCTTGATCTCGGCCGGCTTGCTGTTGCCAAACTCTGCCTTCAATCCGTCGTGAGCCGAGGCCCGGCCGTCGCTGGTCTGGAAGTCGGTGACCACGGCCTTTACCAACGGGTTGGCATTTGGGTCGGTTGCGGCCCGTGCGAGCGCGGCGCCGCTGGCGAACGATTCCTTCAGAAGGCCGAACAGTCCGCTCGGTTCGGCGGCCGTAATGGCCATTCCCGCATTCATAGGGCTTCTCAAGAGGAGCGCCCATTCATCCTTGGTGAAATTGGTCTTGTCGGTCATGGGTTATTCTCCCTTATGACGGCGACCGATGCGGCCAACCATGTCGCGTCGCCGTAGGTTGGTGGCTAGACTGCTTGTTGCGTGCCACGCACTGGATTTTCGCCAGCGCGTCGGGCTTCGGGTGAAGATTTTCCGGACGTCGCCTTACGGCCCAACTTGAAATTGCGTTGGTCGGCCGGCCCCTTGATCCAGATCAAATGGTTCCGGTCAGGTCCGAAGCGGACCTGAGCCGAACCTAGACAAATCACGGTCGAATTAGCCCGCCCGGCACGCAGTCTCAGCTGCAATTTGAATTTGGGACAGCTTCGTTGTCCGACCCGTGTATTCGCGCGTTGAACCTTCGCAAAGTTGCCGTGACCCACACTAAGTGGGCTAGGAGACCGGAGGAGGTTCTGATGACGAAGCATGCCTTGAGATCCTGGAAAATCACCGTGTCATCTCGACTCGCGTTCCTGGCTTTCGTCCTCGGGGCAAGTGGCGCATTGGCAGACGATATGAAGATGCCGATGAATGGCAAGGACATTAAGTGGGGACCGGCGCCGCCGTTCTTTCCGAAGGGCGCGGAGTTTGCGGTGCTCTCAGGCGATCCAAGCAAGGACGGTCTCTACGTTGTTCGTCTGAAGATGCCCGCGGGTTATAAGATCCCGGCCCACAATCACCCGACAACGGAAAACGTGACGGTCGTGTCCGGCAATTTTCACATCGGGATGGGCGACAATCTCGACGAGAAGAAGGGAATTGAGTTGACCTCAGGAGGGTATGGTGAGGCACCAGCGAAAATGAACCATTATGCTTGGGTAACCAGCCCAACGATTGTGCAGGTTCACGGTCAAGGTCCCTTTGCAATCACCTATGTCAATTCGGCGGACGATCCTAGCACCAAGAAATAGCCAGCAGCGCAACGGCGGGCTCCGACACGATATGCCGGCGGTCCATCTCGGCTGCATGCATCAGCAGTCTGTTTGAGCCGCCGGCCGATGTCGCAGATGGGTCATTCGCGTAGGTTTGACGATGCGCCGATCACTTCTGTTCTTCCCTTTGAACA
>Ga0164307_10000699_pt1 | contig 14809 bp, 15 predicted proteins | sample Whisoiple_243_MG_FD_110214 | JGI IMG/M metagenome (GOLD analysis project Ga0164307, IMG submission 110214) | Soil microbial communities amended with fresh organic matter from upstate New York, USA - Whitman soil sample_243_MG | ecosystem: Environmental > Terrestrial > Soil > Unclassified >...
AGCGCCTTCAGGCGCATCGCCGTCTGCAGATGGTCGCGATCCATGTTGGCAGTGTACTCGAATCCATAGTAATGTGCCTATATAGCCATCACACGATGGAAGGTAGGCCGTAATGGGTACCCTCACACTCGACCGCGACGAGATCGTCCGGCTCGCCGCACTTGCCACCGGCGACGAGAAGCACGAGGCGTCGAGCTACTCCACCCTCGACGCGCTGCTGGTGCTGTACGGCCGCGTCCTGCAGGTCGACCCGGCCGACCCCGCCTGGGAGCAGCGCGACCGCTTCATCCTCAGCAAGGGCCACGGTCCCGCCGCCTACTACGCCGTGCTCTGCTGGCGCGGCTTTTTCCCCGAGCACTGGCTTCCCACCTTCACCCGGCCGGGCAGCCGCCTGGGCAGCCATCCCGACCGCCTGCTGGTGCCGGGCGTCGAGGCCTCCACCGGCTCCCTCGGCCACGGCCTGCCGCTGGCCGCCGGCGTCGCCCTCGCCCTGCGTGCCAAGGGCGCCGACCAGAGGGTCGTTGTCCTGACCGGCGACGCAGAGCTGAACGAGGGCTCGAACTGGGAGGCGATCATGCTGGCGCCCCAGCTCCAGCTCGAAAACCTCACCTTGCTCGTCATCGACAACGGCTCCAGCACCATCGATCTGGTTCCCATCCACGAGCGCCTGGCGGTCTTCGGCTGGCAGGCCGAACAGGTCGACGGCCGCGACCACACCGCCCTCGAGGCCGCGCTCAGCGCCCGTTACGACTCGCCAGCCGCCGTCGTTGCGACCGTGAGGACGACGCCATGATCGCCATGCGCGCGCAGGCGATCGACACCGTGGCCGAGTTGTTCGAGGACGACCCGCGCGTGGCGGTCGTGCTCGCGGAGATCAGCGTCGACCGCTTCAAGCCGGTCTTCGCCCACGACCCCGCCCGCGCCGTGAACGTCGGCATCATGGAGCAGACGATGGTCGGCGTCGCCGCCGGCTACGCCCTCGAGGGCTTCCACCCCGTCATCCACACGATCACCCCCTTCGTCGCCGAACGCGCGCTCGAGCAGCTCAAGCTCGACTTCGGCCACCAGCAGCTGGGCGTGCTGGTGATCACCGTCGGCGGCTCCTATGACTATGGCTCCGAAGGCCCCACCCACCACTCCCCCGGCGACGTCCAGGCGCTGTTGACCATACCGGCAACCGAGATCCTGGTGCCCGGCGCTGCCGCTGAGGCCGACCGCCTGGTGCGGGCCACCTACGCCAACGGCCACCTCACCTACCTCCGCACCCAGCTGGTCGTCAACCGCGAGCCGCGCGACGTGGAGTTCGGCCGGCTGCTGGTCGAGCGACGCGGTACGCAGGCCACCGTGATCGCCGTCGGCCCCATGCTCGACCGCACGCTCGACGCCACCGCCGGCATGGACGTGACCGTGCTCTACGCCACCACCCTCACCCCCTTCGACGCCGAGGGCCTGAACCGCGAGCTGGCCGGCGACGACGTGATCGTGGTCGAGCCGTTCTACGCCGGAACGCTGGCGGGTACGGTCACCGAGGCGCTCGGCGACCGTCCCGTCCGCCTGCACGCCGTCGGCGTGCCGCGGGCCATGATCCGCGACTACGGCACTCCGGAGCAGCTTGACGTTGTGCTCGGCCTGGACGCCGCCGGCATCCGCCGCCAGATCGTGTCTGCGATCGGCTGATTCGGGGAATACCCCGGGCGGATGCCGAACCTGCTCATCATCATCGCCAGCACCCGCCCCGGCCGCGCGGGTCTGCCCGTCGCCCGCTGGTTCGAGCCGATCGCGCGCGCGCACGGCGCCTTCGACGTGAGCGTGGCCGACCTGGCCGAATGGAATCTGCCGTTCCTCGACGAGCCCAAACACCCCAAGCTGCGGGAGTACACGAAGGAGCACACCAGGCGCTGGAGCGCCGAGGTGGACGCCGCCGACGCCTTCGTGTTCGTGATGCCAGAGTACAACCACGGGTTCAACGCCCCGCTCAAGAACGCGATCGACTACCTCCACCAGGAGTGGCAGCACAAGCCGGGCGGGTTCGTGTCCTACGGCGGCGTGGCGGCGGGCACGCGCGCCGTGCAGCAGCTGAAGCAGGTGCTGATCTCCCTGAACATGATGCCGGTGAACGATGCCGTCGCGATCCAGTTCATCGCCAAGCAGATCGAGGATGGCGAGCTGGTCGTCGGCGAGCTCCTCGAGCAGGCCGCCGACGCCATGCTGACGGAGCTGGCCCGCGTGGCCGAAGCCGCGCGCTCGCTGCGCGAGGCAGCACAGGCCGCGTCCTGAAGCCGATCTAGGATCACCGCCGTGCCCCGTGTCGAGGACTACGCCATGATCGGCGACCTGCAGACTGCCGCCCTGATCGGCCGTGACGGTTCGATCGACTGGTGCTGCTTCCCGCGCTTTGACTCCGGCGCCTGCTTCGCACGCCTGCTCGGCGATGCCGGCCACGGGCGCTGGCTGCTGGCTCCGGCCAGCGGCATCACACACGCGACCCGCCGCTACCGAAGCGACACGCTGATCCTGGAGTCGATCTACGACTGCCCAGAGGGCCGCGTACGCGCCATCGACTTCATGCCGCCACGCGGCGACACGCCCGACATCGTCCGCATCGTCGAGAGCCTCGACGGCGAGGTACCGATGCGCTCCGAGCTGGTGATCCGCTTCGACTACGGCAGCATCGTGCCCTGGGTGCGGCGGGTCGACCATGCCCGCGTCGCCGTGGCCGGGCCGGACGCGCTGTGCCTGCGCACCACGATGCCGGTGCGCGGTGAGAGCATGACCACCGTCTCCGAGTTCGTGCTCAAGCCCGGCAAACGAGTTCCGTTCGTGCTGACCTGGTTCCCGTCGCACCAGCCGCTTCCCGATCCGATCGACGCCGAGTCCGCGCTCAACGACAGCGAGGCCTTCTGGCTGGAATGGGCCGGCAACTGCAGCCACTCGGGCGACTACCACGACGAGATCCACAGCTCGCTGCTGGTGCTGAAGGCGCTCACCTACCGCCCCACCGGCGGGATCGTGGCCGCACCCACCACGTCGCTACCCGAGCGGATCGGCGGCCAGCGCAACTGGGACTATCGTTTCTGCTGGCTGCGCGACGCCACGCTGACGCTGCGCGCGATGCTCGCCGGCGGCTACCTCGAGGAGGCACTCGAGTGGCGCGGCTGGCTGCTGCGCGCGATCGCGGGCGATCCGGCCGACCTCCAGATCATGTACGGCATCGCCGGTGAGCGGCGGCTGGACGAACGCGAGCTCGACTGGCTGCCCGGCTTCGACGGCTCGCTGCCGGTGCGCGTCGGCAACGCCGCATCCACCCAGCTGCAGCTCGACGTGTACGGCGAGCTGATGGACTCCGCCTACCAGACGCTCGTCCACGGCGTGCCGGCTGATCCGGCCGGATGGTCGTTGCTGAAGATGCTGCTGCGCTGGCTGGAGGACGGCTGGCGCCAGGAGGACGCCGGCATCTGGGAGGTGCGCGGCCCCAACCGCCACTTCACCTACTCCAAGGTGATGTCGTGGGTGGCCTTCGACCGGGCTGTGCGGTTCCACGACGAGTTCGGTCGCGACGGGCCGGTCGAGCGCTGGCGCAGGCTCCGGGACGAGATCCACGCGCAGGTGATGAGCGAGTCCTGGTGCGAGAGCAAGCAGGCGTTCGCCCAGTCCTACGGCTCCGAGCGGCTGGATGCCAGCGCGCTGCTGATGCCGGCGGTGGGGTTCCTGCCCGCCGATCACCCGCAGATGGTCTCGACGGTGGCCGCGATCCAGCGCGAGCTGGTGCACGACGGCCTGGTGCTCCGGTACCTGCCCGGCGAGGACGGCGACGTCGACGGGGTCGGCGGTGACGAGGGCGTGTTCCTGGCCTGCTCGTTCTGGCTGGCCGACGTGCTGGTCGGGCAGGGCCGCATCACCGAGGCCCGCGAGCTGTTCGAGCGGCTGCTGGACCTGCGAAACGACGTCGGTCTGCTGTCCGAGGAGTACGACCCGGTGGCCGGCCGGCAGCTCGGCAACATGCCGCAGGCGTTCACCCACCTGGCCCTGGTCGGCACGGCCATGTTGCTCGGGCAGGGCCACCAGCTGCGGGGCGGGCACCCCGGCGCGGTGGCGGGCTAGTCGACTGCGTCGAACCGCCGAAACACGGTCGGACCGAGGGCGACCGAATCCACGCGGCCATCGGCGCGCCGGTGAAACACGCAGGGCTCGCCCGCCTCCCGCACGTAGGGGTCGACCACGAACGCATCCGGCTGCTCCGTCGCCGTCAGCGTCGGCCGCCAGCTCGCCATCGTCGGATCCACGAAGGTGAGCCGCCCGTCGCGCCACTCCAGCTGCACCAGCTGGCTGAAGTTGTCACCGCCGTAGTACCCGAGCAGGTCGCGATACGCCTCCGGCGTCGGCTGCGGCGGCGCGATCGCTGCCGGCAGCGCCGCAACGGCCCCGCGGCCGATCGCGGCCAGCTGCATCGACAGCTCCCCCGCCGAGACCATCGTGTTCACCAGCACGATCGCACCGACCCGGTGCTCGCGGTCGAAGCAGACGTTCGCGCTGAAACCGTGAATATCGCCGGAGTGCTGCACCCAGACGACGCCGTCGCGGCGGATCGCGTACCAGCTGATCCCCCATGCCAACTCCCACGCCGGGTCGCCGCTGAGATACCGGGGACGGTGCATCTCGGCCAGGGTCGATTCCGCCAGCACCTGCGCACCCGATCGCTCACCGCCGTCCTTCCGCACCTGGAACGAGATCCAGCGCGCAAGGTCGGCGACGCATGAGATCAGGCCGCCCTCGGCATGGTTGTCCGGCGCCGCAACGGATTCGCTCAGCTCGTCGCTGAACTGCCGCACCGTGTAGCCGGTTGCCATCCGCCCGCACTTCGCCTCGGGCAGCGGCGGGAAGCCCGAGCCGGACATGCCCAGCGGGTCGAGGATCTGCTCCCGGACGTACTCCGCGTAGGGCCGGCCGGAGGCGCGTGCGACGACCTCGCCCAGCAGCTGGTACCCCATGTTCGAGTACTTCGGCTGCGTGTTGGGCGGTATCCGCGCCCCGATCTCGGACGCTCGCTCCAGGTTGGCCGTCACCGATCCCTGGTACGTGGGTCCCTCCCAGTTGGTGCCGGGTGCGTCTCCCATCAGGCCTGACTCGTGCGAGAGCAGCCGCCGGATGGTGACGCTTTCGATCGGGCTGACGCCCACCGCGGCGCTGAGCTCCGGCACATGGGCGACCACGGGATCGTCGAGGCCGAGGCGGCCCTCGTCGCGCAGCTGCATGATCGCCGTACCCGTGAACGTCTTGGTGACGGAGGCCACCCGGTAGAGGGTGGTGTCGTCGGCGGTGCGCCCGGCGGCGGCGTCGCAGAGCCCGATCCCCGCCGACCAGGCGAGGTCGTCCCCGTGCACGACCGCGACCGACGCCCCCGGCAGCCGGTGTTCCTTCACGAACGCTGCAGCGCACGCTTCGAGCGCCGTTGCCACGTCTGCAATCGCTGCGGCGCCCGCGTGGGTGTCACTCCCGGAACTCATCGCAACTGACCATAGTCGCTCAGGTAGATTGGCTCCGTGAGCGACCGCCGCGTGATCGTGGCCGGGGCCGGCCTGGCAGGGCTGCGGGCGGCGCGTGATCTGGCTGAGGCGGGCGTCGCCGTGACGGTACTCGAGGCGCGCGACCGCGTCGGCGGGCGCGGCTACTCGGCCTCGCTGGGCGGCCGTACTGTCGAGCTGGGCGGCTCCTGGTTCACGCCGGAGCACGATCAGGTGCGGGCGGAGCTGGCGCGCTACGGCATGTCGATCCGCGACTACCCGCCGGTACGGTCTGCGCGCTGGCTGACCGCCGGCGAGCTGCGCCTGGGCGCGCCGGTGCCGTGGCACGAGCTGGCGGCGCTGGAGGCAGCGCTTGCCCGCGTCCGCGACGACGCGGATCGCGTCGCCGCGGGCGATCGGGCGCTGGCCGCCCTGTCGGCGGCCGACTACGTCGAGCGGCTGCACCCGAGCGACGCGCTTCGCGACTTCCTGCTGGGTTGGTGGCAGTTGATGGGTGGCGCCTCGCCACAGCGCGGCGCCGCAAGCGATGCGCTCTACGCGATCCACGAGCACGGCGGCCTGACCGGGTTGCTCACGTGCCTGGCACACGGTCCGCTGCCGGGTTGGAGCGCGCTGGCCGAGGCAATGGCACATGACGTCGTCGATCTGCGCCTGGGGACGGCAGTGACGACGATCGAGCACGGCGACGCCGGCGTGATCTGCACCACGGAGCGCGGCGAGGTGCACGAAGCCGAAGCGCTGGTGCTGGCAGTACCGCTCAACTGCCTGCCGGGGATCGCCTTCGAGCCGGCATTGCCGCCAGGCGTGGCCGAGGCCGCGGGCAGCAACGCCGGCCGGGCCGTGAAGGTGCTGATGCTGGTGCGCGGGGTGGCTCCGAACGGCATCGCGGTCGGCATCGGCCCCGGCCTGAACTGGCTGTACGCCGACACCGCCGAGGATGGCTGCGTGCTGGTGACCGGCTTCGGCTGGCAGGACGACCGCTTTGACCCGGCGGCGCGGGGCCACGTCGAGCGCGCCCTCCGCGCCTTCCACCCCGATGCCGAGCTCGTGGACTGGGCGCAGCACGACTGGATCGCCGACCCGGCCTCGCGCGGCACCTGGCTGACGGCGCCGGCCGGGCGCATCGACCTGGTGTCGCCGGATCGGTTCGACCCGGTCGGCCGCATCGCATTTGCCGGATCCGACATCGCCCGGCAGCACGCGGGCTGGTTCGAGGGCGCCCTGGTCAGCGGCGCCGCCGCCGCGGCGCACGTGCTGCGCTAATCACGAAGCAGCGGTGCCACCCGCTCGGCGAACACGCGCATGGCCTCGCGCTGCCGCTGGTACGGCATGCCCGGCCAGTAGAGCTGCGCCACGAAGTGCAGATCGCCGCCGGCCGCCTCGCCGTAGGCGCGGATGCCCTCGGCCACCCGTTCGGGCGTGCCCACCAGCGCATGGCGGCGGATCTCGGCCTCCGACTCGCGACTGAGCGGCGGCGGCGCCGGGGCGTCCCCCGCGCGGCCGCGGGCCTCGTCCATGTCCTCGTACTTCCAGTTCAGGTAGTGGTGGTGGTCGCGCACCAGCGGCCACGCGTCCTCGCCTTCCCACGCGAAGGTGGGCTGGTAGATGCTGAGCTCGAACGGCCGCTGCGCGGCGGCCTCGGCCTGCCCCTCGCGCACCCATCCCACCTGCTCGGCGAATTCCGCCGGCCCGGTGTCGCCGCTCATGTAGCCGTCGGCGATCCTGCCCGCTCGTCGCACCGCCGGCTCGACGACCGCGCCGATCCAGATCGGCGGCCCGCCCGGCCGGAACGGCTTGGGCCGCACGCTCACGCCCGGATAGCGGCGCCGCTTCGTCCCGGTCACGAGCCCGTCGCCCCAGGACTGGCGCAGAATTGCCACTGCGTCAATCAGCCGCGTGCGGCGCTCCGACATGGGGATCCCGAGCCCCTCGAACTCCTCCGCCCGCCAGCCCATGCCCAGGCCCAGCAGCAGCCGGCCGTGGGACAGCAGGTCCACGGTGGCCGCGTCCTCGGCCAGCCGCACCGGGTCGTGCAGCGGCGCCAGCAGCAGGCCGGTGCCGATCTCGATCCGCTCGGTGCGCGCCGCGACGGCCGCGGCCACCGCCAGCAGCGACGGCATGTAGCCGTCATCCACGAAGTGGTGCTCGGTCAGCCACACCGAGTCGAAGCCCAATCGCTCAGCCTCGACCGACAACTCGATCGCCTGGTGGTAGAGGTCGGCGTCGCTGCGGTCGTCGCCCGGTGGTCGCTGGCAGGTGATGAGTCCGTATCCGAGCTTCATCGGGCGATGCTACCAACCGAGGCTCCGCCGTTGCCTATGCTCCGCTCATGACGCTGTACCGCCTGGCGGACGATCCTCCCACGCTCGTCGATCCGGTCATGATCGCGTGCTTCGACGGATGGGTGGACGCGGCGGAGGCGGCGTCCAGCGCCGTGGCCCACGTCGCGGCAGACGCCGAGCCGATGGTCACGTTCGACCCGGACGCGATCTTCGACTACCGCTCACGCCGTCCCGTCCTGGACGTGCAGGACGGCCGGCTGTCGGATCTGCGCTGGCCGGAGCTGGCGATCCGTCACGTGCCGGTGGACGGCCGTGACCTGCTGATCTTCTCCGGCGCCGAGCCCGACCTGCGCTGGCAGGAGCTGGCGTCCGACGTGGCGGCGCTGGTCAGCTCGCTGGGCGTGGCCCTGTGGGTCAGCCTCGGCGCTGTGCCGGGGGCGGTCGCGCACACCATGCCGGTGCCTGTGATGGCAACGGCCTCGCAGGATGGGCTGCTCGGCCCGCGCACGCCGCCGGGCCCCGAGGGACTGCTGCGGGTGCCGTCGGCCGCGCTGTCGGCGATGGAGATGGCGGTCAGCGGATCCGGCATCCCCGCCATCGGATTCTTCGCGCAGGTGCCGCCCTACGCCAGCATCGGCTACACCGCCGCCAGCATCGCGCTGCTTGAGCGGCTCGGCCGCCACCTCGAGGTCGACCTGCAGATGGACGACCTGCACGACGAGGAGCACGAGCAGCGGGCCCGCTACGACGCGGCCGTGGCCAGCGACGCCATGCTGCGCCAGACCGTCGAGCAGCTGGAGTCGGTGGCCGGCGACATGGAGGAGCACCACCTGCCGTCCGGCGACGAACTGGCCCGCGAGATCGAGCGGTTCCTGCGGCACAACGAGCCCGACGGGGAGGCCTGAATGCTCGACCTGACGCCCGAACAGCTGCTGACCACCACCCGCGCGGTGCGACGCCGGCTGGACGTGGACCGGCCCGTCGACCGCGAGACGATCCGGCACTGCCTCTCGATCGCCACGCAGGCGCCCACCTCGGTCAACCTCCAGAACTGGCACTTCGTGGTGGTCACCGACCCCACCGTGCGCGCCGGCGTCGCGGAGTGGTACCGCAGGGCATGGCAGGACTACTCGAGCACACCGCTCGACGAGGACCCGCCCGGCGAGGCCTCCGGGGCCGCCTCCTCTCGCCACCTGGCTCGGGTCATGCCCCGCGTCCCGGTGCTGCTGATCCCGTGCATCGAGGGCCGGCCCGAGGGGCAGGCGTCGAGCGAGCTGGCCGCCCTCTACGGGTCGGTCGTGCAAGCCTCGTGGAACTTCCAGCTGGCCGCCCGAGCGCACGGCCTGGGGTCGGTGTTCACGACGTACCACCTGGACCACGAGCGCGAGGTTGCAGAGTTGCTGGGCATCCCCTACGACGCCGTCACCCAGGTGGCGCTGTTGCCTGTGGCCCACACCACCGGCGGAGACTTCCGGCCGGCGCGACGGCGGCCGCTGGACGACGTCGTGCACTGGGACGCCTGGTAGCGCGCTCGATCTCACCTCGGTTTCAGAGATCTCCGGCGTCTGCCGATAACCGGGCAGTGGCAAGGCTGACGATGACGCAGGCTGTGGAGCGGCTGAGCACCGCGGCCGTGACGATGATCGATGCGCAGGGCAACGCGCTCGAACTGTCCCCCGCTGAGAGCGCCGGCACGCGCCTGATCGCGACGGCTGATCGGATGCGAATCGGTGAGCGGGGTCTGCTGACGGCGCGCGTGCACGGCGACGATCTGCGCCCGTGGGTGGTGGGCTTCGAGGTCGAGTCCGCCGCATACCATAGCGACGAACTTGCCCTGGTGACCCTGCGCGCGCGTTCGATCCGGCTCGACCCCCAGCAGCGTCAGGCGGATCGCACGGCGATGGGCGGCCACGCACGGCTGATCGCGTACAACTGCCAGAACGTGGTGGACGGCGACGTGGTCGAAGGCTCGATCGTTGACGTGTCCGACAACGGCGTCGCCTTCATGACGCGACGGCTGCTGCGGCCGGGTGACCGGCTCAGCTTCGCCGGCCGCTTCTTCGCGACGGTGGTCGAGGCCGAGGTGCGCGTGGCGCGCATCGCCGAGGTCGCCGGGCAGCTCCAGGTCGGCTGCACCTTCATCGCGATCGAGCCGGCCGAGCGCGCAAAGCTGCGCGCCGTAACCGCGGTGCGCCGCCCGGGCGAGGCGGCGTCGTTCAACATGCTGCAGCAGCTGAACGCCGAGCGGGCCGCGCGCGAACCGGACGAGAGCGGATCCCGCTGGCGCCGGTTCTTCCGCCGCTCCGCCTAGAAGCGACTGAGCGCCGTCTGGATGGCCAGGTGCCAGCCGGCCAGGGCGCAGACGATCAGCGCGATGGCGATGATTGTGGGTGAAGCCGTACGGATCTGCTCGGCGAGCTGATCGGGTGCGACGTGGACGCTGGTATGTGATGTGGTTGTCATGCGCCCAACCTATGGGCGAGGCGCTGCGCCGGCATCGGGCGAATCCCTATGCCTGCGCCGCCGCGATGTGCCACCCTTACGGACATGGCATCGCTCAACCGGCACCTGCTGCGCGCGCGCGACCTGATGGATGCGCGCTACGCCGACCCGCTGGACGTACCCACTCTGGCTCGCGCCGCGCACGTGTCGCCGGCCCACTTCTCCCGGCAGTTCAAGGCTGCGTTCGGTGAGACGCCGCACCAGTACCTGCTGACGCGGCGGCTGGAACGGGCCGCATCGCTGCTGCGCGGCACCGACTACTCGGTGGCGAGAATCTGCATGGATGTCGGCCTCGCCAGCGTCGGCTCGTTCACCTCCAGCTTCAGGCGCGTGTACGGATCCACTCCCACCGCCTACCGCGACAGCTTCCCGCCGGCGGCGCAGATGGCCCACATCCCGACCTGCATCCTGATGGCGGCCAGCCGGCCTGCCGGCGGTCGCATGCGCGCGCCCGTACCGTTGCCCGCGATGCAGAGCAGCTTTGAAGAAGACGTGGCGCGCGTCGCCACATAGCCTGCGGCGAGCAACCACCACAGGAGGACACCATGAAGACCACCATCTCCCACGTCAACGTCTGGGTGCGCGACCAGGACGAGGCGCTCGCGTTCTACACCGACAAGCTCGGCTTCGAGGTGCGCGAGGACGTCACCGTCCCCGAGTTCAACAACTTCCGTTGGCTGACGGTCGGACCGCCCAGCCAGCCCGACCTGCAGCTGATCCTGTGCAGAACCGATGCGATGCCGGCATCGCCGGAGCTGGCGGCGAAGCTGGCCGACGTGGTCGCACAGGGCGCCGGCGGCGGAGTCGTGCTCGCAGTCGAGGACTGCCGCGCCACGGTCGCCGAGCTCAAGTCCCGCGGCGTCGAGATCACGCAGGAGCCCGTCGATCAGTTCTACGGCGTCGACGCCGGGTTCCGCGACCCGTCCGGGAACCAGCACCGCATCACGCAGCGCACGGACGGCGGCTGAGCGCCTTCTAACCGTGGGTGGACGGCCGCGGAACGCCGCGGCCGTCTACCCAAGCCGGCCGGGCCACGGTACGCTGAACCATGGATCCGATCCACCAGCACGGCGGCCGGCTGATGATCGAGTCGGTCGCCGCAACCGACCTGGCCGCCCGCTTCGGCACCCCGCTCTACGTCACCTCCGAGGCGGCTCTGCGCGCGAACGTGCGCGCCTGGCGCACCGCGCTGGACGAGGCGTGGCCCCACGGTCCCACCCGCGTGCTGGTATCGCTCAAGGCGAATCCGACCATCGCGCTTCGCCGCATCCTGGACGACGAGGGCGCCGGCTGCGACGTGTTCGGCGCGTACGAGCTCGAGATCGCCGTCGATGCCGGCACGCCGGCCGAGCTGATCTCGGTCAACGGGTCGACCAAGCCCGAGGCGCTGATCGTCCGGGCCATCATGGCCGGCGCCCGTCTCACCGTGGACAGCGTCGAGGAGCTGGCCGCCGCCGCGGCCGCGGCCAGGCGGCTAGAGCGGCGCGCGCACGTGCGGCTGCGGCTGCGGCCGGACCTGACCGACCTCGAGACCACCAGTGAGTTCACCGAGTGCGATCCGCTGGGAGCGGTGGCCGACGCCTACAAGCCGGGGATCCCGATCGACGGGCTGCGCGAGGCGCTGGGCCGGCTCGACCTCGATGGCGTCGACCTGGCCGGCGTCCATGCCCACCTGGGACGGCACACGTCGGCGGTCGAGCCGTTCCGGCTGCACGCGCAGCGTCTGGGCGTGCTGGTCGGCGAGCTGGCGCGCGTCATGCCGGGCTGGACGCCACGCGAGATCGACCTCGGCGGGGGCTACTCCTATCCCGGTGACCCCACGGGCCGGGCGCTGCGCGCGGCGCCGGCGGACACCCCCAGTCCAGCCGACTACGCCGCCGCGGTCGCGGGCGGCCTGGACGAGGGGCTGAGGGCTTCCGGCGTCGACCCCAGCGGGATCGCGCTCGAGATCGAGCCCGGACGGGCCGTGTACGGCAGCGCCGGAGCGCATCTGTCGACCGTGTTGAACGTCAAGCGCCAGGCCGCGCCGGTGCCGCGCGTGTGGGTCGGCTGCGACAGCTCCGAGGTGCTGCTGAGCGACACCGGCTGGGAGCACAGCCGCTGGGAGCCGGTCTGCGCCGAACCTGTGACGGGGCCGGACCAGGAGGTGGACGTGGTCGGCGTCAGCTGCGGCTTCGACACGATCACGTCCGGCGCGCGGCTGCCGGCCGGGATCGCCGCCGGCGACGTGATCGCCTTCCTCGCCACCGGCGCCTACGAGGAGACGCTGGCGGGCAACTTCAACTCGATGCCGCGGCCGGCGTCGGTGCTGGTCTCGGGCAACCGCGCCGAGCTGGTGCGCCGGGCCGAGCTGCTGTCCGACGTGACGCGCCGCGAGCGCCTGCCGCGTCGGCTGCGCGAGGACGCGCCCCGCGTCGTCGGCGTCGACCACGTCTCGCTCACGGTCGACGACCTCGACCGCTCGGTCGGGTTCTACTGCGGGCTGCTGGGCCTCACCCTGCACGACCGGGGACGGCTCGAGCCAGAGCTGATCGAGCAGATGACCGGGATGCCGAATGCCGACGTGGACTACGCCGACGTCGACCTGGGGTCACGGATCCTGGAGCTGCTGCGGTACCGCACCGCCGGGGTGCGCCGGCCGATCGCGTCCCGGCAGGAGCGCCCGGGATCGGTGCACATCGGCCTGCGGGTGGACGACGCGGCGGCTGTGCACGGCCGCCTGGCCGCGGCCGGGTTCGCGCCGCTGTCGCCCCCGCGCACGCTTCCCGACGACGGCTCCGGCTGGTCGGGCAGCATCGTCTTCTACGTGCGGGATCCGGACGGCGTGATGCTCGAGATCGTGGAGCGGGCGGAGGCGGCGTCGCGGACGCCCAGCGTCGCGTCGGCCGTGGCCAGCGCACTCGAGAGCTAGGTGTAGGACCTCGCAGCGTGTGAGATTCGGTTGATCGGTGGGTGGCCGTCGAGTGAGCCGTGTGGTCTGTGCTGGTTGTACCACCTGACCCAGCCGTGGAGGGCGCGGGCGCGGTGGGCGGATGAGGGGTAGATGAACGCGTATGCCCATTCGCGTTGCAGGATGCGGATGAAGGCTTCGGCTTTCCCGTTTGTCCTGGGCGTGTAGGGCTTGGTGCGGATGTGGCGGATGCCGTGCTTGGCGACCAGGGCGCGGAAGCGGCGGCTGCGATACCCGGCGCCGTTGTCCGTCATCACGCGGCGGATGGTGATGCCCTGCTCGCTGTAGGCGCTGATCACTGAGGACAGGAAGCTGGTGCAGCTTTCGGCGTCCTCGGCGGGGCGCAGCTCGACCATTGCCCAGCGAGAGTGGTCATCGACGGCGACGTGGGCGTGCTGCCATCCGGCATTGGGATTGCGACGTTTGCCTCCCAGGACGTGCTTGCCGACCTGCCAGAAGCGGCCCAGCTTCTTGGCGTCCAGGTGCACCAACTCGCCCGGCTGAGCGTACTCATACCGATTGGCCGGCGGCCTGGGCGCCTGCTGCGCGCGACTCTCACCGTGACGCGCGAGCACCCGCCAGATCGGCCACTCCTCCGGACTGTAGGGGCGTCCATCACGGGCGAACCCGCGGTACCCTCCCGCCAAGCCGTCGCTCTGCGCCAGGCGCTGCCAGACCTGCTTCGCGTACCGGTTGGCGAAAAGGATCCGCTCGGACCCAGCCTCGGCGACGCCACGCCAAAGCCAAGATCCTCGACCGCCAGCGCAAGCCAGTGGCGCACCTCCCTGAGCAGCGCGGAATCGGTCGGTGGATCCACCCGACTGATTTAGCACATTCTGCCGGCGGGCGTCTCTGGACGCCCGCCTGCCGGGTGGCGTCCAACTACCCCGAAGGCAGCGGCAGCGAGAACTCCACGGTGGTGCCCTCGCCCGGGGTCGACGTCACCTCGAAGCTGCCGCCGTGGGCGCGGATCCGCTCGCGGGCGGTGGCGATGCCCATGCTCTTCGACGTGCGCGTCCGCCGCCGCTCCCCGGCGAAGCCGCGCCCGTCGTCGCCCACGGTCGCGTGCAGCGCACCACGCCGCTCGGAGACGCCGATCGTCACGTTGCCGGCGCGTGCGTGCCGGCGGACGTTGATCAGCGCCTCCCGGATCGTGCGGTACGCAAGCGTTTCGATGTCGACCGGATAGCGGCCGAGCCGCGTCCGCACGGTCACCTCGACCCCCGTGTCGCGGTGCAGCGCGTCGGCCAGGTCACGGATTGCCGGCCCCAGACCGGCCGCCTCGAGCAGCTGCGGCCGCAGATCGAACGTCAGCCGGCGGGTGCGTTCCGTGGCCTCCGCCAGCGTCGCGCGGGCCTTCGCGATGGCACCACGTGCCGCCTCCACGTCGCCGTTTCGCAGATGCCGTTCGCTGCGGTCGAGCTCGAACAGCGACGCGATCATCACCTGGATCGTGTCGTCGTGCAGCTCGCCCGCGATCCGCGAGCGCTGCTCGCTCTCGGCGTTGATGATCTCCTCGAGCAGCGATTGCCGCCGCCGCTCGATGTCGCGCA
>Ga0164307_10000705_pt1 | contig 14750 bp, 16 predicted proteins | sample Whisoiple_243_MG_FD_110214 | JGI IMG/M metagenome (GOLD analysis project Ga0164307, IMG submission 110214) | Soil microbial communities amended with fresh organic matter from upstate New York, USA - Whitman soil sample_243_MG | ecosystem: Environmental > Terrestrial > Soil > Unclassified >...
AAAGGAATAGGCGTCCTTCATCAGGAATTCGCGGCCACGCATCACGCCGAAGCGCGGGCGCTGTTCGTCGCGGAACTTCCACTGGATGTGGTAGAGATTGAGCGGCAGACTTTTGTAGGTTTTCACGTAGGCGCGGAAGATCTCGGTGATCATTTCCTCGTTGGTGGGCCCGTAAAGCAATTCGCGCTTGTGCCGGTCGGTGATGCGCAGCATCTCCGGACCATAGGCATCGTAGCGGCCGCTTTCGCGCCAGAGATCAGCCAGTTGCAGCGTCGGCATCAGCAGTTCCAGCGCGCCGGCGCGGTCCTGTTCCTCGCGCACGATCTGCTCGATCTTTTTCAACACCCGGAAACCGAGCGGCAGCCAAGCATAGATGCCGGCGGCCTCCTGGCGGATCATGCCTGCGCGCAGCATCAGGCGATGCGATACGATCTCCGCTTCCTTCGGATTCTCCTTAAGAATGGGCAGAAAAAACCGCGATAGCCGCATGGGGACACTCAAGGAATCGGTTGGACAGGAAAGGCCGCCAGTGAAACCGGATCGGGTTGGAAAACACAAGGGTCGGGAGCCGCGAAAGCCGCTCGGCGATGGCTCGGGATGGCCGATTACGGGATTTTAGGCTGTACGATCCTATGGAGCGAGCGATTGCGGCACAAACCCGTCACAATTCGCTTTTGGCAGTGCCCGGGGGCCTTCTGACGTCAGCGGATATCCAGTTCCTCTTCCAGTGCAATCTTCTGGAAGTCCGTCACCAGGGCCTCGATCCGCATGTGCCAATGGCCGAAATAGGGCAGCGGCACGCCGCTGACGTGCCAAGATCCGTCGCTGCCCAAGGTGGCCGCCCGCTCCATCGATTCGATGCCACGCTCGGGCAGGCTGAGGACCAGCGTGGCCTCCTTGGCTTGTAGAGGGCTGCCATCGCCGTTCATCAACTGCATCACAAAGCCGTTGCTACCGACCTTGCCCGGCCAAACCAGCGTCTAGAACATTGCATTGTCGGTATGGATGTGGACCGCCAGCGGCGCCTCGGTCGCGGCAGTGAGTGCGCGCGGCGGCGGAGTGAAACGCCAGCCGGCGACGACGCCGAGAATGGCCACGACCGGCATGCATTCGAGCACGATCGAGCCGCGCAGCGGGCCGGTATTCTTATGATCGGCGGCGACGATCGGCGTCAGATAAAATCGATTCAGCGCGGCGAGTGCCAGCAGGAGAACCACGAGCGCGAGTTTGACCAGCAGGATGATGCCGTATCGGGTATCGATCAGTGCTGCAAAACTCTCGAGCTGGATCACGGCGAGCGCAACGCCCGCCAGCGCCAGCACACCGACGATCGGCATCGCCGCGCTCGAAAAGCGGTGCAGCACCTGCGGCAGCGTATCTTTCCGCCGCCGGGCCAGTACCGCCAATGGCGCAAGCGCACCAGCCCAATAGGCCACGCCGACACCGTGGAGAAACAGGGATGACCGGGTCAGCCATTGTGGAGGGGCGGTCGCGGCGTGACCGCTCGCGGCCAGCGTCAGGCCGACGCCTGCCATCGCTAGCGACGTCAGCACCCAGGCGACCTGCGCCGTCGCGCTTCCCGCGGCAAACCACGCCAGCACCATCGCAGCGATCGCAATCAGCAGCGACGGACCAAGGCTGGTGGCGAACCCCGCCTTCCAGGGCGCCAGCGTCACGATGGCCGGCAGCGGAAGAGCCAGCACGTCGAGGCCCTGCAACCCGAGCGAGGCCACCGCACTGACAAGGCCAATCCGAAGCGCGCCGATGATGAACCTCTTGCCGCTGTCGCCCTGCCCGATCCAGATTGCAAAGAATACGCCACCGATGCCCGCGAACAGGCCAAGATAGACGCCAATCCGTGTCAGCCAGATCAGGACGGCCACGGAGTTGCCGCCAACTGGCGCGGTCGTCGCGGAAGTCGCAGCGCCAATCGAAAACATCAGCGATCCCGCGACCGGGTGTCCGTCGGCCGAGACGACGCGGTAGCTGACGACTTGCGTGCCGCGCGGCAGGCCATCCGGCAATTTTAAGGTGACAGTCTGGTCGACGGCGGATACCGCGACACCGTCGCGGGTTCTGCCTGCGGTATCGATCAAGCTGATCACGGCAGGCGTCACAGGTTCGTTGAATCGCAATTGCACCGTCTTCGGCGCCGCCGCCAATACGCTGCCGTCGGCAGGCTCGGTCGCGACCAGCGAAGCGTGGGCCCACGCGCCGGTAGCAATGCAGACGATCCACAGCAGCGTCGCCAGGCCCGCGATCAGAGGTACCGTCGGACCGGATTTCAAGGTTTCGATATCAGTCTGACGCCGGGAGCCGGCGACTTGCTGTCACGGGCATGAGCGGGATCGGCGGGAATGTCGATCCAGCGGCCCACCCCCTGCTCGCATTGCTGCACGACCGGAAAATACAGTGTGGTGTCAGGTTTCAACCCGCCGGTCAGGTAGGTGCTGATGACGAATTCATCGTAAAACTCGTCCGGCAACTTGCCGCCGCTCCACACCACCTCCTTGACCCCTTCGGACAATTTGGCGCCGTGCAAATCATATTCGCTGGCATATTTGCCCTTGATGGTCTCCATTCCAGCCCGGCTTCGGCATCGGCTTTACCCCGATTACGCCTTCGGGAATCTGCACGCGGATCTCGGTGGTCGCCGAACCGGCGCAACCATGCGGGACCACGAACACCGCCTTGTAGGACGAACCGATCGCAGCCTCGCGATTTAGCAGCGTGATATGGGCGCTGGCCGATGACGTCGCGACGACGGCGATCGCAATAATGGCAATGAAACCCGGCCTGCCGGCGCTGTGCATTTCCTGCCTCACTTCTTCTTCATCATGGCTCCGCCGGGCGCGGCGTCGCCTGGAGCCTGTGCGCCAACGCCCTGCACCGCGAGCGAAACTTTCACTTCGCCGGCTTTCTCGAATTTGAGCGTGACCGGCACGGTGTCGCCCTGTTTCAGCGGGTCCTTCAGGTCGAACATCATCAGATGATAGCCTCCCGGCGCCAGCTTCACGGTCTTGCCGGGATCGATGGTCAGGCCGTTATCGAGCGAGCGCATGGTCATCACACCGTCCTTCATCGCCATCTCGTGAACCGCGATCCTGCCCGCGGCGTCGGTAGAGCCGCCGATCAGGCGATCCGGCGTTGAGCCCTTGTTCTCGATGGTGAGATAGCCGCCGCCGATTTTCGCGCCGTTCGGCGTGGCGCGAGTCCAGGCCTGGGTGATCACAAGATCGCCGGCCGTGACCTCCTGAGCGCGCGCAGGCGCGGTGCAAAGGAGCGCGGCGAAGAGGACGGAAGCAAGCGTTTGGACGATGGACCTCATGGGATATTCCTTCGCGTTAGCCAGACTGGTCAGAATGTATATTTCCCCGCCAGCACATAGGTCCGGCCGGGGAACGGATGGAACAGGAAGTACTGTTCGTTGAAGACGTTATCGATGCCGAAATCAAACGCGAGGTTTTGTGTCGCGTTGTCGTGCACCTTCAGATCGGCGACGAAATAGTTGTCAAAGGCGCCGTAGACGTGATGATGATTCGGCCACGGCCGTATCGATCGTGAGATGTTTGGATAGTCAGGAGAAGGAAGGTGGCGCGCGGGCCTGGGCGTGACCGCCGACACCGGCCGCACGCAACTCCGGCGCAACGTCGCGCCACACCATCCGCAACGGATGCCGATAGGGTGTCGCAACCGTTGTATCGGATGTATCCAGGGCGGAGCCTAGTTGCGCTACGCAGCAAAGCGCACAGGCACCATCATGCGCATGGTGGCGGGTTTGATCGGCCTGGTTGCTGGTTTGATTGCCGACGCCACCGCTATCGTGGCAAATGGCCGGCATGGCCAACGGATCGGAAGCAGCAATACTGGCAGCCCAGCAGGCAGCTATCGGCGCCAGGATCTGCACCACCAAAGCCAATAGGACGATCGGAAAAAATCTCCGTAACCGCCGCCGCATATCAACTGCCCTTTTCGATGGCACTACTAATCATCAGCAGAGTCCAACGTCCAGATCAGGTTCCCGACAATATCTTGTAGGTTCCACGGAATAACCCGCGATGGCTGGTACGCTTCCTGTGCCTTGCAGGCCCGCTTTTTACGATCTGAAAAACCGCTCGCCAGTCCAGTGAAACGGAAATTCAACGTGGCTAAAATGCCAATCATTTCGCAAGCGGCGCGAATTTTGAAAAATCGTTGCTGAAATTAATGACACGGCGAAAAAGATGGTCTAGCAATATCGGCTCAGGCTGGCCGCAAGGCCGAAGTCTGGTGGTCCAAGTCTCGGGAGGAACCCTGACGCGCATAAGCAGCGTCGCCCGCCAATCAACATGAAATCCAAATTTTGCGGGGGAAATAGGGTCGACACAATTTCTGAGCAGGGCTTGGTGCCCTGCTCTTTTTTTGGCGCAAACGCCCAAGGCCGCATCATGATGCGCGTTGACGGGCCCGCAACACACTTCGGATGGCCCCTACGCGTTTGCGCGAATGAGCCGCTTCGTTATACGCGACATAGTTGAATAACAGCGTGTCGCCGTCATTGAGAGGCGTGTTGTCGACGCCTTGCCGGGCGGGGTTTCCGTTGTAGATAAACTCCCAATAGAATCCGGTATCCGTCCCCTGCTGCGCGGCAATTCCATCGAAAGCCAGCACTTCATAGCCGAGCGGATCGCCAAAGTACTGCAATATAAAACTGTATCCGGTGCCTGTGGCATAGGCCTGTTCGAGCGCATTCTGTGCGTTCATGCCCGACGACCACGTGATGTTTGCGATCGTGCGCATCATATCTCCGCTGACAGCTATCGATACCGTAATCGTCATCGATATCCCTCCAGAAATAGATATCTATGGATTATCTACTTTAACGAGAATATCGAACAGTACGCTATGAACCATCTCACAAATCGTACGCACGCCCTATGAAGCAGATATATGAAGTTCATCCCCGGATCGAACGCGGTTCAGAACTTGCCGCGGCGCGGTCGAAAATGAAGCGCAGCAATGATTGCTGACAGAGATCGAGACGATCGTCGCCCAAGCGAACGCGCAGGTCAGGAACATCCGGACCGAAGATCCGGGCCGAATGGATCCGCGATCGCTAGTCCCGCTCGAGGAAATTCGAGCCGATGTCGGCCTTCTTCTTGACCGGATCGTAGTCGCAATAGACGCCGTCGGCGAGCAGCGTATAGCTGGCTATCACCGTGTACTTCTCGAGCTTGACCGAATTCAATCCGACGATCGAGGTGTTGGTGCCGCCATTCCATTTGAACGGCGTCGAACTCTGAGCCTTTTCGCACGCCGCAACGGCCTCGGCGAACACCTGGCCTTCGACGAACGCCTTCACTGTGCGCAATTGCGCCGACAGTTTCCACTCGATGAAAAACGTCCCTGCGAGACCCGCGATGATCAGGATCAGCAGCCCGACAACGGTTCTTTGAAAAATCATTCCATGCCCCGGAACAACGCGGCGATCAGAACGGCAGCCCCATCAGCCGCGACAATCGCTCGGTGGTGAGATAGCCGGCGCTATGGGCCAGCCACGCAATCGCGAAAAACACCGCCGAAATCACCGTGGTCCAGATCAACTTGCTGCCCATTCGGGTCGCAATCGGCGCGCCGGGATCAGTGCCGGGAGCGCCCTCGCCGTCCTCGTGTTGGCTGCGCACGCCGAACGGCAAGGTCAGGAACAGTGTAATCCACCAGATCACAAAGTAGATCGCGAACGCAGTAGAGATTGTATAGAACATGGGATTAAGCCTGTTCGATTTCGACGAGCGCGCCGGAAAAATCCTTCGGATGCAGGAACAGCACCGGCTTGCCATGAGCGCCGATCCTGGGGACGCCGTCGCCGAGTACCCGCGCGCCCTCCTTGATCAGGGTATCGCGCGCAGCGATGATATCGGGCACGTCATAGCAGACGTGGTGAATGCCGCCATCTGCATTCCGCTCGAGAAACCTGGCGATCGGCGATGCCTCGCCGAGCGGCTGGATGAATTCGATCTTGGTATTGGGCAACGTCACGAATACGGTAGTGACGCCATGTTCCGGCAATGGCACCGCATCGGAAATGGCGGCGCCGAAGGCGGCGCCATAGATCTTGGCGGCCTTCTCGGCATCCTTGACTGCGATCGCAACATGATTAAGCCGACCAAGCATCGTCGTTCCTACTCTATTCCGTAGCATGCTTCAACGACGTTGGATCATAACCATCTATCATCGTCCTGTTAGATCAAATCCCGGGCAACCACGCCACCTTTGTTCGGGAAAACCGGCGCCCGGCTTCCGGATCATTCCTAAACCGTAAGGACGTGAACGTAGCACAGCGGCTTCTTGCCCCACTGCTCATTGACCGCGGCCCGCACCGCGCGGCGCACCGACTCGGCCAGCGCATCGGGATCGCGCCGTCGGGCACGCGGCAGCCCCTCTGCGGTCGATACCACCACGTCGAACACGATGTCGTCGATAAGCTCGCCCGCGCTGTTCTTTTCGGGTATGCCAACGAGATCGACCTCGGGATCGTCGGCCAGTTCGCCCTTTTCGGTGACCGCCACAGCCACAAAGATACAACCTGAAAATCCCATCTTGCGCCGTTCGACCACCGCGCGCGACTTCGCATCTTCCAAAATCGAACCGTCCTTGAACAGCCGCCCCGAGGGCAGTTCATCAATCACGGCGGGATCGCCCGGTCCGAGCCGGACCAGATCACCGTTGCGGCAGACCAGCACCGTGGGTACGCCGGCGGACCGCGCCAGCTTGGCGTGCTCCGACAGATGCAGCGCCTCGCCATGGACCGGGATCACGAGCTGCGGGCGCACCCAGGAGATCATGTCGCGCAATTCGTCGCAGCGCGGATGGCCGGAAACATGCACGAGATGGGTGCGGTCGGTGATGACCTCGATGCCCTGCGATATCAGCCCATTGATGATGCTGCCGACCGCCTTCTCGTTGCCCGGGATGGTGCGCGACGAGAAGATCACGCAGTCGCCCTTGTTGAGCGTGACTTGCGGATGGTCGTCATTGGCGATACGGGCCAGCGCGGCGCGCGGCTCGCCCTGGCTTCCCGTGCACAGCGCCAGCACCTTGTCGGGCGGAAAATGTCCGTAAAGATCGGCGCCACGGAAATCCTGCATGCCGGCGAGATGGCCGGTTTCCCGCGCCACCTGCACCACGCGTTCCATGGCGCGGCCGACCACTACGACTTCGCGACCGGCGAGGCGCGCGGCATCGGCAACGGCGCGCAGCCGCCCCACGTTGGAGGCAAAGGTGGTCACCGCAACGCGACCCTTCGCGGCCTTGACCAACTCGGCGATGGTTTTGGCGACTTCCGTCTCCGAGGGCGAACGGCCGTCCCGCACCGCGTTGGTGGAATCGCCAATCAGCGCCAGCACGCCGGCGTCCCCAAGCTCGCGCAGCCGCCGCTCGTCCGTCGGCGGCCCAATGATCGGGGTCGGGTCGATCTTCCAGTCGCCGGTGTGCAGCACAGTGCCAACAGAGGTATGGATCGCCAGCGCATGAGATTCCGGAATCGAATGCGCTACCGGAATGAATTCGACATTGAACGGGCCTAGATCGATGCGACCGCCTGACGGCACGACGGTGATCGGGATCTTTGGTGGATCGCGCTCGGATGCGCATTTGGCTTCGAACAAGGCGGCGCTGAACTTGGTCGCGTAGATCGGGCATTTGAGTTTCGGCCAGAGGTCGATGATAGCGCCAAAATGGTCCTCATGGGCGTGGGTCAGCACCAGGCCGACAAGGTTCTTGCGCTCTTTCTCCAGGAAACGGATGTCGGGCATGATCAGATCAATGCCGGGCAGGTGTTCCTCGTCGCCAAAGGATACCCCGAGATCGACCGCAAGCCACGAGCCCTGATGGCGGTTGCCGAGCCCATAGACCGACAGGTTCATGCCGATCTCTCCGACACCGCCAAGCGGCGCGAACGTCAATTCATCGGGGCGCGCCATCAGATTGCCCCTGTAGAGGCAGCCTCGCCAAAGTAAACGTCTCCAGCCGCAATTGGGACCCGCCTGCCCTCGGCAGTTCGAACCATCATGCAGCCGGCCTCATCAAGCGTATCGAATGTCCCCTCCAGGGTGGCGCCGCCGGCCTGGATCGCAACTTTCTCGCCAAGCCCGGCCGCGCGCCCAAGCCAGCGCTCCCGGATTTCGCCAAAGCCCCGGCCATTGTCCCAGATGCCGCGCAATTCGGCCCAGGCGTCCGACAATTCGGCGAACAGTTCTTCCGCGCTGATCCGGACGCCGAGTGCCGCCAATGACGTCGCGGGCGTCGGGGTGCCCTCGGGCGCCGCAACGACGTTGGTACCGATTCCGACCACCACGGCGAGCCGGCTGCCGGCCACCGCCTCGGCTTCCAGCAGGATGCCGGCGAGTTTCCGCCCCCCGGCCAGTACATCATTCGGCCATTTCAGGAAAAACTTCATCTGATCCGATCCGGCCAAGCGCCGCGATGTCTCGGTACTGACCTTTCGTAGCGCCGCCTCAAGCGCCAGCCCGGCGGCAAATCCCAAGGTCGCGGCGACCGAAGGCGAAACGTCGATCACCTCCAGAACGCTGGCGGCGAGATTACCACGCGAGCCGATCCAGGGTCGATGCCGCCGCCCTCGTCCCGCTGTCTGCTCGGAGGTTACGAACCACATCGGTCCGCTAACCCCGTCGCGGGCACATGACATCGCTTCTGTGTTGGTCGAACCGATCTGATCGAATGCCGCGAGCCGATAGCCCGCCGATATGGCCCGTGGACCGAGCGTAAATGCCATCTCAGGCTGATCCGGCTTTGCCGGAATCGTCCGAGTAGCGATGTTTTTGCTTCGGCATGATCTTCTCCGAAAATCGGGATCCACGTTTCGGGATCATGCCTAGAAAAGCGACTTCGCCGCGACCGTCGCGGTGCTGACCAGAAGGCCCGGATAGACCCAGAACAACATGTTGAAGAGGCCCGCGACCGCCAGCACCGCTTGCAACTCACCCCGCATCGGGTCGAGTTCGGCGAGTGGCTCGTCGAAATACATCACCTTGATGATGTTGAGATAGTAAAACGCGCCGACCACGCTGGTGAGCACGCCGATCACCGACAGCGTGAACAGGCCGGCTTTGATAGCCGCCACGAACACGAAATATTTCGCGAAGAAGCCTGCCAGCGGCGGAATTCCCGTCAGCGAGAACAGCAGCATCGCAAAGAAGAAGGCCAGCAGCGGATTGGTGCGCGACAGACCGGAAAAATCGCTGATGTTTTCGACGTGCTGGCCGTTGCGCTTCATGGTCAGGATCACCGCGAAGCTGCCGAGCGTCATCGCCACATAGATCGCGATATAGACCAGCACGCCCTGCGCGCCCTCGGCGGTGCCCGCCGCTAGCCCGACGAGCGCGAAGCCCATATGACCGATCGAGGAATAGGCCATCAGCCGTTTGATATTCTTCTGTCCGATGGCGGCGAATGAGCCCAGCGCCATCGAGGCGATAGAGACGAAAATCACGATCTGCTGCCATTGCGGCACGATGCCCGAGAATGCGGTCAGCGCCACACGGGTGAACACCGCAAGCGCCGCGACTTTCGGCGCGGAGGCAAAGAACGCGGTCACCGGCGTTGGCGCACCCTCATAAACGTCAGGCGTCCACATATGGAACGGCACCGCGGAGACCTTGAAGCAAAGCCCGGCGAGCAGGAACACTAGGCCAAACACGATGCCGATGCTGCCAGTCTTCACGGCGGCCGCGATGCCGGCAAAGCTGACGGTGCCAGTGAAGCCATATATCAGCGAGGCGCCGTAGAGCAGCATTCCAGACGACAATGCGCCCAAGACAAAATATTTCAGGCCGGCTTCGGTGGATTTGACGTCGTCGCGGTTACTCGCCGCGACCACGTAAAGCGCCAGCGACATCAGCTCGAGCCCGAGATAGAGCATGATCAGGTCGCCCGCCGAGATCAGCACCATCATGCCCAGGGTCGAGAGCAGCACCAGGATCGCATATTCGAAGATGCGGCGCGACGGATCGGCCAGAAATTCCGCCGACAGGATCAGGGTTGCCGTCGAACCTATGATCGCCAGGATTTTCAGGAAACGGGCGAAGTCATCGACGATGAAACTACCGCCGAATGTCATGAGCTTTCCGGCCGGCAGCATCACTTCCAGCGTGCCGACGACGATCAACAGGCAGACCGCCAGCGCCGTGACAAACCGGGTGATCTGCGGGCCGCGATAGGCCCCGACAATCAGCAGCACCATGGCGCCGAGGGCGAGCACCAGTTCCGGCAGCACCGGCAGCAACTGATAACCTGCACTTTGGAACTTCATGGCGTCGTCCTAACCTGTATTTTCATTGCAACAGCAGGGCTGCCTGGGTGGTCAGCGCGTGGCTGTAATTGGTCACGAGTTGCTGCACCGACGTCGCCGACATGTCGAGTACCGGCTTGGGATAGACGCCGAACAGGATAGTCAGCGCCATCAGGGGCACCAGCGTCAGGCATTCACGGAACGTCAGATCCTTGATGCTGGCGAGCGACGGCTTCACCAGCGCACCGAACACCACCTTGCGGTAGAGCCACAGCGCATAAGCGGCCGACAAGATCACGCCGGTGGTGGCGAAGAAGGCGGTCGGCAGCGAGACCTTGAACGTGCCGAGCAGTGTCATGAACTCACCGACGAAGCCCGAGGTGCCGGGCAGCCCGACATTGGCCATGGTGAAAACCATGAACACCAGCGCATAGAGCGGCATCCGGTTGACCAGGCCGCCATAGGCCGCGATCTCGCGGGTGTGCATCCGGTCGTAGACAATGCCGACGCAGAGGAACAACGCGCCCGAGACGATGCCGTGCGAGATCATCTGGAACACGCCCCCGGCGACGCCCTGCATGGTGCCGGCAAAGATGCCCATCGTGACAAAGCCCATGTGGGCCACCGATGAATAGGCAATCAGTTTCTTCATGTCCTCCTGCATCAGCGCCACCAGCGAGGTGTACATGATCGCAATGACCGATAGCGTGTAGATCAACGGCGCGAAATCATGCGAGGCCAGCGGGAACATCGGCAGCGAGAACCGCAGAAAGCCGTAACCGCCCATCTTCAGGAGGATCGCGGCCAGGATCACCGAACCGGCGGTGGGCGCCTCGACATGCGCGTCCGGCAGCCAGGTGTGAACCGGCCACATCGGCATCTTGACCGCGAAGGACGCAAAGAATGCCAGCCACGCCCAGGTCTGCAGGCTGCGAGGAACCGTGGTGTGCATCAAGGTCGGGATATCGGTGGTGCCGGCATTCCAGTACAGCGCCATGATGGCCAGCAGCATCAGGACCGAACCCAGCAGCGTGTAGAGGAAGAATTTGAAGCTGGCATAGACCCGGCGCGGCCCGCCCCACACCCCGATGATCAGGAACATCGGGATCAGGCCGCCTTCGAAGAACAGATAGAACAGCACCAGGTCGAGCGAGCAGAAAGTGCCGACCATCAGCGTTTCCAGGATCAGGAATGCCATCATGTATTCGCGCACCCGGATCGTCACCGACCTCCAGCTCGCGATGATGCAGAACGGCAGCACCGCGGTCGTCAGGATCACAAACGGCAACGAAATGCCGTCAACGCCCATGTGATAGGTGCTGGCGCTGGCGAGCCACGGCGCTTTCTCGACAAACTGGAAATCCGCCTGCGAAGGGTCGAACCGCCAGACCAGGATCAGCGACACGGCAAGCGTGATCAGCGTGGTCCACAGCGCAATCCAGCGCGAGTTGCGCTGTGCCGCCTCGTCATCGCCGCGAACGATATAGATCAGCAGCGCGCCGAAGGCCGGCAGGAACGTGACGACGGAAAGGATGGGCCAGCTTGTCATCACTGGCCTCCCGCGCCCGACATGAAATAGGTGATCAATCCCGCAACTCCGATCAGCATGGCAAAGGCATAATGATAGAGGTAACCGGTTTGCAGGCGCACCACCTGGCGGGTGACGTAAAGCACTCGCGCGGAGACACCGTCAGGACCGAAGCCGTCAATGATATAGCCGTCGCCAAACTTCCACAGGAAGCGCCCGAGCCATTTCGCCGGACGGACGAAGATGAAGTCGTACAACTCGTCGAAATACCATTTGTTGAGCAGGAACTGGTAAAGTATCTGATGCTCGCGAGCGAGCCCGACCGGCATATATGGCCTGCGGATATAGAAGACGTAGGACAAATAGGTGCCGATCACCATCATGGCGGTCGGCAACAGCTTGATCCATTGCGGGATGCTTTCTTCCATGTCCTCGATGATATGCGGATGCATCTTCAGCGAATCGCGGAAGAACTCCTCCACGCCATTGCCGGCGAACAACTCCTTGAACGGAAAGCCCGAGAAGATTGATCCGGCGGCGAGAATGCCGATGGGAATCAGCATCGTGAGCGGGCTCTCATGTGCCGCCTCGTAATGCTCCTCGTCGTGCGGCTCGCCGAAGAAGGTCTTGAAGATCAAGCGCCAGGAGTAGAACGCGGTCAGTCCGGCCGCGATCAGCGTCGCCAGGAAACCGTAGACCGCCAGCGGATTGTGCGAGACGTATGCAGACTCGATAATCGCATCCTTGGAGAAATAGCCGGCAAAGAACGGCACTCCGGTCAACGCCATGGTCCCGATGCACATCACGAAGAATGTAAAAGGAATTTTGCGCCACAGCCCGCCCATATTGCGGATGTCCTGCTCGTGGTGCATCGCATAGATCACCGAGCCCGAGCCCAGGAACAGCAGCGCCTTGAAGAAGGCGTGGGTGAACAGATGAAACATGCCGACCGAATAGGCCCCGGCGCCCATTGCCACGAACATGTAGCCGAGCTGCGAACAGGTCGAATACGCAACGATACGCTTGATGTCGTTCTGCACGAGGCCGACGGTGGCGGCGAAAAACGCCGTGGTTGCGCCGAAGAACATCACGACGGCTTGCGCGTCAGGCGCGAGCTCGAACAACGGTGACAGCCGCGCGACCATGAACACGCCGGCGGTAACCATGGTGGCGGCGTGGATCAGCGCCGAAACCGGCGTCGGCCCCTCCATCGCATCCGGTAACCAGGTGTGCAGCAGAAACTGGGCTGATTTGCCCATCGCCCCCATGAACAGCAGCAGGCAGGTCAGCGTCAGCGCGTCGGCATGCCAACCGAAGAAGTCGATGTTTTTGCCCGCGAGCCCGGGCGCGGCGGCAAAGACGGTCTCGAAATCGATCGAGCCGACTAGCGCGAAGATCGCGAAAATACCCAGCGCGAAACCGAAATCGCCGATCCGGTTGACCACGAAGGCCTTGATCGCCGCCGCATTCGCCGACGGCTTGTAGTACCAGAATCCGATCAGCAGATAGCTCGCGAGGCCCACGCCTTCCCAACCGAAGAACAACTGCACCAGATTGTCCGATGTCACCAGCATGAGCATCGCGAAGGTGAACAGCGACAAATAGGCAAAGAACCGCGGCCGGTTCGGATCCTCGTCCATGTAGCCGATCGAATAGAGATGCACGAGCGACGATACGGTCGTAACCACCACCAGCATCACGGCGGTCAGCGTGTCGACCCGCAGCGACCAGGCTACCTGCAAGTCACCGGATTGAATCCACGGGAACAACGCGATCCGGGCGTCGTGATGCATGAAGCCAACGTCGACAAAGGCGAACCAGGACAGCGCCGCGGACACCAGCAGCAGGCCGGTGGTGATCACCTCGGCAGCGCGCGATCCCGCCGCCGGCGGTTCAACCGCATGGTGGTCGTCATGATCATGGTCGTCATGCGCTGTGTTGTGCGAGGTCGCGCCGTGACCGTGACCGTCGTCATGGTGCTCGACGGTATCGCCGCTCGGATTGCGCGCGTGCGCCCCGACGATCGAGATCAGCCCGGCAACGATGGCGCCGATCAGCGGCAGAAAGGCGATGGCTTGGATCATCGGCACACCTCTTGGCGCGTGATCTCGGAACAAACGAAGACGCTTGTTCGGGAAAACCGGTTGCCCCTTTTCCGGGTCATGCTCAGCCCTTCATCAGATTGACGTCTTCAACCGCGATCGAGCCGCGGTTGCGGAAGTAGACCACCAGCACCGCAAGGCCGATCGCTGTTTCCGCGGCGGCCACCGTCAGCACCAGCAACGCGAACACCTGGCCGACGATGTCGCCGAGAAAGTTCGAGAACGCCACCAGGTTGATATTGACCGAAAGCAGGATCAGTTCGATCGACATCAGGATAACGATGATGTTCTTGCGGTTGAGGAAAATGCCGAGGATCCCGACCGTGAACAGGATCGCGCCGACCGCGAGATAGTGTCCGAGGCCGATCGTCATTGCACCCACTCCGCGGCGTCCGCGTCCCGCAGGCCCTGCCCCGCCGCCACCTTGCGCACCCGCATCGCCAGTTCCGGCGTCCGTGCGTTCTGCACATTGATGTCCTGGCGTTTGACGCTGACCTTGTGGCGCAGCGTCAGCACGATGGCGCCGATCATGGCGACCAAAAGAACCATCCCCGCGATCTGGAAGTAGTAAATGTATTTTGTGTAGAGCACGAGGCCGAGCGCCTCGGTGTTGCTGACATTGGCGGGAATTGGCGCAGTGATCGACTTGGTCAGCGTCGGGTTGATGACCCACGCGCCAACGGTCATCAGCAGTTCGAACAGGAAAATGCCGCCGATCACGATACCCACCGGCAGATACTGAATGAAGCCTTCGCGCAGCGCCGCAAAATCGACGTCGAGCATCATGATCACGAACAGGAACAGGACCGCCACCGCGCCGACATAGACGACG
>Ga0164307_10000706_pt1 | contig 14727 bp, 14 predicted proteins | sample Whisoiple_243_MG_FD_110214 | JGI IMG/M metagenome (GOLD analysis project Ga0164307, IMG submission 110214) | Soil microbial communities amended with fresh organic matter from upstate New York, USA - Whitman soil sample_243_MG | ecosystem: Environmental > Terrestrial > Soil > Unclassified >...
CCATCTTCTCGCTCTCGCTGCCCGGCAGGTAGCCGAGTTCCTGGCCGCCGACCGCGTACAGCGGCCGGAACACGACGACCTTGCGCTGGGTGCGCCGCTCCAGCACGGCTTCCAACCCCGCACACAGTGCCAGCGCGGACTTGCCGGTGCCCGCCTTGCCGCCGAGGGACACGATGCCGACGGACTCGTCGAGCAGCAGGTCGAGTCCGACTCGCTGTTCAGCGGAGCGGCCGCGCAACCCGAAGACCTCACGGTCACCGCGGACCAGCTGCACCCGCTTGTCGGGGTTGACCCGACCCAATGCGTGAGAGTTCGCGCCGAGCAACCGGATTCCCGTGTGGCACGGCAGATCTCGCGCCGCTTCCAGATCTATCTCGCCTTCGGCGAACAGCGTGTCGATCTCCTCGCCTGCGACGTCGAGCTCGGCCATCCCCGTCCAGCCCGACGTGACGACGTCCTGGGCGTGATACTCGTCGGCGGGCAGACCGACCGCGCCGGCCTTGACGCGCAGCGGTATGTCCTTGCTCACCAACGTGACCCGCTTGCCTTCGGCCGCGAGATTGGCCGCACACGTCAGGATCCGCGCGTCGTTGGTATCGGTCCGGAAGCCCGCGGGCAGCACCGACGGGTCGCTGTGGTTCAGCTCGACGTGCAGCGTCCCGCCCTGCGTACCGACAGGAATCGGCTGATCGAGCCTGCCGTGCTCGAGCCTGAGGTCGTCGAACAGACGCAACGACTGGCGGGCGAACCAACCTAGCTCGTGGTGATGGCGTTTAGCCTCCAGCTCGCTGATGACGACCAGCGGGACGACCACTTCGTGCTCGGCGAACCGTGTACAGGCCCAGGGGTCGGACAGCAACACGGATGTGTCGAGAACGTAAGTCCGGACGGACGAATCGGTCACGTAGCGCTCCTCGAGCCCGCGCGGTCCCGCACGAACATCTCGGCGGACACTGCGGCACCAGGGCCGGGACCGGCCCTTTCGAGTCGAGTCGATCGGTACCGCCCGGATAGCAGAGCATGTCGCTAGCCATCGCAAACGACGCTACTCCCGAGAATGCAAGCGCGGCGCGCAGGCGCGCCGGGTTAACCGCCCAGCAACTTAGGCGTTGATCAATGGACGCAATTGGGGCTCGTCTGCGAGGCCCCACGCGGCGATGCGGTCAGAGATCACCCGGCGCAGCGTGGCGTCGTCGAAGATGCCCGCGTCGGCGATATTGCGCACCTTGTCCTGGTATGCGTCGATGTCCGCGCCGACGACTTCGAGCTCGGCAGCGCGGTGTGCGACGGCCTCGATAACCTCGTCGCGGTTGGTGCCGAGGAGGTGCGCAACGAGGTTGTGGAAGAACTCCTCGTGGCGCTCTTCGTCCCGGGCGATCCGGCCGACGAGGCCGTTCAGCACCGGCTCGGTGATCTGCGCTTCGAGGTTGCGGCAGTAGACCGCGTACGCACGTTCGTAGAACGCCATGAACACCAGCCGCTCGACCTGGCTGTAGGTGTCGGCGCGGTAGCCCTTCATGACGTGCTCGACCCGAACGTCTTCGTTTGCCACCGGATCGATCTCACGGGTGACGACGAGGTAGTTGCGCAGCGCGATCGCGTGCAGGTGCTCCTCGGCCGTCCACCGGCCCAGCCAGCGGCCCCACTTCTCCTCGAGGATGAAGCTGAAGACGAACTCGCGGTGGTAGGCGGCGAGGTTGTCCTTCTGGATGAGCAGGATCTCCAGCGCATCGGTGATGTGCTTGGGCAGCGTGACCTCAGACGGGTCCCAGTCGTGTCCACCGAGGAACGCGAAATTCTGGCCCTGCTCGAACGGGACGTAGTCGTGCGCGAACCAGATGTCCTCGGACTCCAGATGCCGGTTCAGGTTCTCATCGACCACCGGCTCGAGCTCGAGGATCAGCGCATTAGGGACAGGTTTCTGTGCCATGAAAGTAACTGTAACCCACGTTCACACCTTTTCGAAATCGGCTGATCGTGTCGTTTATTACAGCGTCAGACCTGGATACAGCGGGTTCGCTGCCAGCATTTCGGCGGCCGCGGCGTGCACCCGGTCGGCGGTGCCGTCGGCCAACCTGTACTTGGCCTTCGACGGCCCCGTCGACGCGGCCGCGGCTTCGGTGTTGGTCAGCACATCGACGATCAGCTCAGCAACCCGGTCGAATTCGGCGGCGCCGAAGCCTCGGGTCGTCAGCGCGGGTGTGCCGAGCCGGATGCCGCTGGAGTACCAGGCACCATTCGGGTCGTTGGGAATCGAGTTGCGGTTGGTGACCACGCCGGAGTCCAGCAGCGCCGACTCCGCCTGCCGACCCGTCACCCCGAACGACTGCACGTCGAGCAGCACGATGTGGTTGTCGGTGCCGCCGGTGACAAGCGTCGCGCCGCGCTTCAGGAAGCCCTCGGCGAGCGCCTTGGCGTTGTCGGCGACCCGCTGCGCATACGTCTGGAACGACGGCTGGCGCGCCTCGGCGAGCGCAACGGCCTTGGCCGCCATCACGTGCGAGAGCGGACCGCCGAGCACCATCGGGCAGCCCTTGTCGACGGCGGCTGCGTATTCCGGTGTGCACAGCACCAGCCCGCCGCGCGGGCCGCGCAGCGACTTGTGCGTGGTGCTCGTGGTGACGTGGGCGTGCGGCACCGGGTCCTCGTCGCCGGTGAACACCTTGCCCGCGACCAGGCCCGCGAAATGGGCCATGTCCACCATCAGCGTGGCGCCCACCTCGTCGGCGATTTCGCGCAGCTTGGCGAAATTGACCCGCCGCGGATATGCCGAGTACCCGCCGACAAGCACCAGCGGCTTGAACTCCCGGGCTGCCTCCGCAAGCGCGTCGTAGTCCAGCAGACCGGTCGTCGGATCGGTGCCGTAGCTGCGCTGGTGGAACATCTTGCCGCTGATGTTCGGCCGGAAGCCGTGGGTGAGGTGCCCGCCTGCGTCCAGCGACATACCCATCAGCCGCTGGTTTCCCAGCTTCATCCGCAGCTGCTCCCAGTCGGCCTCGGAGAGATCGTTGACGTTCTTGACCCCCGCGTCGGCCAGGCCCGGGGCTTCGACGCGGGTGGCCAGAATCGCCCAGTACGCGACGAGGTTGGCGTCGATACCGGAGTGCGGCTGAACGTAGGCGTGCGGCGAGCCGAACAGCGCAGCGGCGTGCTCGGCGGCCACCGTCTCGACGGTGTCGACGTTCTGGCAGCCGGCGTAGAAGCGGTGCCCGATCGTGCCCTCGGCGTACTTGTCGGAGAGCCAGGTGCCCATGGTCAGCAGCACCGCGGGCGACGCGTAGTTCTCGCTGGCGATCAGCTTGAGCGAATCTCGTTGGTCGGCAAGCTCTTTGCGCGTCGCGGCGGCGATGCGCGGTTCGACCGATTCGATGATCTGCAGGATGTCGCGGTAGGCGGCGCTCGCGGTGTCGGCGTATTCGGCGCCGGGAGCTGGGGCGGTCACGGACGGGTCTGCAGTCATGGGGTTCAGCGTAATCGCAGCGCTACGGAACGGACCCGGAGGTTCCTGGGCGTGCCAAACCTCATTGGCCTCCTTAGCCTCAGAGGTGCTCATCGGCCACGGGAAATGCCAATGGAGGAAGTGCCCGCCTCGCAGCGACAAATTCGCTCACACAGAAATGGTTTCAGTAGTGGCGAATTTGTCGCTGAGAGGTGGGCACGACGAGGGGCACCGCCCGGCGTGATTCAGTGACTGGGGTGACGACTTTTCCGGGTTCAGGCGGCGCGCAGTGCCGACGGGATCAGTGGCTCGTCGAGCAGCCTGCCGAACCGCTCGGTGAGGCTGACGTCGGCGGGCCGGTCGTCCAGCCAGGCCCGCAGAAGTCGGTAGCCCTCGACGTAGGTGCTGGTGTAGGCCCGCCACAGTGGTGACGACAAAAACCGCAGCGTCTGCCTGGCCCGCTCGTCGCTGACCAGCAGCCAGCGCTTGAGGAATGCCGCCACCTCGTCGACGTCACGGTGTTCGTCGTGCAGCATCAGCGCGGCGTCCTGCCGGACATCGGCCAGCGCCGAGGTCGCCTCCGACACGGTGGCCGCGCGTTCCCCGTCGAATCGGAGATCCAGATCTGCATAGATCTCGCCGGCCCAGTCGCCCCAATGTGAACCGATCGCGGCATGGAGCGCCAGGTCGGCCAGCCCCTCGGCCATCAGGCACTGCGGGGTGTTGACCAGAAACAGCGTCTGTTCTGCGTGGCCGCGCTTGGCCACCAGCCCGGCCTCCTTGCGGCAGTGCTCGGTGTGATGGCCCGGATAGGACTCGTGGGCGACCAGTCGCGGCAGGTTCGACATCTGCTGGCGCAGATCGGCGTTCACCGCGACGGTCGAGCGGTAGTCGCCGAGGTAGTAATTGAATCCCGACCACGGCTTGTCGGTCACGACCTCGTAATTGATGGTTTCGCGCTCGGGCAGCGGGAACTCGGCGCGCACCCGGTCGCGCAGCGCGCTGGAGAACGCGTGGATGCATTCCTCGAGGCGCTCCGGCGGGATCTCCTCGGCGCCGCGGTAGGCCGCCATCCGCTCGGCCAGAGCGCCCGTGCCGCCGAGCGCCTCGTCGAGGCGGGCGTGCGCGTCGGCATAGCGGTCCGGATCGCCCTTGCTGATCTGCACGTCGAAGTAGGCCTCGACCTCGTCGACGAATCCGACGGGTTGCCCGGCGAACTTCCTGCCGGCACACGACAGCGCACGCAAGTGGGCGCCGAGATAGTCGGCGCGGGCGTCGTCGAAGCCCGCCGCGCCGTTGGTGCGCGGCACGCCGGGAAGCTCCGCGAGCAGTCGGTTGGCCTGTTTGGCGAGGTCAGCCGGGTCGGGAGCCGGTTCGGACGCGACGGCCTCCCGCAGCGCCGGGTCACCGGTGAACGAGTCGACATAGCCTTCCTCGATCCGGTCGAACCGCAGGCCGAGCAGCAGATATTCGCGGATGAGGGTGCCGGAATCCATGGCGACCACGCTAACTGCAAGACTTAACCCATGCCGCGGCTGAGCGAGCCGAGCCCCTACGTGGAGTTCGACCGGAGTCAATGGCAGGCGCTGCGCATGTCCACGCCGCTGAAGCTGGCCGAAGACGAGCTGGTCAAGCTGCGCGGTCTCGGCGAGAAAGTCGACCTGCTCGAGGTCGAAGAGGTATACCTACCGCTGGCCCGACTGATCCACCTTCAGGTCGCGGCGCGCCAGCGCCTGTTCGCCGCCACCGCCGAATTCCTCGGCGAGCCGCACCAGAATCCCGACCGCCCGGTGCCGTTCATCATCGGCGTCGCGGGCAGCGTGGCGGTGGGAAAGTCGACGACCGCCCGTGTGCTGCAGGCACTGCTGGCCCGCTGGGAGCACCACCCGCGAGTCGACCTCGTCACCACCGACGGTTTCCTTTACTCAAATGAGGAACTGACGCGCCGAAACCTGATGCATCGCAAGGGTTTTCCCGAGAGCTACGACCGCAGGGCGCTGATGCGCTTCGTCACCGCGGTGAAGTCGGGCTCCGACTACGCCTGTGCTCCGGTGTATTCGCATCTGCTCTACGACATCGTGCCCCGCGAAAAGCAGATCATCCGGCATCCGGACATCCTGATTCTGGAAGGGCTCAACGTGCTGCAAACCGGTCCGGCGCTGATGGTTTCGGACCTGTTCGACTTCTCCGTCTACGTCGACGCCCGCATCGAGGACATCGAGCAGTGGTACATCTCCCGGTTCCTGTCGATGCGGGCGGGCGCGTTCGCCGACCCCGCTTCGCACTTCCACCACTACTCCACCCTGACCGACGAGCAGGCGGTCTTCGCGGCAAGCGACATCTGGAACTCGATCAACCGGCCGAACCTGATCGACAACATCCTGCCGACCCGGCCACGCGCCACCCTGGTACTGCGCAAGGACGCCGACCACTCCATCAACCGGCTGCGACTGCGCAAGCTCTAACCACCCGAGAGCCCGCCCGGCATTACCGGACGGGCCTGGGCGACAAGGCTTTACGCCTTCATGCGTCGCACACCCTGGTACTGCAGTTCGGCGAACACCAACGTGTAGACGCCGGTCGCAAGGGTCAGCACCACGCCGGTGGTCGTCAACGGGAACACATCCGCGAGCACCAACACCACACTCGCGACACTGAACAACAGGTTGCCTGCGGCCAGCACCATGCCGGTGCGGCGGACGGAGGGCCTGGCGGCCAACGCAAGGACTACCAGTCCGTAGGCCACGAAGAATGCGCTCATCGAATACTCGAACGCCTTTGTGGTGCCTGATGTCTCGGCCAGCCAGCCCGCGAGGGGTATGCCGGCGATGCCTGCCAGCCCGGACAGGATCGCATCGGCTCGTATAGCCAAACGAAGCAGTGAGTCGTTCGACTCCTTCAGGCGGGGGGTGGTGATGGCGGTCATCGTTGATCCTTTCTTCGTGGGTTCACCTTCAGCCGGTGCCGGAGTCGACGCCGCAACCTCTGTCAGCGGCGACTCCGGACCGGTTCGAAGGGAGTCACGCCAGACGGCGCACTCCGAGGTATTGGGCGTAGGCGAAGGCCAGCGTGGCGACGGTGAACGCGATCGTCGACGCCACGCCGAGTCCGGTCAGCGGCAGCCATCCCGCGATGAGCACGACGGTCACCAGGACGGTGAATGCGATGTTCCCGACGAGTACACCGACGCCGACGCCGCGGACGCCCCGCGCACCGGCGGCGACATAGAGCGCGAGGCCGTAACCGACGAGCGCGGCACCCGCGATCCATTCGGATGTGGCGGACAGACCCGAGAGCCGCGACAGCGGATCGGCGGCCATGGCGATGAACAACCCGAGCGCGCCGCACAAGGTGGCGTCGGCGCGAAGGGCGAAACGCAACAGAGAGTCGCCTTCAGCCGCACCGGCGGCGACATCTCGAGTGTCCCGGACGGACCGGGGTGTGATGGCGGTCATGGCACTGATGTTGCGCAGAACGCACTGCCAGATCGACGCCAGACGCTGCCAGCTACTGCCAACCGCAGGTCAGCGGTCTTGCGCCGTCACCAGATTGCCGCGCAGATCGGCGGCGATCAGCCGGGCGGCGGCGTTCTGCCAGTTGTGCAACGACCGCTGCGGCACCTCGGTGACGAACCACTGCCAGGCCTGGCGGGCGACGGGATCCAGCCCGGCCGCGGTCGCGTTCTGCGCATATGCCCGCACACCGACGACGTACGGGAAGTACAGCGCGTTGTAGTGGCGCCACTGTTCGGTGGTGCCGAAGTCGCCACCGTCGCGTGGCTTGAGCCGGGCGATCCGGTCGGCCAGCAGGGCCTTGAGCTCGTTGGCGCGTTCCAGCGGCTGGTCGGGCGCGCCGCGGGCGGCCAGCCGTTCGTCGATGTCCGGCAGTGCGGTCAGCGGGCTGGCGACGAGCTTGGACAGGTCGCCGTAGTGGCCGAGCGCGCGGCGGGTGAGCCGGACGAAGGTCTCGTCGTCGACCTCGGAGAGCGGGTTCGCCGACCGCAACGGCAGCGCCGCCTCGGTGCGGCGCAACGTCGCGCGATCGGCGCGTAGACCCGGTGAGCGGGAGAACGCCAGCCGGTCGAGAAGGCCGGCCAGTGGATCGGCGAGCACATTGATCGCTATCGCGATCGCGACGCTGGTGAACAACAGCACCGTCAGCGCCGTCTGCTCACCGGTCAACGTCATTCCGACCAACGCCTGCCCGCCGAACAGGACCACCACCACACCCGTCGCGACGAACGAGCGCAGCATGTCGCCGCGCAACGCCTGTCCCTCGTCGAACGCATCCCACATCGCCACCGCGACGCCGAGCAGCACGACGTCGCATCCCGTCGACGCCAGGGCCAGCCAGCTGGGCACGAGGCCGAGCGGGATGACGAGGATGGCGTTCCCGAGCGCGAAGAACAGCGTCGCGACCACGACGTAGCCCACCACCGGCCGCGGCTGCCACGGTCCGAACACCGCCCGCAGCATCGCGCCAAGAGACGACAGCGAGATCACGGCGAACATCACCCAATGCCCAAGCCGCACAGGCCCGTCGACGTTGCCTGCCATCGCCGCACCGACGAACGCCGCCACGCCCACCGCGGCGATCAGTGCGATCTCGCCCGCGCGGCCGCGCCACATGTCCGACGGCCGCGACAGCTCGAGAAGCACCGCGAACCAGGCGATGCCGGGGACTGCGACCAGATAGATTTCGATGCTGCTGAGCACGTGCAAGCCGCTGACCACCCGCACGGCGTCGAGCGCCACCACCGCCGCGAAACTCGTCAGGCCGACAGCGGCAAGCACGAGCACCGGCTTGCGGGGATCACGGGTCAGCAGGTACAGGCCCAGCCACCAGCTGAGCGAGAAGACCAACGCCGACAGCGCCGCCATAGCTCAAGTGTGTCAGACGGCCTGAGCTCAGCGACCGTAGCGGCGGTGCCGCGCGGTGTAGTCGCGCAGCGCGCGCAGGAAGTCCACCCGGCGGAACTCCGGCCAGTAGGCCTCCGTGAACCACATCTCCGAGTACGCGCTCTGCCACAACAGAAAACCCGACAGCCGCTGCTCCCCCGACGTCCGGATCACCAGATCGGGGTCGGGCTGACCGGAGGTGTACAGGTTCTCCGAGATCGCCTCGGCAGTGACGGCCTCGATCAGCTGGTCACCGGAAACGCCGTTGGCCAGTTCCTTGCCGAGCAGCGCCCGCACCGCGTCCACAATCTCCTGGCGCCCGCCGTAGCCGACGGCGACGTTCACATGGAAGTCCCCGTGCCCGTTGGTCGACTCCACCGCGTCACGCAATCGCCGCGCCTGCTCCTCGCCGAGCAGTTCGAGATCACCGACCGTCCGCACGCTCCACCGGTTCGCCGGGGCACAGATCTCCTCCACCACGTCGGTGATGATCTCGATCAGCGACGACAGCTCATCCGGTTCGCGCTGCAGGTTCTCCGTCGAGAGCAGGTAGACGGTGGCCATCTCGATGCCCGCCTCCTGACACCAGCGCAGCATCTCGGCGATCTTGTCGGCACCCACCCGATAGCCGTAACTGACGTCATCGTGACCAGCATCACGGGCCCATCGCCGGTTGCCGTCGCACAGAACCGCGATATGGCGGGGCAGTTCGGATTTCGAGGCCTCGAGACCCTGCCGCAGCCGCATCTCGTAGAGCCGGTACATCGGCTCCTTGAGACGAGCGGGAATGATCTCCACGAAAATTAACAGTACTGTGGCGATCGAGAATCACCGAGAGGCAATGGGGGTGACGTGACCGCCTCGATCGACACAGAAGAACCGGATCGCACCCGTCGTGCCGGTGACGGCGCCGAGGACTTTCCCGAGGCGGTCGTCGACCGGGTCGCCCATGCGATCGGTAGGCCGAGAGCGCGCGGCTGGATCCATGTGTACGCGGCCGTGGTCGCGCTCATCGCAGGCGCGACGCTGGTGTCGGTGTCCTGGGCGATGGTCGGCACCAGGGCCGGCCTTGCGACCCTGCTCTACACGTTCACCATCGTGGCGATGTTCGCCGTCAGCGGCACCTACCACCGGGTGACCTGGCGGTCGGCCACCGCGCGCAAGTGGATGAAACGGGCCGACCACTCGATGATCTTCGTCTTCATCGCGGGCAGTTACACGCCGTTCGCACTGTTGGCGCTGCCGTCGAACCAGGGCATGGTGTTGTTCTGGATCGTCTGGGCGGGCGCCATCGCAGGCGTGCTGCTCAAGATGTTCTGGCCGTCGGCGCCGCGCTGGCTCGGCGTGCCGCTCTACATCCTGCTGGGCTGGGTGGCGGCCTGGTTCGTGGGTCCGATCATGCACGGCGCCGGTGTCGCGGCCCTTGTCTTGCTCATCGTCGGCGGCGCGCTCTACAGCATCGGCGGTGTGCTCTACGCCCTGAAGTGGCCCAACCCGTGGCCCACGACCTTTGGGCACCACGAGTTCTTCCACGCATGCACGGCCGTGGCCGCGCTCCTGCACTACATCGCGATGTGGTTCGCCGTCTTCTCTTAGCGATTTCGGCGTGATTTCCTGCGTTCAGCGCAGGTTTTCACGCCGAACTCACATTCTCCGGGCCCCAGTAGGCCTTCATCGACGCGATCTTGCCGTCGTCGTTGAACGTCATCGTGCTGATGATCTCGATCTTCATTCGGTCGTCGCCCAGCTCGATGGTGAGCGCCCAGTAGAACGCCGCCTCCTGCCCGAGGGCCCGCAGCGTGAACAGCTCAGTCTGGTTGTTCCCCGTCGGGATCTTCGAATAGAAGCCGCGGATCGCCTCGCGGCCGATGTGCACCTCGCCGCCGACCGGATCCTCGACGGTGCCGTCCACCGCATACAGCTCGACGATCTCGTCGACCTTGCCCTTGGCGGCGAGCTCGAGGTAGCGGTTGACGGTCTTGGCGTTGTCTTCGGGGCTCGACATGCGCCGAAGGCTACACGGGCACGCCCAACGCGGACGCGAGATCCCCGGCGGTGGTGACCGGCAGATCGCACACCCGGCCGCGGCACACGTAGGCGGCATCGGCGCCACCTACCAGGTCCCGGTCGATCAGCAGCTCGGACGAGTTCACCGCGCCACCGACCACGACCGCACCACCAGGCGCCAGACGGCGGGCCGCTCGCAGCAGCGCCGAGTCGGAACCCTGTGTCGCGACGGCGATTTGGATCGGGCCGCGCACGGCAGCTTCGGCCACGGCCAACCAGTGTCCGGCCGAACGCGGTAATCGTGCCAGCAGCGGTGTCGCCGTCGACAACGCCTCCGCGGCGGCAGACGCGTACCGATCGGCGTGCGATGCGGGCACCAGATGCGCAGCGGTGAGTAGGGCTTCGGTGATCGACGAGGCACCTGATGGCGTCGCCCCGTCCAGCGGATCGGCGGGCCGCACCAACAGCTGTTCGGCGTCGTCGGCGGTGTCGAACCACCGGCCGGGATGGTCGGAATCGGCGAAGTGCTCCAGCGCGGCGTCGAGCAAACCGGTGGCAGCGGTCAGCCACTCGGCTCCGCCGGTGATTTGGTACAGCGTCAGCAGCCCGGTCGCCAGAGTCGCATAGTCCTCGAGGATTGCGGCGCTGTCGCCGACGCGGCCGCCGAGGCTGGCGCGGCGCAGCCTGTCGTCTACTGTGTGCAGGTCGAGCACCGATCGCGCGCATCGCGTTGCGGCATCGAGGAATTCGACCTCATCGAGCGCGACGCTCGCCTCGGCGAGCGCGGTGACCGCCCAGCCGTTCCATGCCGTGACGACCTTGTCGTCGCGACCAGGCTGGGGCCGAGTCGACCGGGCGGCCAGCAGAGCGGTCCTGACCCGATCAAATCGCTCGACGTCGTCGGGGTCCGACGGCAATTGCAGCACCGAGCTGCCATGCTCGAACGTACCCGCGTCGGTGACGCCGAAAATCGCTGCTGCCCAACGCCCGTCGTCGTCACCAAGCACTTCGTGCAGCTGGGCGGGCGTCCACGCATAGGTCAGGCCCTCGATGCCGTCGGCATCGGCGTCCAGCGAAGAGATGAACATGCCGTCGGCGCTGAGCTCGTCGATCATGAACCGCGCTGTCTCGCGGGTGACCCTGCGCGCCAAGGCATTACCGGTACGGCGCGCCCAGTGCGCGTAGGCCCGCAGCAACAATGCGTTGTCGTAGAGCATCTTCTCGAAGTGTGGTACCACCCACGAGTCGTCGACGCTGTAGCGGGCGAAGCCACCGGCGAGCTGGTCGTAGATACCACCGCGGGGCATCGCGACGGCGGTGCGCTCGACGGTCGCCAGCGGCGCAGGCTCACCGGTGCGTTCCTGGCTGCGCAGAAGTGCCTCAAGCAGCGCCGACGGCGGGAACTTGGGCGCTGCGCCGAACCCGCCCTTGACCGTGTCCTCGTCGTCCAGCACGGCGGCGACGGCGTGGTCGCACAGGGTGGCCTGCACCGCGGGGCCGCCGCCGGGTAGCGCGGTCGCCATCGACCGCAGCTCGGTGATGATCTGGTCAGACGCCCGCTCGACCTCGTCGCGCCGGCTCTGCCACGTATCGCTGACAGCGGCGAGCAACTGCAGGAAGTTCGGCTTCGGGTAGTAGGTGCCGCAGAAGAACGGTCTGCCGTCAGGGGTCAGGAAACAGGTCATCGGCCAACCGCCCTGCCCGGTCAGCGCGACGGTCGCGTTCATGTAGACCGCGTCGATGTCGGGACGCTCTTCGCGGTCCACCTTGATACACACGAACCCCGCGTTCATCGCGGCCGCGACGTCGTCGTCCTCGAACGACTCGTGCGCCATCACATGGCACCAGTGGCACGCGGCGTAGCCGATCGACAGCAGGATCGGCTGATCCCGCTCGGCCGCCTCGGCCAGCGCCTCGGGACTCCACTGACGCCAGTGCACCGGGTTGTCGGCGTGCTGGCGCAGGTACGGGCTGGTGGCCTCGCCGAGGGTGTTGCCCGGGCTCATTCTCGACTCACTAGGGAGCCTTGTTGCCCGCATCCGGCTCGACGGTTCCTTCGTCGACGGCCTGATCCGATTCCGGATTCTCGCGGTCGAACGACTCCGGTAGCCGCTTGAGGTGCCGATTCATCGACCGCACCAAAAAGAAGGTTCCGATCAGCAGCAGCACGACGATCAGCAGGCCGAACGGGCTGGCCTTGCCGAAGTCGGGTCCGGTGTCCTTGGGCGCCTCGTCGGCGAGCAGGCCGGCGATCATCACCAGGGTGTCAGTCATCCTCGGCCTCGATGCCCGCGAAGAGGTCGGTCTCGGGCAGGCTGACCGGCACTCGCGACCGGGCCAGCTCGAACTCTTCTGTCGGCCACAGCCGCTGCTGCCATTCCATCGGTGTGGTGAAGAAGAAGCTCTTCGGGTCGATCTGGGTGGCGTGCGCCAGTAGGGCCTCGTCCCGCTGAGCGAAGTACTTCGAGCACTCGATACGGGTTGTCACCCGCTTACTCAACAGGTCGTCGTCGGGATCCCACTTCTCGAGCCACTTCGCGAACGGTCCCTCCTGGCCGTGCTTGGCGAACTCGTCCTGTAGCACCTGCATGCGCTGGCGCAGGAAGCCGTGGTTGTAGTACAGCTTCGCGACGTTCCACGGGGTGCCTGCGTCGGGGAACAACCGGTAGTCGCCGGCCGCCTCGTAGGCCGCGACGGACACCTCGTGGCAGCGGATGTGGTCGGGGTGCGGGTAGCCACCGTTCTCGTCATACGTGGTCATGACGTGCGGCTTGAACTCGCGGACGACGCGGACCAGCGCCTCGGTGGGCACCTCCAGCGGCTCCAGCGCGAAGCACCCTTCCGGTAGTGGAGGCGGCGGATCGCCTTCGGGCAGCCCGGAGTCGACGAACCCGAGCCAGAGTTGCTCGACCCCGAGGACCTCAGCGGCTTTCGCCATCTCGTCGATCCGAATCTCGTGGATGCGGCCGTGTACCTCAGGCAGATCCATGGCCGGGTTGAGGATGTCGCCCCGTTCTCCCCCGGTCAGTGTGACCACGAGAACGCGCGCACCCTCATCCGCATAGCGGGCCATGGTCGCCGCACCTTTGCTGGACTCGTCGTCCGGGTGGGCATGTACCGCCATCAACCGCAGTTGCTTCAACTGGTTCCTCATCGTCGAGACATTTCAACCATTTCGGTAGCCCTATAGTTCCAGTCCTAGTACATGTATCCGATCGACGGGGCACCGAAAACACTCAGATGATTGATCGTCCCCCGGCCCGCTACGGGCGGCAGCGCATGTCACGCCGATCGCGTCGATGGTGGGCGATCGCCCTGACCGCGCTGGTTCTGGTGGCCGGCGTGGTGATCGCGATCGTGGCGTCGCAGCGGCTCGGCAGCGGCGACGTGCAGGGTGAGCTGGGCGGATACCAGCTGGTCGACGACGAGACCCTGTCGGTCACGATCAAGGTCACCCGCTCCGACCCGTCGCGCCCGGTGGTGTGCATCGTGCGCGCCCGCGCGATCGACGGCAGCGAGACCGGGCGCCGAGAGGTGCTGGTGCCGCCGTCGTCGCAGGACACGGTGAATATCACCACGACGGTGAAGTCCACGCGGCCGCCGGTGGTCGGCGACGTGTACGGGTGCGGGACGGACGTGCCCGGCTATCTGGTGGCCTCCTGATACCGGGGTCTGGCGGGCCAGGCAACAAACGACGGGAAGCGATTGTGTGAAAACCGGCCGACGTGACGGTGGTAACATGGACCGATACACGGTTCCCGCTGGGACCGTGTATTGCTGCTTTTGCGCGCGGATTGAGCGCTGGCCAGAGTGGCAATACATGCGGCAGCGCCCAGCAGACGAGACACGGACTTCACCCGCTAAAGCGCGAGACGATGACAGGAGCGCGACGACATGACTGACACCCAGGTCACTTGGCTGACCCAGGAGGCACACGACCGGCTGAAGGCCGAGCTGGACCAGCTCATCGCCCATCGACCGATCATCGCTGCGGAGATCAACGACCGCCGCGAAGAGGGCGACCTGCGGGAAAACGGCGGGTACCACGCGGCCCGCGACGAGCAGGGTCAGGAAGAGGCCCGGATTCGCCAGTTGCAGGAACTGCTGAACATCGCCAAGGTCGGCGAGGCACCCAAGCAGTCCGGTGTCGCCCTCCCAGGCTCGGTCGTCACGGTCTACTACAACGACGACAAGTCCGACAAGGAAACGTTCCTGATCGCCACCCGTCAGGAAGGCGTGAGCGACGGCAAGCTCGAGGTGTACTCGCCTGCCTCGCCGCTCGGCAGTGCGCTGATCGACGCCAAGGAAGGCGAGACCCGTACCTACACGGTGCCCAACGGCAACACCGTCAAGGTCACGCTGGTCAAGGCCGAGCCCTATCAC
>Ga0164307_10000707_pt1 | contig 14715 bp, 18 predicted proteins | sample Whisoiple_243_MG_FD_110214 | JGI IMG/M metagenome (GOLD analysis project Ga0164307, IMG submission 110214) | Soil microbial communities amended with fresh organic matter from upstate New York, USA - Whitman soil sample_243_MG | ecosystem: Environmental > Terrestrial > Soil > Unclassified >...
CGGCATCGAGGCGCTAGGCTTCACCTCCGCCGCGGAGACGCTCGCGTTCTTACGCGATCATGCGCAGGAGACTGCCGCGATATTCGCCGACATGTGGCTCGAAAGCGCGATGGAGGGCTGGGATTTGGTCGCGACAATCAACGCCACGTGGCCGTGGATTTCGCTCCTCGTCACCTCCGGCGCGACGGCGCGGCCGCCGACCGGTCTGCCCTTGAAGGCTCAGTACGTCGCAAAGCCGTGGCGGCCCGAACAGGTGCTCCGCTTCATCCAGAAGAGCGTTGCGCCCAGCCGCAGCTCGGAAGCAGCCTGATCCAGTTACAGATCACTTGGCCTGCGGCGTGCAGACAACGGAATCGTTGAGCACATAGCAGATCGACATCGTGCCGGTGCGAAGGTCCACCCGGAACACGCCGCCTTCGCGCTCGTGACGGGATGCGATGAGGCCATACTCGCTCGGCTGCTGGGCGGTCGCGCCTTCCCCCGGGGGATAACACAAAGTGACGCCGACCGAGCTCTCTTTGAGCCCGTATTGGCAAGCGCCGATTTCGCCGGTTGCGCGATCGAGGCGGTAGACGCGGTTGAGATCGGTCTCGGGCGCTGCGAGGAATTCGTAATTGGCGGCAAGTACAGTACCGGGCAGCGCCGTCAGGCTCGCCAAAGCCAGCGAGCGAAGCAAAGCGGCAGACGGAAGCATACGAAGCTCCAGCGAATCGGGCTTCGATCAGTTTACACGCTGCCGCTTGTCTGCCGCATCCGGGGTGCATAGTCCCGCACAATGAATTCCCCGCCCCCGCTTCTCGTCTTCGATCTCGACGGCACGCTGGTCGACACCGCGGGCGATCTCGTCGGCACGCTGAATTATATCCTCACCAAGGAGCAGATCCCGCCACTGCCGCTCGAGACGGCGCGGCCCATGCTCGGTGCCGGCGCGCGCGCCCTGATCGAATGCGGGGTCTCGGCTGCCGGGCGCAGCGTCTCGCCGGCGCGGCTCGAGGAAATGTTCCTCGCGTTTCTTGCCCGTTACGAGGCGCATATTGCCGACGAGAGCCGCGCCTTTCCCGGCGCCGAAGCCGCGCTCGACCGGTTCGAGGCGGCGGGATGGGCCTTCGCCGTCTGCACCAACAAGTTCGAGCATCCCTCGGTCCGGCTGCTGACAGAGCTCGGCCTCGCCGCGCGCTTCCGCGCGATTTGCGGTCAGAACACGTTCCCGTTCTGCAAACCCGACCCCCGCGCCCTGATTGCCACGATCGACCGCGCCGGCGGCGATCCGCAGCACGCGATCATGGTCGGCGATTCGAAGACCGATATTGTCACGGCGCAGGCAGCGCCCGTGCCGGTGATCGCGGTCGATTTCGGCTACACCGACCGGCACGTCTCGGAATTTGCGCCGGATCGCGTCATCTCGCATTTCGACGAGCTGTGGGACGCAGTGCAGTCGCTGGCGGTTGTCGCCGCCTGAGCACGCCTTGACGCGGCGGCGGCGGACCTCCTAAACCCAAGCCAACCGGGCGCGTAGCTCAGCGGGAGAGCACTCGCTTCACACGCGAGGGGTCACAGGTTCAATCCCTGTCGCGCCCACCAGGAATACGCTTTCAATGGATTGCCGGCGCCCATCGCGCTGGCCGCCAGCCCGTCCCTTGAGCGATTCACCCTCCGGCTAAGCTCGGGCGAACAAAGCGGTGCCTTTGCGCGTTAACGCTGACATTGCCGAGGAGGGCGTCTCGTGGCCCGAAAAGCTTTCACTTTGCTCGCCTGCTGTTTTGCTCTCGCCGGAGCGCCTTTGGCGCACGCGCGCCCATTCGGGGTCCTTTACTCCTGGCGGGAAACGCCGGATTTCTCGGCGCACGGTTTGACGACCAATCCCGACATCGCGCAATGGCTGATGACTCTGCCGCAGCCGGGCAATTGGCGCGAGCCCGGTGCGGACCAGGCGATGAGATCCGAACTCTTCGACGACAAGCCTGTTGCGGGCGAGGCTCATCACTTCTCCCCTGCGCGATCATCTTCGGAGCAAGTTGCCGATGCCAGCGTTGCGAGGCAGCTATTCGACGCCGAACCGATGGGAAGCGCGCCATACCGGTTCACAAACCCGCTGGCGCAATCAACGGCGGTTGCGGCGATTACCGAGCGCGGCGGCGCGAGCATCGAAGGCCGCAGTGCTTCGGACGTCGCTAATTCCGCGACCCCTCGCGTTGCCTCAGAGACCTGCACGTGCCTGCATAAGTAAACCGGGGAGAACCGCTAGACCGCGGGCCACCTCTCGAGCGCGCCCCTGCCCGCCTCCGTCAACGCATAAATCCCGCGCTCCTCGCGCACGAACCAGCCATAGACGTTGCCCTGAAGAATCTTCGGCGCATCGGGCACCGACTGCCGAAGATCGCGCACGCGCTGCGATCCGCTCGCAAGTGCCGACGCACATGCGAGTGCCTGCTGCCGGTAGGCGGTCATGATCGGTTGGCGCGAACCGCCGCCAGCTGTGGGATCGCCCTGCCGCTTGCGGTGCTCGTCGACAAGGCGCGAGCGCCTGCGCTGGTCGCGCCGCGACATCGGCGCGGACGGGCTCACGACGATCTCGACGCCGCCGCGCGCATGCACGACAAGCAGTCCGAAGCCGAGCCGGCGGCAAAGTTTGTGTACACGCGAATCGTGTTCGCGGCCCCGGCCGTTCGCGGCGGATCGGACAGCAAGCCAGACCTCGTCGCAAGCACCGGCGCGATCGACGCCTTGCAGCACGAGTTCGAGATTGAATGCGAGCTTCAGCTCGCCGATGATCACGATCGGCGGGCAATCCGCACTGAGGGCGACGAGATCGCAGCCGCCGATCTCGCCCTTTACCTGAAAGCCGAGCCGCTCAAGGAAGCGTTTGACCGGCAGATAGAGATTGGTCTCCACGCCGGCAGAATGCATGGCGGGGATATGATTCGGCTAGCGCGCGTAAGCCCGCACAAAGAACGCCACCGTGATCGCCGCCGCGCAGATGATCGTCAGCGCGCGAATAACAGGCCCGGGCAGGACGCGGCCCAATCGCGCGCCACCATAGCCGCCGATCACGCCGGCTATCAGCATGATCAAAGTCTGCGGCCAGTGCACCGCGCCAGCGATGATAAATGTCGCGACCGCCGCGACATTCGCCGCGCTCGCCAGCATGATGCGCGGTGGATTGAGGCTCTTCACGTCGGTTTCACCCATCAGCGCCCAAAGCCCCATCATCATCAGCCCGATCGCACCGCCGTAATAGCCGCCATAGATGCCGAGCAGGAATTGGCCGGCGAGCATCACGCCCGCCCCGATATGCACGTAGCGGCGGAGAATGAGCCCCGCTTGGCGGCCGAAGGCGAGCGCGACAGTCGCGATCAGCATCAGCCACGGCAGGATGAAATCGAAGGCTCGCGACGGCGTCGACAAAAGCAGCACGCTACCGATGAGCCCCCCGACCACGCTCACCGCCAGCAGATGCTCGCGCCGCACGCCGCAGACCGGGCGCATTCCGTCCCAATAAGCCCAGGCACTGGTGACCTGTCCTGGAAACAGAGCCACCGTGCCCGACGCATTCGCCTCAACCGAGGGCACGCCGGCGACAATCATCGCCGGCAGCGACACGAAGCTGCCGCCGCCGGCAAGCGCATTCATCGCGCCGGCAACGAATCCGCCGAGCGCGAGGAGGAGGAAATGATCCATCGGGCAGGCTCTATTCGATTAGAGTTCGCCGACTCAAGCGCTCAGGAGCACATCGATGGATCTCGGCCTCTTGGGGAAAAACGCCCTCGTCACCGGCGGCAGCAAAGGAATCGGCCTCGCCTGCGCCGAGCTGCTGGCCCGGGAAGGTTGCCGCGTCGGCATCACCTCGCGCCTGCAAGCCAATCTCGATGCGGCGAGAGAACGGATCGATGGATGCTTCGCACACGCGGCCGACCTCACCTCTCCCGAGGAAGCAACACGCATGATCGCGACAATGGAGCGCGAGCTCGGTCCGATCGACATTTTGGTCAATTCCGCCGGAGCGGCGAAGCGCACGCCGCCCGACGATCTCGAATCCCGCCGCTTGGCGCACCGCAATGGATGCAAAATTCTTCACCTATATCCATGCAATCGACCCGTTGATCAAACGCATGGCGGCGCGAGGACGCGGCATCATCGTCAACGTCATCGGCAATGGTGGCAAGATCGCCTCGCCGACTCACATTGCCGGCGGCGCGGCGAATGCCGCCTTGATGCTCGCAACAGCGGGACTTGCAAACGCCTATGCCACCCGCGGCATTCGCGTCGTCGGCATCAATCCGGGCCTGACCAACACCGATCGCGTCGCCGAGGGCTTGCGCGCCGAGGCGCGTCTTACCGGCACCTCGCCGGAAGAAGCGCTGAAGCGGGCGCTTGCGCGCATTCCGCTCGGCCGCATGGCCGAACCGCAAGAAATTGCGCGCGTCGTCTGCTTTCTCGCATCGGCGCAAGCAAGCTACATATCGGGCGCGACGATCACCATGGACGGCGTCGCGACACCGACCGTCGTGTAATCGAGTGCTCAAAAATGGCGCGGAGCAAGCTTGGCGCAAGTTCGGCGCATGAGACTCCAAAGTCTGCTCAGACTGAAGGTCTCATATGCATTCACCCCGTCGCTCATCTTCTCCGATGGCCGTGATGGGTGAAGCCTTCAGACGATCCTTTCCGCTCGACCACAATCTGCCGCCGGCGATGAGTGCCGTGCTCGCCCGATTGGCCGCACTTGAATCGAAGCCGGCGAGTGCCGCGGCGACTTGCGGAAAAGTGCGCGCGGTCGAAAGCCGACCAACGCGGGAACAGCAGGTGGCCTAGTTCAACACGGCCATTGCCTTGGCGCCGCCTGCCCGACACAATCGCGGCGCGACAAGCGAAAGCCTTGGAAATGATCGTCTCGACTATCAATGACGTCTGTGGCTACCGCATCGTGCGGCATCTTGGGCTGGTGCGCGGCATCACGGTGCGGTCGCGCAGCGTGCTCGGCAATTTCGCCGGCGCGGTGCAGTCGGTGTTCGGCGGCAAGCTGTCGATCTATGTGAACCTCGCCGAGACGGCGCGCCAGGAAGCCTTCGACCACATGTGCGAGCACGCCGCGCAGGGCGGCGCCAATGCGATCATCGGCATGCGCTATGACGCCAACGAAATCACCGACGGGATCACCGAGGTTCTCGCCTACGGCACCGCGGTCTGGGTTGAGGCCGCCTGAGGCCGCCCTTGTTCGGCCGGAATGCCCAGGCTAAGAAGCTGCGCCGGCGACGGCTCCGCAGGAGTGTAGCTCAATTTGGTTAGAGCACCGGTCTCCAAAACCGGGGGTTGGGGGTTCGAGTCCCTCCACTCCTGCCACTGAGCCGCTAATTTCGCTTCTACTCTCGATGATTAGGCTCGTTCGCCTGATCTCTGTCGCGTCCGCCATCGCGCTCTGCGCTTCTGTCCCCGCACGCGCGCAGGAGGAAACCGTCGGCGAAGCACTTTGCCGTCTCATCGAGAGCTCGGCGGCGGCGCGCCATCTCCCGCGCGACCTGCTCACCCGATTGATCTGGCGGGAGAGCAGCTTTCGCCGGACGGCGGTAAGCCCGAAGGGCGCCCAGGGCGTCGCGCAGTTCATGCCGCGGACCGCGGCGGAGCGCGGTCTCGCCGATCCGTTCGATCCCGAGCAGGCAATTCCTGCCTCCGCCTCCTTCCTCTTCGATCTCGTCGCCCAGTTCGGCAATTTCGGGCTCGCCGCGGCCGCTTACAATGCCGGGCCGGCGCGCGTCGCGAACTGGCTCGACGCCAAAGGAGGACCGCTGCCACAGGAGACACGTGATTATGTCCTGTTCATCACCGGGCGCAGCGTCGAGGATTGGGCCGTCCGAACCCCCGCCGAACAGCCGACCGCGCCCGCTCCTGGCACGCAGCCGAAATCATGCCTGGAGGTTGTCGCGACAATCCGCAAAGGGCTACCAGGCCTGCCCAGCGAGCCCGTCGTAGCGCTGGCCCCATTTGCGCCGTGGGGCGTGCAGCTTGCCGGCAATTTCTCCAAGGCAATCGCACTCGCATCCTATGCGCGGGCGCGTCAGCACTACGCCGCGATCATTGGCGACCTGCAGCCGATGATCATCGGCACAAGGCTACGTAGCCGCGGCACGCGCGCCTTCTATCGCGTCCGTGTGCCCGCGCAGAGCCGCACCGAGGCAAATGCGCTCTGCAACCGCATTCACGGCGTTGGGGGTGCCTGCATCGTGCTGCGGACTTAAAGCGAAGCGTTCATCTTTCCGGCGGCAACGAGGTCCGCATTTTCCGAAGGTCAGCCAACACTTGCTCGAAGTGACTGTGAGCGCCCTCCGGCAGTTCGTGCTCCTCGAGGCCGGCCATGACGCCGAGATGCTGGCGGACCCGCGGCAACGGCTCGGCGAGATGCACACGCGTCGGAAGGTGCTCGGCGAATAATTCCTCCAAATCGCGAAGCAGCGCGCGCGCCTGCGCATAGCTTTCCAGGCACTGCCCTGTGGGTTGGCTCTGACAGCGATGTGCGAGACCTTCGAGCGCATCCAAGCGCTTGGTGATTGCCACGCGATGCTCATGTTCGAGTGCGGTCGCCGTCACTTAAGTCGTCCCCGGGTCATATTCTCGATCGAAGCCCGCGAGGCTCAGGTTTCGCCGCTTGGCCGACAGCTAGGTTAGAAGGACGTGACCAGCATCGCAACGACCGCCGCGGCCATGACGGCAGTGGCGATCCAGCCGAGCCATTTCAGCGCGCCTGCCACGACGAAGCGCCCCATAATATCGGAGCGCGCCGCCATCATCATCATCATCACCATCACCGGCACGGCGACGATGCCGTTGAGCACCGCGCTCCAATACAGCGCCTTGATCGGATCGAGGCCGGAGAAATTCATCACCATGCCGACGAGCGTCGCCAGCGCGACAGTCGCATAGAAGGCCTTGGCTTCCTGCCAATTGCGCGAAAAGCCCGTCGGCCAGCGGCGTGCCTCGCCGAGCGCGTAGGCGCCGGAGCCGGCGAGCACCGGCACGGCGAGGAGGCCGGTACCGATAATGCCGAGTGCAAACACCAGGAACGCAAATTGCCCGGCAATCGGCCGCAATGCCTCCGCGGCCTGGGCCGACGTTTCGATGCTTGTCACCCCATTCTTATGCAGCGTCGCAGCGGTGGTCACCATGATCGCCAGCGCAACGAGATTGGAAAACGCCATGCCGACCAGCGTATCGACTTCGATGCGCCTCAACGCGGCCCTGCCCTGCTCCGGCGCGTCGACGAGATCATTGCGATGCGGATAAGCTTTGATGTCCTCGACCTCTTCCGCCGCTTGCCAGAAGAAAAGATACGGGCTGATCGTCGTGCCGAAGACGGCGACGATCGTCGTCAGATATTCCTTCGCCTTATCGAACTTCGGCAGAAACAGACCGCTGGCAAGATCGCGCCAATCGATGTGGATCGTGACGATTGCGGCAAAGTAAGCAAACAGCGCCAGCGTCAGCCATTTTAGCACCGCGACGTAGCGCGTATATTGCAGGAAGACCTGCATGTAGACGCAGATCGCTGCGAACAAGACGATGAACAGCCAGGCGGGCGCCGGCAGAAGCAATCGCGAGGCATCAGCCATCGCGCCGAGATCGGCGCCGAGATTGATCGTGTTGGCGATGAGCAGCAGGGCGACGACCCACTGCAATATCCATGCGGGGTAGTGAACACGAAGATTGCCAGCGATGCCGCGCCCCGTCGTGCGGCCGACGCGCGCGCTGATCATCTGCACCGCCGCCATCAGCGGATAGGTGAACAGCATCGTCCATGTCAGGCCGTAGCCGAACTGCGCGCCGGCCTGGCTGTAGGTGGCGATGCCGCTCGGGTCGTCGTCGGAAGCGCCGGTGATGAGCCCGGGGCCGAGGACCTGAAGCAGCTGCGGCTTCGATGTGCCAACGACCGGGTCAGCCCGTTCCGGGTCATCCGGCACGCGGGGTGTGTCCGCCGAGGCCATCGAGCCGCTCCTCCTCGAGCCGGTGCTCCCGATCGGGAGCCCGCCGCTCCGCGCCGGGAGAATCGGCGCGAATCACGGCATTTGCAAAACCCGCAATCACATTCCCTGTGGGCAGCCACCGGTTCTCATTACCTCGGGCGTAATCGACCGGCGGCGATCACGGCGCCAAACTTCGCTCACGCTTGGAAGTTCCAAGCCGATCAGATGGAGTGAAAAGAATGAAAACGCCGAACGAAATCGCCGACGCCTACATCAGCACCTGGAACGAGAGGGACCAGACAAAACGCAACACGCTCATCGCCCGCGACTGGAGCGAAGGCGCAATCTATATCGACCCTCTGATGCAGGGCACCGGCCATAGCGAAATCGCCGGCCTCATCGACGCGGTGCAGGAGCGTTTCCCGGACTTCAGGTTCAGTCTGCTCAGCAAGCCCGATGGATTCGGAGCGAACGTGCGCTTCTCATGGGGCCTCGGCCCGCAGGATGCAGAGCCGGCGATCAAAGGCACGGATTTCGTGACCTTGGAAAATGGCCAATTGCAGCGCGTCGTCGGCTTCCTTGATCAGCTGCCGGCCGGCGCCTGACAATTGGCAGATCAAGGCACCTGCCGCGCCGGTCTCGGCGCGGCGGGTGCAACGCTCGCCGGCGACTTCGCCCGCGAGGGCCCGGTCATCGCCTCGATGCGCAGCAGACTTTCCAGTTGCTCGCGCGTCAGCAGGTTCTCCTCGAGAACAATGTCGGACACCTTGCGTTTCTCGGCGAGCGCGCGCTTGGCAATGCGCGAGGATATCTCGTAACCGAGCGTCGGCCCGAGCGCGGTGACAAGGCCGATCGAGTTTTCGACGAGTTCGCGGCATCGCTCGCGATCGGCTTCGATGTCAAGTACGCAGCGATTGGTCAGCGTTGTCACGGCGGCTGTCAAATGCCGAAGCGACGAGAGAATGCAATAGCCGATCGTTGGCTCGAAGGCGTTGAGCTGCAACTGCCCGCCTTCGGCGCACAGCGTCACGGTCAGATCGTAACCCACAACCATGAAGGCCACCTGGTTGACCACTTCCGGAATGACCGGATTGACCTTGCCCGGCATGATCGAGGAGCCCGCCTGCACCGCCGGCAGCCTGATCTCGCCGAAGCCGGCGCGCGGTCCGCTCGAGAGCAGCCGGAGATCATTGCAGATTTTCGAGACTTTCACCGCAACGCGCTTCAACACGCCCGAGAAGAAAACAAAGGCGCCCATGTCGGACGTCGCTTCGATGAGATTAGTGGCCGGCACCAGCGTTTCGTGGGCGGCGCGCGCCAGCTCCTCGACAGCGAGCGCGGCATAACGCGGATCGGCGTTGATCCCGGTGCCGATCGCGGTTGCGCCGAGATTGACCTCGCGGAACAGCGCCGCGCCCTCTTTCAGCCGCGCCTCGTCTTCCTTGATCGTCGTGAAGAAGGCGTCGAATTCCTGACCGAGCGTCATCGGCACCGCATCCTGCAATTGCGTGCGGCCGATTTTCAGGACATCGCCAAATTCAACCGCCTTCGCCTTGAATGCGAAGGCGAGCTCGTCCAAGGCTTCGATGAGCGGCGTTGCCGCGAAGATGATGGCAAGCCGCAAAGCCGTGGGATAAGCGTCGTTCGTCGATTGCGACATGTTCACGTCATCGTTCGGATGCAGCGCGGTGTAATCGCCTTTGTCGCGACCGATGAGCTCCAGTGCGACGTTTGCCACCACTTCGTTGGCATTCATGTTGGTGGATGTCCCGGCGCCGCCCTGCACCGCGTCCACGACGAACTGCTCATGATAGCGACCCTCGCGTGCGATGAGATCGCAGGCACGCACGATCGCGTCGGCTTTCTCCGCGGAGAGGTAACCAAGACGCTTATTGGCGCGCGCCGCCGCTTGCTTGACGAGCGCCAGCGCCCGGACGAATTCGGGGAAATGCCCGACCGGCACGCCGGTGATCGGGAAATTTTCGACGGCGCGCAGCGTATGGATGCCCCAGTAGGCATTGGCCGGCACATCCCGCTCGCCGAGAAGGTCGTGCTCGCGTCGGGCCGCGCCGGGCGCAAGGTCGACCGTGCGGGTCGTCGCAACCGCGACAGCATCGGGCGGCGGGTCGGGCGTGGGCTGCGTTCCGCCTTTGGCGTCAGCGTTCATGATCGCACCTCCCCCGCAGGCAGTCCGTCATAGCGTATTGCTGCGGCAAAGGGGAGGACGCTAGAGTCCTGCCGAGCCGGAGAGCCCGATGCGAGTCTTGCGTGCGCTGCTATGTCTGTTCGGAGTGCTGGCCGGCTTTGCGCCAGCTGAAGCCGTGTTCGATCTTACTGAGGTAAGGCAGCTCATCGTCAGGTATCGCAATCAATGGATCGCCGACCCGGACAAGATCCGGGATGCGCGGATCGGCGTGATTTACGACATTCCGTTCGTCGGCACCGCCGTATGCGTCGCGATCGATCGCCTGCTCGTGACCGGCGATTATAGCGGGCTTGAGCCGCTGCTTCTCATCATCAACAAGATCGACGTGACGCCGCCGCAGGTCGTCTTCCAGCCGCCGCCGAAGACCACCTATGAATTCCGCGTCACCGCCGCGCCGCCCGACCCGCGCTGCGGCGAGGGGCCTCTGGTGCCGTTTCCAGAGTTGCGGAATGCCGGCGGCCGCCCGAGCCGCTAGCTCGCCGGAACGCGCCGCCAGCCCCAGGAGTTTTCGAGGCGCCTTGTGCGCGCGCTGCCGAACCCCTTCCCGACTTCGATGATGCCGCGTTTGGCGCGGCCTTTGAGCGCTTCGCCGCTGCCAAAGTCGTGCTGCTCGGCGAGGCGAGCCACGGAACGTCCGAATTCTACCGCGCCCGGGCGGCGATCACGCGTCGGGAAGCGTGACGAGCTGAATATCGGCCAGCTTTGCCGCCAGCGCTTCGCTGACAAGGCAGCACTGATCGGCTTCGGGACACATGACGGCACCGTCGCCTGCGCCTCGGATTGGGACGAGCCGATGGAGGTGAAGTCCGTCAATCCATCCCGGCCCGACAGCTATGAATGGCTGGCGCACGGTTCCGGCATCGATCGCTTCCTGCTGGATATCCGCGAGGGGCAGCATCAAGAGCTACGGAACGAGCTCAGACAATCGCGACTCGAACGCTTCATCGGAGTGATCTATCGTCCGGAGACGGAGCGATGGAGCCATTATTCCGAATGCTGTCTGCCCGAACAGTTCGACGCCTATGTATGGTTCGACCGCACGCGCGCGGTGACGCCGCTGCCGGCGCATCAGGTCGGCGGCGCCGAGGAGACCTATCCTTTCGGCCTGTAGCCAACCCGGACTGCTCGGCACGCGCGGAATGGTGTCGTGAGTTCTGACGAGGGTGCTCTTCGCCAGGGAATCGTCGATGCCTGCCGCGCCATGAATGCGCTCGGCATCAATCAGGCCACATCCGGCAACATTTCGGTGCGCTGGCGAGACGGACTTTTGATCACGCCATCAGGCTTACCTTACGATCGCATGACCGCGGGCGATATCGTGCCGATGAAGCTCGACGGCGCTTTCGAGCACCGGCTGAAGCCGTCCTCGGAATGGCGCTTTCACTGCGACATCATGAGAGCGCGGCCGGATATTGGCGCGATCGTGCATGCGCATCCGACCTATGCCACCGCATTCGCGATCTGCCGCATGGAAATTCCCGCTGTGCATTACATGATCGCCGCCGCCGGCGGTCCGACAATCCGTTGCGGGGGTTATGCGAGCTATGGTACCGCGGAACTCTCCGAGATCGCGGTCGCGGCACTTGAGGGGCGCAACGCCTGCCTCCTCGCCAATCACGGCATGATCGCGACCGGAGCCGATCTCGATCGTGCGATGTGGCTCGCGGTCGAGGTCGAGACGCTCTGCAAACAATTTGCGACGGCGTTGCAGATCGGTACGCCATTCATGCTGTCAGACAAGGAGATCGCGCGGACGATCGAGAAATTCCTCGATTACGGGCCGCATGCTACTGCGCCGGCCGCGGTGCAACCCGCCGCGGGAAAACGGCGAGGCTCACGACCACCAAGGTGACGATATCGTCGCCACCCGATCAGCGCGACAAAGAGCGGCCGTTTAGCGCACTCAGTCCTCCACGCCTTCGACGCTCTCGCCGTTGATTGCAGCCTTCAAAGTGTTCGACGGCTTGAATACCATCACCCGGCGCGGCGTGATCGGCACTTCGACGCCGGTCTTCGGATTGCGACCGATGCGCTCGCCTTTCGAGCGCACGACGAACGAGCCGAAAGAAGAGAGTTTCACCGTCTCGCCGCGCACCAGCGCGTCGCAAATCTCATCGAGCACGGATTCGACCAGTGCCGCAGATTCGCTGCGGGATAGGCCGACGCGTCGATAGACGGCGTCGGTGAGATCGGCGCGCGTCAGCGTCCGCGCCGCACCCGCGGACTCGCTCGCGGGGGCTTCACGATCTTTCAGCCGCAATGCCGATGCCGAATTCGTACTGGACATGAACGAAGCTCGGAAATGAATTTGGTCCTCTGTCCGGCTGGACAGAGAGCGATGGGACACACTGCCCCAGCCTCACCATCGTATCAAGGCGGAACCCCATGTGAAGCCGCCGCCCATCGCCTCGATCATGACGAGGTCGCCTTTCTTGATCCGGCCGTCGGCATGCGCCTCGGCCAGCGCCAGCGGGATCGACGCCGCCGACGTGTTGCCGTGACGATCGACGGTCACGACGATTTTTTCCGGCGCGATGCCGAGCTTTTCGGCCGATGCATCGATAATCCGGCGGTTGGCCTGATGCGGCACGAACCAGTCGAGATCGTCGGCCGCGGTGCCGGTCGCGGCGAACGCGTCCTCGACGACGTCGGTCACCATGCCGACGGCGTGGCGGAACACTTCGCGCCCATGCATGCGCAGGTGGCCGACCGTGCCGGTCGCCGAAGGTCCGCCGTCGACATAGAGCTTTTCGCGGTGCCGCCCGTCGGAGCGCAGATGCGCGGTGAGGACGCCGCGTTCATGCAACCCGCCGTTCGATTGTTGCGCTTCCAAGAGGACCGCCCCTGCCCCGTCGCCGAACAAGACGCAGGTTGTACGATCCTTCCAATCCATCAGCCGCGAGAAGGTTTCGGCGCCGATGACCAGCGCGCGCTTGTTGGCGCCGGACGTCAAGAACTTGTCGGCGGTGGCAATCGCAAACACGAAGCCCGAGCAGACCGCCTGCAGATCGAACGCCGCGCCGATGCGGATATCGAGTGCAGCCTGCACCTGCGTCGCGACGGCAGGAAAGGTATAATCCGGCGTCGAAGTCGCCACGATGATGAGGTCGATGCCCTCCGCCGTGCAGCCTGCGTCGGCAAGCGCAGCTTCGGCAGCGCGTGTTGCCAGCGTCGAGGTCGTCTCGCTCTTGTCCGCGATATGACGCTGGCGAATGCCCGTGCGCTGCACGATCCATTCGTCGGACGTGTCGACGCGCGACTCAAGGTCGGCATTGGTTACGATCTGCTCGGGTAAGTAGGAGCCAACGCCAAGAACAACGGATCGCAAAGAATTCTGTCGTGACTGCACGCGAGTGAAATTTCCCTCAATCCGGACCGAGCGCGCGATTTGATGCCGCCAAGCTTCCGATAGGCGGGCGGTCTTCGTCGGCGAGCATCAGCGTCTCGCGGATTCGGTCGAGAAGCCGATGCCGAACCATCTCGTAGCCGATTTCGATAGCCCCGGCATAGCCCAGTGCATCGGTTCCACCGTGGCTTTTGATAACGACGCCGTCGAGACCGAGGAAAACGCCGCCATTGGCGTGGCGCGGGTCCATTTTGTCGCGCAACGCGTCGAAGGCGCGACGCGCGAGGAAATAGCCGATCTTGGCGGTGAAGCTGCGGTTCATCGCATCGCGAAAGTATTCGGCGACCTGCTTGGCCGTGCCTTCGGCGCTCTTCAGCGCGATATTACCGGCAAAGCCCTCCGTCACCACGACATCGACGGTGCCCTTGCCGATATCGTCGCCCTCGACAAAGCCCTGGTAGGAAAGCGCCGCGAGATCGGCTTCCCGCAACATGCGCGAGGCGGCCTTCACCTCCTCAAGCCCCTTGATCTCCTCAACTCCCACGTTCAGGAGCCCGACGGTCGGGCGCTCTAGGTCGAACAAGATATGCGCCATTGCCGCGCCCATGACCGCGAGGTCGACGAGATGCTGCGCGTCGGCGCCGATCGAGGCACCGACATCGAGCACGATCGATTCGCCGCGGATCGTCGGCCAGATCGCCGCCAGCGCCGGCCGCTCGATCTGTGCCATCGTGCGCAGGCAGATTTTCGCCATCGCCATCAGCGCGCCGGTATTGCCGGCCGAGACGGCGCAGTCGGCCTCGCCCGCCTTCACCGCTTCGAGCGCCATCCACATCGAGGAAACGCGGCGGCCTGTGCGCAAAGCTTGGGTCGGCTTTTCGTGCATCTGGATCGCGACATCGGCGTGCTTCACGGTCGCGCAGGCGGCAAGCTTCGGATGCCGGTCCAGCAAGGGGCGCACCGCCGCTTCCTTGCCGAAAAAGATGAAGCTCGAATCCGGCCGCCTCTCCAAAGCCAGGGCCGCACCGGGGATGACCACCTCCGGCCCGAAATCGCCGCCCATCGCGTCGAGGGCGATGCGGACAGGCTTGCTCATGTTCGCTGCGGCTCCACGACACTGACCCGAAAAGCGTTCGGCGACGTTCTCGACACCACAACGCGAGCTTAGGGTGTGCCGTTCGGGTGGGGGACAATAGTGGGGAAACACGCACGCC
>Ga0164307_10000708_pt1 | contig 14690 bp, 10 predicted proteins | sample Whisoiple_243_MG_FD_110214 | JGI IMG/M metagenome (GOLD analysis project Ga0164307, IMG submission 110214) | Soil microbial communities amended with fresh organic matter from upstate New York, USA - Whitman soil sample_243_MG | ecosystem: Environmental > Terrestrial > Soil > Unclassified >...
CCGAGGTGCGATGCTGGCCCGCGATCGCCCACCTCCCCCCTCTCGGGGCGCAACACGAACTGTGTTATGGGTTTTGGTTCTCGGAGGTTTCACATGACGGAACACAAGACCAGGCTGGGTCGGGATGTGTACTTGGCGCTTGCTGCCGTGGGCTGGGCTGACGGACAGCTCGATCAAGACGAGGCGGACGCGATCGTGCGCACTGCTTTGGAAGAGGGCCTCGACATCGACGAGATCGCCGAGATCGAAGAAGCCACCAAAAATCCGATCGATATCGGGGTGATCGATCGCAAGAACCTGTCCAAGGAAGATCGCCTGTTCGTATACGGCGTCGCCTCGTGGATTAGCCGGCTAGACGGCGTGGTGAGCGCGGCCGAACAGTCCGCACTCGCGAAACTGGGCGAGCTGCTAAAGGTGCCGGAGAAGCCGCGAGCCGTCGTGGACGGCATCGCGCAAGACGTCGCCAACCTGTCGGATGACCGCCCCGATCGCTACGACCTGCTCGCGCTGCGGCGCATCATTGGCGAGCGGCTATCCATGGCCAGCAAGAAAGACGCGAGCTAGAGCTGCGCAAATTCTGCAGTCGCTCGACGCTTAGCTAGGAAAACGGCCCGCTCATTGTCGCGATTTGCCCCCCTGCTGGCCCCTTAGGCGGTGTCTCAGTGTGGACGTATTGAAGTCTGGTTGGAGCTCGACGCGCGCTTCACGCGCGGGTCCCGAACGGTCATGAACGCGCACGCCACACGATCCAGTACGCCGCAGAGCAAAGCGCCGTTGTCGCTGATTGCGCTGCAGATCGTGCGCGAATCGTTGGCGCCCGAGGCATCGCTCCCCGAGTTGGCGAAGCTCGCGGCGAGCGATCCTGGGTTTGCGCTGCGGATCATCGCGGTCGTCAACAGCCCCGCGTTCGGCCCGCAGCGTCACGTCTCCGACGTCCGGCAGGCGGTGTCGATGGTCGGGATCCGCGGCCTTCGCGGTATCGGCATGAGTTTGGCGCTGTCCGACATGGTGCCGGTGGGTGAAGCGGGGCGAACTTTGCTCGGCAACTCGCTGCGTCGCGCGGTGGCTTCGCAGCTCTTGGCGCAACAGCTCGGACAGAAAGAGGTCGACGAGTTTTTCACGACCGGGCTATTCCTCGAGGTCGGCTTGCTTTCGCGCGCGCGTGAAGATCTCGAGGGCGCGGCCGAGGTGGCTCGGCTGCCCGCGCTCCACCGCATCATGCACGAACGCGCCGCCGGACTGACGGACCACCCGGTCGCGGGAGCGGCGCTGGCGGCGACCTTCATGCTTCCGCCTCACGTCGAAGCAGCCGTGCGTGAGCATCACGCGGACGTGCCGCCTGAAGCGCTTCCGTCGCGGGTCGCTTGGGCCGCAGAGCGTTTGGCTGCGATTTGGGAGGGGGGCGATGCGGTGCAAAATCGCCGAGCGGCGATCGATGCCGTGCTGGCGCTCGGCTTGAGCCAAGAGCACGCGCAGTCCGCGCTGGAAAGTCTGCCTGAGCTCGTGGTCGCAGCGGCCACCGCGTTCGACCGCGATGTCGGCCCGCAGCAAAGCGTCGAAGGCATTCTGGTCGACGTGAATCGCAGCTTGCTGGAAATGACGCAGAACTACGACGCCGCCGTGCGCCGACTGGAGTCCTTGCTCGCTGAAAAAGAACTGCTCGGCAAACAACTGCAAGAAGCCAATACGCAGCTCATCCGCCTGGCTTCAACCGACGCATTGACTGGCCTGGCCAACAAGCGCGCCCTGGAAGATGCGCTGATCCGCGACTTGTCTCGCGCCGAACGCGACCAAACTTGGCTCACGATCGTGCTCAGCGACATCGACTTTTTCAAGAAGGTCAACGACACGCACGGTCACCTGACCGGTGACGAAGTCCTGCGCCTCGTGGGGCGCGTCTTCGGCTCCAAACTGCGCGGCGGCGACCTGGCAGCTCGCTATGGCGGCGAGGAGTTCTTGCTGATTTTGCCGGGCAGCAATTTGGTTGGCGGCAAAATCGCGGCCGAACGCCTGCGCAAGACGATTGAAGAGCTGAACATCCCCGGACCCAACGGTCCGTTCAAGGTGACGTCGAGCTTCGGCGTCGCTTCGGTGTGCGGGCCCGGCTGCGCCGGCACCATGAAAGCACTGATCGCGCGCGCGGACAGCGCGCTCTACGCGGCCAAGCACGCTGGACGCAACCGCGTGATGACTGCGGAAGCCTGACCCCGCCTAAGCGGCGCTGGTCGCGCTGCGTGCCGAGAGCAACCGCAGGCTTTCGGCGACCGGCGGATCGAAGTGCATGTCCACCTGCGGAAACGCGATGCTGATTTGCTGCTCTTTGAACGCGAGCCAAATCGCCTCCCGCAATTTCGAGGCGGCAATGCGGTGATTCCACGGGTCGCGCATCCAGACCGAGGCTTCGAACTCGAGCGCGGAGGCGCCGAAACCGAGCAAGAGCACGCGCGGCTCGTAACCCTTTTCTCGATAGTCCATCGCGCGCGCGCAGCTCTCGAGCACTGCCTTTACTTTGGGCACGTCCGAATTGTAGGACACACCGACGGTCACGCGCACACGGTAGATGTTGTCCTCCAGCGTGAAGTTCTTCACGTTCGACTGCACCAACGAAGAATTCGGCACAATCACGTCTTCTTCATCCAAGGTGCGCACGATCGTGGCGCGAATACTCATCTGCTGCACCTTGACGATCTGCCCGCCGACCTCGATCACGTCACCCGGTTTGATGGTGCGCTCGAACAGCAAGATCACCCCAGAAACGAAGTTCTGGGCGATGTTCTGCATCGCAAACCCGAAGCCGACGGCGAACACGGCGCCCGCGGCGAACAGCGCGTCGAGCCGAATCCCCGTCGTGCGCATCGCCACCAGGATCCCGAGCAGCACGATGCCGTAGTGCACGAGCCGCTCGATGGCGCCGACCTCACCCGTCGGCGTGAGACCACTGCGCTGAATGAACCGTCGCATGCCGGCGCGGAAGACGCGCGAGCACAAGAAGCTCAGCAGGATGATCACCAGCGCAATCACCAACGTCGTTGGGGTCACCTTGGTGGTCCCCACCCTGAATAGCTCCACCCGGATGAACGGATCGGCGACCTGCTCTGCTGGCTTCATCGACATCTCCGAACGGCCACTCTAACACCGAAGAATATGCCGCATTTTCCCTACACCTACATCGGTGTGGCTAGAGCCCGTGATCGTCTGCGGATAAGCTCGAAAGCGTGTCTGAGCTCGAGCATTTCGATTTGGTCGTGATTGGTGCTGGCCCCGCCGGCGAGAAAGCTGCCGCGCAGACGGCGTATTTCAAGAAGCGGGTCGCGATCGTCGAATGCGAGCCGGAGCCGGGCGGAGCGGCGGTGCACACGGGGACCTTGCCCAGCAAGACCTTGCGGGAAACCGCGCTCTACCTTTCGGGTTATCGCGCGCGCGAGCTGTACGGCGTGGCCCTGGAGCTCGATCGCAACGCCACGTTGCCACGGCTGATGTCGCGCAAGAACGCGATCGCGGCCGCTGAGTCGCGCTCTTTTCGCAAGAACTTGGCGCAGCACGACGTCCAATACGTGCAGGGGTACGGGCGCTTGGTCGATGCCCACACCGTATCCGTCACCTCATCGAGCGGTGAACGGCGCCTCCGCGGCGAGATCATCCTGATCGCCACCGGCTCGAAGCCGCATCGCCCGCCGGACATCGACTTCGCCGACGACTGGATCCACGACAGCGACGAGATCCTGACCATCCACGATTTGCCGACTTCGATGACGATTTTGGGCGGCGGGGTGATTGGCTGCGAATACGCCTGCATGTTCGCCGCGCTCGGCGTCGGCATCACGCTGGTCGACGCGCGCGCCGAAATTCTTCCGTTCTTGGACGCGGAGATCGTGGCTCGCCTGAAAGCCGCAATGCTCAAGCTCGGCATCGTGTTGGTGCAGGGCCAGCGCTGGACCACGGTCGCGCGTTCGAGCACTGGCGTGGTCACCAGGCTGACTGACGGGCGCACGATCGAGAACCAGCAATTGTTGTTCGCCGCGGGGCGTACGGGGCGCGTTGCGGATCTGGGGCTGGAAACGGTGGGCCTTGCCGCTGATTCTCGCGGCTACATTCCGGTCGACAGCCGGTTTTGCACCCAGGTGCCGAGCATCTACGCCGCTGGCGACGTGATTGGTTTCCCCGCTTTGGCTTCGGTCTCGATGGAGCAGGGTCGGGTCGCGATGTGCCACGCGTTTGGCTTCAGCTACAAGCAAGCCGTCGCCGCCGAGATGCCTTACGGCATCTACACCATCCCCGAGGTCAGCTCGTATGGCGAAACCGAGGAGACCTGCCGGCAGAAGCAGATTGAGTACGTGTGCGGCCGCGGGCTGTTCGAAAACAACGCACGCGGCAAAATCACTGGCGATCTAGAGGGCATTACCAAGCTGATCGTCGACGCCAAGTCGCGCAAGCTGATCGGCGTTCACGTGATCGGCGAGCGCGCTACCGAGCTCGTGCACATCGGGCAGACCGCGATTCACCTGGGTGCGACGGTCGACCTGTTCATCGAGATGGTGTTCAACTACCCGACGCTCGCGGACTCGTACAAGTACGCGGCCTATCACTGCCTCGTCGCGCTCGCGCCGAAGCAGTGATGGAAACCGGCTACTGACGATGGCCGCCTAGCAGGCGGCCCGGCAACTCAGAGCTTGCCGTTGAGCGGGTCGTACGCGCTGCCGCCGGACTTGAAGCCGCCGGAGCTCGCCACTTTGCCGCCCTTGCGCGGTGCGGGTGCAGCAGCAGCACGCCCTTTGGCCTTCTTGGCCTTCTTCGCGTCATGGGCCTTGTCCTGCGCGAGCAAGGCTTGCTTCATGTCCTCGGTTAGACCGTTGCTCTTGGGCACTTCGGCAGCGGGTGCCGGAGCGGGCTCCGGGGTGGGGGCCGGAGCAGCGGGTGCGGTCGTCTCGATCGGCTTGGCTTGGATGTTCGAGAGCGTGAGTGACGCCTGGCTATGGCTGGCAGCCGCTTCGAGGGCCGCCTTGTCCGGAATCGCCGAGGCCATTGCGCTGCCGTTGAGCGCGAACACGGTACCGCCACCCGCAACCGCCAACACGGCGGCAGCGGCGAGCACGAGGCCCCAGCGGCGCTTCGGGCGCATCGAGAGTTCGTCGAAGTCCAGACCGGCGGGCTCCACGTTGCTCGTGACCGGCGCGAAGCTCAGCGAGGGAGCGGGCGCGCTCGGCGCGACGGGCGGCACCGATTGCTGAAAGCGTGCCGCCGGCTGCGTGGACATCTCGGGACGACGCTGCGGCATTGCCGGGCGAGTCTCAGCAGTGACCATGTCCGGCCGGCGCTCCGGCATCGGCGGGCGCGTGTTGCCAGCGGCGACCACTTCCGGCCGGCGCTCCGGCATCGGCGGGCGGCGTTCGACCACGGGCGCTGCTTCAGCTTCTGCCTCGGGCTCTTCCTCACCCAAGCCGGCAACGACGGCCAGCGTGATCCATTCGCTGTCGCCCTCGCGACACAAGAACGTGTTCTCGTGGATCTGGCCGGCCTCGAACGCGGCTTGAATCTCGTCGAGCGTCATCAGCTCGACCTCGCGCGAATCGAATTGCACGTAGAAACGATCTTCAGAGTCGTCGTGAGCGGATTCGTCGTGGGTCATCGGGCATCAAAGTAACTCGGGGCCACGGCCTCAGCCACAACTCTCGACACGCAGCCAAAAATCTGATCCGCAATCCTGGCGGATTAGTTCATGGACAGCGAACATCCGGACTGGAAAGTTCTGTAAGGCTGTAAATTAGCGCCCTTTTACCGATGTGAAATCGGTTCCTTAACTCACCTCATCTCGCGTACTGCACTCACTTCTTGGCCGCGTCGACCGCTGCGCTGGCTCGCTGATGACCCGGCCCGACGATCTTGGGCCAGGAGGCAGTGGCGCTCCAATCGGCTTTGACGTGCGGCGGATGATGGCACTGCGCTGCGCATAGGCTCGGGTCCGGCGCGGCCACGATCTTGCCCTCGAGCGGCGCGTCCGCGTGGCGTGAGCCTGGGCCGTGGCAAACCTCACATTGCACGTTGGTCAGCTTCTCGACGTGAACCACCGTGGAGCCGCCGGGCTTGTCGTAGCCGGTCACGTGACAACTCACGCAATCGAGGTTGAACTCTTTGTGTGCGGAGGAGAGCGTCGCGTACGCGGCGGAGTGCTGCGTGAGGTTCCAGAACTCGCGCTCGCTCTTGTGACACGTGCTGCACGCGTCCACGCCCACGTAGTGACTCTGACCTTCCGCGGCCGGCACCGGCAGCTTGCCTTTGAACACGTCGCGGTTGTGCTCGTTGACTCGTTGATAGTAGCCATCCAGCAACGTTTGCACCGCCTGCTCCCGGCCGAGGTTTTCGCGCACTTCCACCAAGCGGTACTGAAAGAAGCTGCCCTGTGCCGGAACGGTCGGCGCGGAAAGCGCCTTGAGCTGAGCTTTCATGTGCTCGAGATCGACCCGACGCGCTGCGAGATCGGCATCCGCGGTCTTGCCCGCGTTGTTCGCCGCGGCGAGCCGCGCGTCGAGTTCGGCGATGCGTGCGGTGAGGCTCTCGCGTTCCGCGGCCGCAGCGGTGTTCGAGCCATCGGCAAACTCGTATCGGTCGTCGCGCACGAACAGGTCAACGACGCCCATGGCCTGCAAGTGGTTCGGAGCCTCCACCACCAACGTCGAGCCGACGACCTCCGGCGGAGTCGGGCGATCGTTGCTCTCGCCTTGATCGAACGGTTTTCCGATCACCAAGACTTGAAAGCCTGGCACCTGATCGATCAAGCGCAGCGCGTCACCGCGAGGCATGGCTGTCAGCAAGATCCGCAGCCGAGCGCCTTGGTCATCGAGGGTGACCTTGGCTTTCTTGAGTTCGCTCAGAGGGTCGAGCGCGCTGATGCCCGGCGGCAGTTTGGCCTGGTACAGCGGCAGGCTCACGCCCGTAACGCCGACCTTGGCTCCGCCCACCTCGAACACGCGGGTCGCCTGCAGGCCCGCGCCCTGCAGATTGGCCGCGAGCGGCACCGCGCCCGCGGCGTTCGCCAGCGCATCGAAAGTGTTGCCCCCCGCGGCCCAATCATTCGCACCCGGCGCCCAAGCGCGCAGCCCTGCAGCACGGAGAGAGCGCGCGAGCGCGTCGGCCTTCCACTCGTCTTGCGTCTCGCGCTCGGGAGTGAGCGCGGTGTTCATGAAGAACATCGGGCCTGCACCGAGCAGCGCACTGTGTGGCGCGTCTACCGATTGCTGCTTCACGAACGCTGCCAAGTGATCGACGCCACCGAGCATGTCCTTCACGCAACCACACGGCTCGAGCGCACCCGCCGGCGAGGACACCAGATACAGTCGCACCGTGGGTGTCTTCGGCGGCAAGCTAGCGGCCTCGGGGCTGCATTTGCAGCTGCCCGCGAGCGAGGCACAAATGACTACCAGCGCGATCCGAAGCAGAAGACCGAGCACGCGCGTCATGAGCGCCCTTTATCACTTTCTCGGACAGAGAAAGCCGGTCCGTGAGCGATTCGTCAGGCCGATCGGCGAAACGCCCGGCCGGAAGAGGCGCCACCTACACGGCCCCCTGTCGTCCGTACCGCGAAGGCCCGCGCAAAACGAGGGATGAGTGCCGAAGCCGTGTCGGATTTGTGCGCAAAACTCGGCAAGTTTGCAGGACTGTGCAGCGCGCGCACGAAGTACGACGAGCGAGCGGGCCTCCTTTTCGCTGTCCCGATTGCCCGAAAGCCGCTCTAATGGAGGGCTGTGGCAACCGACCGCAAAGGGGCCGGGGCCCAGCAACCATTCGGGCCATTCGTGCTGGAACGGCGCATCGCCGTCGGCGGAAGCGCGGAGGTATTCCTGGCGCGCCCGAAGATCGGCGTTCAACCCGCACCGCACTTGGTGGTGAAGAAACTGCTGCGCGCCGCGCGCGAGGGGGGCGACTTCGACGCCCTCGAGCGGGAGGCTGCCCTGCATCGTGCGGTCGTGCACCGCAATGTGGTCAACGTATTCGGCGCGGGGATGGTCGGGGACGAACCCTACCTTGCGATGGAGTACGTGGAGGGTGTCGACCTCTACCGCTTGCTCCGGCGCGCCGACGCCGACCAGCGAAAGTTCCCCCCCGGGCTGGCCGCCTTCATCGCCATGCGCGTGGCCAGCGCCCTGTCCGCCGTGCACACCGCGCACGACGCCGAGGGCAATGCCCTGCACATCGTCCACCGGGACGTCACCCCTTCGAACATCTATCTCTCGATCGACGGCCAGATCAAGCTCGGGGATTTTGGCATCGCGCGCTTCGAGCAACGCGTGAAACCGGCGCAACCGAGCGTGGGCTTGAAGGGCAAGTTCGGCTATCTGGCGCCCGAGCAGGTCGCGGGTGAACCGTTCGATCACCGTGCCGATCTGTTCGCGTTGACCGCGGTGTTCGGCGAGATGTTGATTGGCGAGCGAGTGTTTCCAGGCAGCGGTCAGCTCGCGGTGTTGCTGGCCATCCGCGACGTCAATATTGCTCCGCTGCGCCAAGTTGCGCACGCCTTGCCCGAAGGTCTGCTCGAATTGTGCGAGAAGGGACTCGCTCGCGATCCGGACGCGCGCTTCCAAGACGCAGCCGAGCTTGCGGCCGCGCTCAGCGAATTCGAACAGCCCTCACCCGAGGAGCTGCAGGTCACGCTCGCCGAGTGGGTAAACTGGGCCAAAGATTCGAGTCAACTGGCGCGCCAGATCGAAGGCCAGGTGCGTGACTCGGTGCAACGCATGCGCGCCGTCCGCGCCCGCAGCAGCGGCAGCATGGCCGCCGTGCGAGAGCCGGCACCGCGCAGTGAACCGCTGCCCACTCTATCGCTGTCCAACGTGCGTCGCGGCGACGGCCAAACCATCGTTGGGGTCCCCTTCGCCAAGTTGATCGAGATGATCGCCACCGGCGATCTCTCGGCCGATGACGAGGTGTCGCTGATGGGCCAAGAATACCGGTTCATTCGCGATATTCACGAGCTCGGACGCCACCTTTTGCCATCGACCACGGCGACCACCAACCGGCTCTTCGAGCCTGGCATTCCCGACTACCAGGTGCTGCTCCGGGACACGCCGATGCTGGGCGTGCTCGCGCACATGCGACAAAAGGGCGAAAGCGGCGCGCTGTTCGTGGAGCGCGGCACGAACAGCGGGAGCGGGAGCCGCAAGGAAATTTATCTCGACAAAGGGCGCCTGCTTCACGTGGCTTCTTCGGATCGTGAAGAGCTGCTCGGTGAGTACCTGGTCCGACGCGGGCGCTTGACGCGCGAGCAACTCGACACGGCGCTCGGCACGTTGTCCAACTACGGAGGTCGCCTGGGCGACACGCTGATCGGCATCGGCATGGTCGACGCGGTGGATGTCTTCCGCGCCATCCGCGACCAAGGTCGCGATCGCGTGGCTACCCTGTGTGGCTGGTCCGAAGGACTCGTCACCTTCTACCGCGGCACCGCGCCCCAACGAGTCGAGTTTCCGCTCGATCTGGATCTGGCCAGCCCAATGATGGCCGGCGCGATCGTGCGCGCCAAAGGCGAACCGAGAGCCCTCCTACCGGATGGCAGGAAGCGGCTAGTTCCGGGGCCGCGCGCGGAGGCCGTGCGCCATCCGCGCGAACGCGGCTCCGCGCCAGCGTCGCTGATTTACGTGTCCACGTTGATTCCGGAACGGCTCACGGTCGAGCAGGCGATCGAGCGCCTAATGACCTACCGCACGGGTCATGAAGCACGAGCCGTCGGCGCCAAAGAGGCGGCGGCCGCGCTCGTGACCGCGGAGCTCCTCGGCTGGGTCATGTGGGGCGAATGACAGCGCCATCGTGTCGCGCGCGCCGGGCGTTGTAGGCCGCCAGGCTTCAGAGTACACCCGGCCGCATGTCGTTCGTCGTTCGCGGGTTGCTCGGCGTCGCAACCGCCGTCTGTCCGAGCGTGGCGCTGGCTCAGAGCGCACCTGCGCCCAGCCCTCCTGCTGCCACTACTGCTCCCCCCGCCCCTGCTGCCACTACTGCTCCCCCCGCCCCTGCTGCTGCCGCTACCGCTACCGCTCCCCCCACCGCTACCGCTCCCCCCGCCCCCTTGCGCGTCTACATGCGCAACGAGGGTGCACCGCTGACGTTCGCTGCGAAGCCCAAGGCCGGTCCGGCTCAATCCACTTGGTGCATCTCTCCCTGTGACGCGCACTTGCTGCCAGGTGAGTACCAGCTCGCGCTCAACGGCGTTGCGGCGAACGACGCCGTGACGCTGCGCCGACCAGGCACGCTGCACGGCGCGTACGAATCGTACGAGGGCACCCGTTCGGCGGCGTGGCTCTCGCTGAACGTTGGCGGAATCATCGGCGGCGTGTTCATCACCGTGGCCGCAGCCGGAGGACCGAAGAGCACCGCTTATATCGGCGCCGGTGTCCTCGCGGGCGCGACCGCGATCTTCTTCATCACGTACCGCTCGGACAAGGCGAGCGTCAGCTTTACGCCCGATCCACCGCCGGACGTACGAGACATGCCCGCTCCTGCCAACATGACCGGCACCAGACACGCCTCGCTCGATCGTCCGTCGTTCGGCTCGACGCCCCGCGGCCTCGGCCTTCGCATCGCATTTTGAGTCACGAGCGACGCTGGGCGCGGTCGTGCACTTGGCGTTTTGCGAAAAACATCCGCCGCTCGAGCCGTTCGCGCAGCTCGCAAACACCTTGGCTAATTCACGACTTTGGGCATGAACGGCAGGATGCTCTTCAAGTCTTCGTCGTTGAAGCGCAGCTGAGCGCCCACGAAGTAATCGCGGCGCGCGCTGCTCAGGATGTCGTCGACGCCACCCAGCAGCCAGATGCGATTGACGAAATTGTAGCCGAGAGAAACGCGCCAACGCGGCAGCACGACTTCACCGAAGCCGAACAGGTCCTGCCGAATTTCGAAGCGGTTATCGAGCAACAGCGTATCGAGGCCTACGCCACCCGTAGACTCCTTGATGCCGAAGCGACCCGTAAAAGGTCCGAAGCTCTGCGCGAACTGCAGCGAAAAGCGCAGCGAGTTGGTGGTGACGGTCCGCACTTCACGGTAGTGCGCGGGTTGATTGGTGTTCGTCGAGTCGACGTCCACCTGCTCGAAATGGGTCAACCCACGCGGGTCGTTCACGACTTCGATGAGGTAGTATTTGTCTTCACGCGGTTGGATGCGCAGTTCAACGTAGCTCTTCACCGTGCTGGACAAGAACTGATAGTCGGTGCGCATGGTTACGATCGTCTGCACGCGCGAGATCCCACCGACGAAGTCGCCGACGTCATCCACGACCCCCTCCACTTGGTTGATCAAGTGGTCGTCTTTGCTGAGGCGGCCGAGCGTGCCTTCGCCGCGATCGAGGCGCGCGCTCACGCTGTCCAAGTTCTTGAGCGTGTGCTCCAAGTTGTCGCTGGCGCGGTTCACCTTGTCGATGATTTGGCGGATCTCACCCTCGGACTTGGGTTGGCCCGCTTGTCCGGCGGCCATCAACTGACGGACCTCGTTGGTCGTCACGCGCACGTTCTCTAAGATCTTCTCGACTTCGGGCGCACCGTTGTTGGTGATGCGCTCGACGTTGTTCAGGATATTTTTGATGCTCTCGCGGTTCTCACGCACCGTCTGATTCAGCGCCTCGGTCACTTCCGCGAGGTTTTTCAGCGTCGTCTTGATGTCCTCGCGCCCTTGGTCGGTGCCGATCGAAGCAGCCAGCGCTTGCGTGACTTGCTTCACGTCCTTCGAGATATCCGACACCTGACGCATGATGTCGTCGGTCGTCTGAGCCTCGATGACGTTGTTGATCCGGTCACCGTCTTTGAGTTCCGGACGCCCCTCGGTGCCCGGCGTGATCGCCAAGTAGTACTCACCGAGCAAGCTCGAGGCGACCTTGGCCACGGATGCGTCTTGATACAGCTTCACGTCGTCGTTGATGCCGATGTCGATGCGCGCGCGGTTGTGATCGAGCTTCACGCCCTTCACGCTGCCGACGGGGATACCCGCGATGCGCACCTGAGACAGCTTGGCGACACCGCTGGCGTCCGACATCAACGCGTAAACCACGTAGCCGTTGCCCTGACGGCCGGACTTCGAAACGAAGCGATAGATCAGGATGCCGGCCAGAAGCGTGACGAAGGCGAAAGCGCCGACCTTCGCTGCTGTGGTGAACCGGCCCATGGGGGCACTTGACCATAACCTGAACCGGAGAGCAGGAAAAGCGCAGCGGAAGCGCTGCTTTTTATCTCGCTATGCCGCCCGCGAGCCGCTACTCCGTGGGGGGCCTTGGCTCGTTCGACTCGTCCGGCGGCAGCACTCCCGATTGCAGTCACGCACCGGTACCTGGCATGCGCGGTCGCAGCCTGGTGGTGCGGCGCTTTGGTAGCGTGCACCGGCTCAGCGGCGGTGCCGAGGGCCAACCAGCCGAGGCACACGACTCGCGGGGGCAGCGACCCCGCTCGGAATAGCGCGTTTGCCCCGGTCACCGAGTCGCCCCAACCGGCAATCGCCCCGCGCCAAGACCCGGGCGAACGAGAACTGAGCGAGGCCTGTGGCGAGGCTGACGCGGCGCTGATCGCTGTGGCGACGGAGCTCGTCGACGGACGGTCGGAGCTCAACGGCGAATTGGACGTCGACGCCATCAGCTACGCGTTGCGCGCGGCCGGGGCACCGTACGTCTGGCCGCGCGCCTGGTTGTTCAACGGCGGCGAGGGGGAAATCGCCACCGCGAAGGTGCGTATGCAGCGCTGGCTCGGCAGCTTTTCGGACGGCGGCTCGCGACGCTGCGGAGTCGTCGTTCGCCACGAGCAAAGCTCGAAAATGAGCGTCTCCGTGGTCGCCGTGGACGTGCTCGCCGATCTCGAACCACTCCCCACGCGCTCCCGAATCGGACAATGGATCGAAGTGCGTGCGGCGCTGCGCGTTCCTGCCAGCGAGGCCAAGCTAGTGGTGCTCGGTCCGCGCGGCGCGCCACGCCCGGTCCCCACTTCCTTCGACGGGCAGCGCGTGCGCGCGCGCTTCAACGCGGATGCTCCGGGTGCCTGGCTCGTGCAACTCCTGGCGTCCGTGGACGGTGGGCCGCGCCCGCTGCTCGAAGCCCTGATCTTCGCAGGGGTGGAGCCACCCAGCGCTCCAGCCAGTCAAAAGGCGCCGGGTGAAGACGCGGAAGACTCGGCAAGCGACCCGCGCAGCGCGCTCTATGCCATGGTCAACGCGGCTCGCGCGAGTGAACGGAGTGCGCCGCTCGCTCGCGATGCGCGGCTCGAGCTACTGGCGCAAGAGCACGCCGACGCCATGCGCCGAGCCCGCAAGACGGCCCACGACGTAGGTGATGGTGATCTCGTCCAGCGCTTGGAGCGTGCTCAACTCGAGCTTTCTGCGGGCGAGAACGTGGCGCACGCGGGAAGCGCTGCACTCGCACAGCGCGCACTGTGGGCGAGTCCCTCACATCGCGAAAACCTGCTGTTTCGCGGCTTCGACGCGGTCGGGATCGGCGTCGCACCCGATCCCGACGGCACTCTGTGGGTCTGCCAGGTCTTCGCTGGCACTCGCTAGCACCGCGCCGCACCGGAAAATCCGGCTAATCGGCCGATGAAATCAGCGACTGTCGGAAATGGGTCAAACAATCGACACTGTTCAAAGCGGTGGCTCGCGGGGTACCGTCGACCCGGTGTTTCGTCGGATTATTCGTCGGTTGGGCAGCATTTCGCAGACCTTCCCCCGTCGGGGATCACGAGGCGTGTCGAACGGGCGAACGCGCCCTTCGCGCCTGATCCTGGCACTGGTCGCCGTTGCAGGCACTTGGCTGATGGCCGGCGCCGCTCAGGCACAGTCGGGATATTTCTATCTCGATCGCGCGCAGATCTCCGGCGCGCCGGATGACGGCTTCATGGTCTGGCGTCCGTACATGTCGGACAAGACTCGCTTCTACGCCAACGCCATTCTCGGCTACTCGCACAACCCGTTGCGCAACGACACGGTCACCGCCGACCCGATCGCGAAGGACACGATCGACAACCCGGTGCAGGGCCAGTTCACGACTTACCTGTCAGTAGGTAGCGAGATCGCCAACCGCTTGTCGGCCAACTTGATGATCCCGATCACCGTGCTGCAGCTCACCGGTGACGATCCGAGCGGGCAAGGCGTCGGCACCGGCGGCATCGGTGACGCGAAGGCCATGTTGAATGACATTCGGCTCGATCTGCGCGTGCGCGCCTACGAAACGGACAACCATTTGCTGCGCCTCGGTGGCGGCGGCGCCTTTTGGATCCCCACCGGCAACACGAACACCTTCGGCGGTGACGATCAAGCCACGGCCTATTTGTACGGATCGGCCGAATTCAACTTCGGCAAGTTCTTCCTCGCCGGCAACTTGGGCCCGCATTTCCGGCCCGAACGCAGCATCGGCGGCGAGAAGGGCGCGCTGTTCATCGCGTCTGAAATCCGCTACTCGGGCGGCTTGTACATGCCGCTCCGCGGCGGAAAAGTGCGGCTCGGCGGCGAGCTTTGGGGCAGCACGGGCCTCACCGAATCCGCGGGGCACAGCACCTTCTTCACGTTGCGCAACACCGATGTCGAGTGGCTCGCGCAGGTGCGCTACGTGGTCGACGACCGTTCGCGCTGGTACGTCGAGGGCGGCTTCGGCACGCGCCTCGCGGCGGGCTACGGCGGGCCCGATTTCCGCATGCTCGTCGGCATCGGTCATTACCTCACGATGCTCGACTTCGAAG
>Ga0164307_10000710_pt1 | contig 14647 bp, 14 predicted proteins | sample Whisoiple_243_MG_FD_110214 | JGI IMG/M metagenome (GOLD analysis project Ga0164307, IMG submission 110214) | Soil microbial communities amended with fresh organic matter from upstate New York, USA - Whitman soil sample_243_MG | ecosystem: Environmental > Terrestrial > Soil > Unclassified >...
CCTTCGTGCTGACCAGGGCGGAGCTGCCCGGGATGTACGAACGCGGCTGGGGTCGGGTGATCCACATCTCTTCGGCACACGGCCGTCGGGCGAGTCCGTACAAGGCCGGTTACGTGTCCGCCAAACACGGCCTCGAGGGGTTGTCCAAGGTCATCGCGCTGGAAGGCGCCGCACATGGGGTGACCAGCAACTGCATCAACCCCGGCTACGTTCGCACGCCGCTGGTGGAGGCCCAGATCGCGGATCAGGCGGCGGCACACGGGATGTCGGAGGACGAGGTGCTCAGCAAGGTCATCCTGGCCTCCTCACCGGTGAAGAGGTTGATCGATCCCTCCGAGGTGGCAACCGCGGCGGCCTTCCTCTGCTCGCCCGGCAGCGACTCGATCACCGGTTCCGACCTGGTGGTCGACGGGGGTTGGGGGGCACGCTGAACCCCCCCGAGGCCCCGGCCACCGGCCAGCTCGACACCTCGGGCCGACTCCCGGCGTTCGGGGCGGTCCCTGCTGGCAGCATGGTCCACATGGGGATGGCCGAAGGGGTGTCGCATCTGCTCGATCTGCTCGGCCGGGATGCCTCCGCCGTGGAGTTCGAACGGCCGGTCGTGGAGGCCAGGGCCGCCGGGCTGCCGGTGCACGACATCGAGACGCTCGAGCGGGCCAAACGGGTCGCGCTGTCGCTGCGCGAGCAGCTGGAGGCACACCGCAGGCGGGAGGCCGAACTGGCGGCACTTTTCCAGACCGCCTCCGACCTCGCCGCGCTGACCAGCGTCGACGAGGTGCTGGCCGCCATCGTCCGGCGCGCGCGGGCTCTGCTGGGCAGGGACATCGCCTACCTCTGCCTGAACGACGACGACCGCGGAGATACGTATATGCGGGTCACCGACGGATCGGTCTCGGCCGAATTCCAGGCGGTGCGGCTGCCTCTCGGTGCCGGTCTCGGCGGATTGGTGGCGCAGCAAGGTGTCCCGATCGCCTCGGCCAGGTACTTCCGCGACGATCGTTTCCCGCACACGACGTCCATCGACTCTGCGGTCCGCGCCGAAGGTCTGGTCTCCATCCTGGGCGTCCCGTTGAAGCGCGGCTCCCAGGTGATCGGCGTGCTGTTCGCCGCCGATCGCCATGAACGGGCCTTCTCCCGTGACGAGGTCGCGCTGCTATCATCACTGGCCGCACATGCCGCGGTGGCGCTGGACAATGCCCGGCTGCTGGCCGAGACCCGTTCTGCGCTGATCGGTCTCGAGCATGCCAACACCGTGCTGCGCGATCAGCGGATGGACATCGAACTGGCGGTACTGGCGCACGATCGGCTGGCCGAACTCGTGCTGCGCGGCGGTGGGGTTGCCGAGGTTGCCGCCGAACTTGCCGATGTACTGGGCGGGACGGTCGAGTTGTGGTTGCCGCCCCAGGCGGACGAGCCGATCGGGCCGGGACAGTCGTCCGTGCCGGTCTCCGCCGGCTCGGAGATTCTCGGACGGTTGGTCCTCACCCGGGACGGCGCGGCGCGACCGGCCGATCTCCGGGTGCTGGAGCGCGGCGCGGTGGTGACGGCGTTGCTGCTGCTGTTCAACCGCCATCTGGCCGAGGTGGCCAATCGGGGACGCCGTGACCTGCTCGAGGACCTGCTCACCGGGTCGGTCATCGATGACGACGAGATCGACGCCAGAGCGAAGGATCTCGATGTCGACCTCGACGGACCTCTGATCATCGTGGTGTGTGCGCCGCAACGCCATCGGGCGGACGCCGAACAGGCGGCATCGTTCTACGCCGGGCAGCGGCGCGGACTGTCGGGTCGGGTCAACGGTCAGTTGGTGCTGCTGTTGCCTGGTGACGATGCCGGTGGCGCCGCTCGGGAGGCCGCCGCCGCGCTGGCCAGAATGCTGGGCGGACCGGTGACCGCGGCGGGTGAACGTGTCGTCGACGGCTCGGCACCGTCGGCCCGCTCGATCAGCTCGGCCGGCCTGGCGACCGCTCATCGCTCGGCCAGGGATTCGCTGTCGGCGATGCTCGCACTCGGCCGGGACGGCCAGGGCGCGTCGATGGCAGAACTCGGGTTCGTCGGCGTCCTGCTGTCCGCGGGTGACACCGGAAGACGTTTCATCACCGATACTCTCGGCCCGATCCTGGACTACGACTGCGCTCGTGGGTCGGATCTGGCGACCACCCTTGATGCCTGGTTCGGACAGGGCGGTCATCTTGGACGGACGGCCGGTGTGCTGCACGTGCACCCGAACACCGTCGGTCAGCGACTGGCGCGGGTGAGTAAACTGCTCGGCCCCGACTGGTCGAACCCGGATCGGGCACTGCAGATCCAGCTGGCTTTGCAGTTGCGCGGGTTGGTCAGGTCGGGGTGACGCCGGACTGCCGGCGCCGCCGCCACCAGCCGCGCACCCGCCCGCCGATGGCGGCGATGCCGCCCGGCGCGAAGTACACCACCAACACGAAGAGCAGCCCGAGCACGAAGACCGGTTGACCGAGCGGCACCCGCAGCACGGCCGGCAGCTCGGCGATGGTCTGCGACGTGGACAGCTCCTGCAACCTGTTGTCCAGCAGGACGTACAGCACTCCACCGATGATTGCGCCCCACCGGCTGCCTGCCCCCCCGAGCACCACCATGATCAGCAGCGAGAGGGTGAACTCGGTGGAGAGCAGGTGCGGATTCGCGCCGCCGATCACGATCAGCTGGACGAAACCACCCAGGGTGCCGAGGAATCCGCCGACGACGACCGCCATCAGTTTCGCGCGATAGGACGACAAACCGAGAACCTCGACCCTGGCTTCGTTCTCCCTGACTGCTGCCCAGGCGTGCCCGGTTCGGGCGGCGGTCAGCCAGGCGACGACGAAAAAGCAGAGCACGCAGAACCCCAGTGCCAGCCAGTACCGGTACGGGGCGTTGACCACCCCGGACAGCACCGCCGGCAGTTGGGACCGGTTCAGCGACAGGCCTTCCTCGCCGCCGGTCATTCCTGCCGGGTTGCGCAACACGGTGATGGCAACGGCCTGGGCGAACGCCAGGGTGACCATGGCGAAGGCGATACCCTTGACCCGGAGGGCAACCGCGCCGACGATCAGCGGCAGGGCGATGCCCATGGCAATCACCACCAGGACGGCCAAGCCGAGACCGCCGCCCCACTCACCCAACGCAATGGCCGCCGAGTAGGCACCGGCTCCGACGAACAGCGCATGTCCGAAGGACAGCAGACCAGTTCTGCCGAAGAGGATGTCGTAGCTCAGGGCGATGCCGCCGGCGACCAGGCAGAGCGCCAGCAGCTGCATCGAGCCGGGGGAGTTGACCGCACCGGGCAACACACCCGGTATCGAAAAGCCCATCCAGGGAAGGAAGATCAGCAGAGCGAGCACGGCCAGCGGCACCAGCACGGTGAGGATCCGAGCGGCCGGCGGTCGCCCGCGTCGGGGAGAGCCGGTGGCCGAGATGGCCCGGTCGGTGAGAGCCTGTGCGAGGTCGGTCATGCCGTCCGTCCCGTCAGTCCGCCCGGTCGGACCAGCAAAACCACTGCCAGCAGCAGGACGACCGACACGTCGCCGATACCGGAGTACAGGTAATAGTTCGCGAGTTGTTGCACCAGTCCGACCACCAGGGCCGCCAGGGCCGTTCCGCCGATCGACCCGAAGCCGCCGATGACGACGACGATGAACGCATAGATCAGCAGCGCCGTGCCCTGACCGGGGGAGACCGATCCGGAGTACACCGAACCCAGCACTCCGCCCAGCGCCGCTGCTGCGCCGCCCAACGCGAAGACCAGGGTGAAGGTGCGTCGGACGTCGATGCCGAGCGCCTGCACCATCGTGCGGTTCTCCACACCGGCCCGGATGATCAGTCCGAGGCGGGTGTACTTGAGGAGCAACAGCAGTCCGATCAGCAACACGGCTGCCGCGCCGATCAGCAGGAATCGGTCGTTCGGGATGGCGGCGCCGCCGATGGTCGTCGTCGCGGTGGTCCAGGCCGGCCGCGGGAAGGGCTGCGGATCGGCGCCCCAGATGCCGGTGATCAGGGCGACGCCCATCAGCCCCAGACCGACCGTCACCAGGACCTGTTCGATGTGCCGTCGGTAGAGCGGCCGGATCAGGAAGAACTCGACGGCGGCGCCGATCAACGCACCGACGATCATGCCGATCAGCACGGCGGCCGGGAACGACCAACCACCGAGGGTGGACAACGATGCCGCCGCCACCCACGCCGCGTAGGCACCGGCCGTGAGGAAGGCGCCGTGCGCGAAGTTGAGTACGTGCATCAGGCCGTAGATCAGTGAAAGTCCGGACGCCACCAGGAAATACAGCGCGCCGAGGCCGACGCCGGTGACCAGGATCAGGATCAATGAACTCATCCGGTTCCACCAATCTCGCTGGTGGCCGTCATGCTGGGTGGCGGCTCATGGCGCGCCGCATGTTCGACAGACGTGGATTCGGTACCTGCTCGCGAGGCATCGGCGACCCCGAGCAGCGAGTTGACCAGCGATTCATCGCCGAGCAGCGACGCAGCGTCGGAAGTGTGCACCACCCGGCCGTTGTCGATGACGACCGCGGCATCGGCGATCCGCCTGACCAGGGGCAGATTCTGTTCCACCAACAGCACGGTCGTCCGCTCGGCAACCCGGGCGAGCACATCGCCCACCTGCGCCACCAGCTTCGGCGCCAGCCCCTTCGTCGGCTCGTCGACCAACAGCAGCCGGGCCGGGCCGAGCAGCACCCTGGCCAGTGCGACCATCTGCTGCTGACCACCGGACAGCGTTCCGGCGCGTTGCTTCCGGCGGTCCCGCAGCTCGGGGAACAGATCGTGGACCGTCGCATAGTCGGGCTGGACGCCGGGGACCTCGGCCAGCCGCAGATTCTCTTCGACCGTGAGCGAGGCGAACACGTCGCGATCCTCCGGCACGTAACCGACCCCGGACCGGACGATCCGATGGGTCGGCGCCTCGTCGATCCGATGGCCGTCGAACTCGATGTTCCCGGTGGCCGGCACGATCCCGAGGATCGCCTTGAGGGTGGTGGTCTTGCCGACCCCGTTCCGTCCGAGCAGGGCAGTCACGCCTCCCTCGGGCACGGTGAAGTCGATGCCCTGCAGGATGTGTGATCCCGCAATCCGGACCTGGACATCGGTCAGTCGCAGGATGTCGCTCATCCGGTGCGGCCGCCGATCGGCACTCGTCGGATCACAGTGCGTCGCCCAGGTAGGCCCGTTTGACCGACTCGTCGGATGTCACCTCGGTGGGGGTGCCCACCGCGAGCAGCCGTCCATGGTGCAGCACGGCAATCCGTTCGGCCAGCCCGAGGACGACATGCATGTGATGCTCGACCATGCAGATGGTGATGCCCCTGCCGTGCAGTTCTTCGATCAGTCGGACCAGCCCCGGCACGTCCTCCATCGACACGCCGGCCATCGGCTCGTCGAGCAGCAGCACTTCCGGCCGCCTGGCCAACGCCACCGCCAGCTCCAGCTTTCGCTTGTCGCCGTGCGACAGGGCAGCGGTCGACCAGGACGCGCGATGACTCATCCCGACCTGTTCCAACAGCTCCCTTGCCTCCGCGCGCTCACCCGGTGACGCGGCCCGCCGCAACGGGTTCAGCGGCGACGAAGTCGCTGATTGCAGGGCGAAGCAGACGTTCTGCAGGGTGGTCAATCCGCCGAACAGTGACGAGGTCTGAAAGGTACGGCCGATGCCGGCCCTTGCCCGCTGCCGCACCGGCAGTCGTGTGACATCCCTTCCGGACAGGAGGATCCGACCGGTTGTCGGTTTCGCGACTCCCGAGATCATGTTGACCAGAGTCGATTTACCCGCACCGTTCGGACCGATGACGGCGAGCAGCTCCCCTTCCCCGATCTGCAGGGAGATCTCGGCCAGGATCACCGACCCGCCGACAGTCCAGCCGAGATCACGCACCTCGACTGCAGGGACCGCGTCGGCAACGAGCGTGCCGCGCGCCGTCGGTGGGGCATCGGTGTCACCGTCGATCGCGCTCACCTCGTCACTCACTTGAACGGCGTGGCCGGCGGCGCCGTGTCCTGCGGTTCCAGCGCCTTGACCAGTTCGGGAGTGAGCGTCCCGTTCGTGTCGACCAACTTCGTCTGGAACATCGGCTGCAGCATCGCGTGATCCTCCGCCCGGATCTCCATCGCGCCCTTGGGTCCGTCGAACGTCCAACCCTCCAGGGCGGTGACCATCCCGTCGACGTCGTCCGGGGATTCCTGCGCAGCTCGTACCACCATCAGCGCGGCGTTGAACCCGTCCGGCGAGAACAGGTCCTGGGTGGTGCCTTTCTCCGCCAGCCCGGCGACAAGTGCCTGCTCGGCCTCGTTGTCGGTGGCACCGTCGAAGTAGTGTGCGAGCAGGCTCAACTGGCTGGCAACCGGAGTGAAAACCGTGTGGGTCGGCTTGATGTCGAGCCCGGTGACCACGGTGGAATCCTGGAAGGCGCCCTGCTGGTTCAACGACTCCCACATCTGGGTGGCATTGGTGCCCGCCCAGGCGACGAACAGCAGATCGGCGGCGGAATCCGCGGCCTGCTTGGCGAACGGCACCAGGTCGGTAGCGGTCGCCGGCACCAGCAGCGGCGTCACGGTGGCGCCGCCGGCACCGAAGACCGACGTCACGGCGGTGACATTCGCCTGACCGAAGGCATTGTCCTGCGCGAAGACGGTCACCTTCTTGCCCTGCAGATCAGGCAGGAAGGAGGCCGCCGTCTTGACGTCCTGGTAGGACTGCCGTCCCGACCGGAAGGTGTACTTGTTGATGCCGGTCAATCCGTCCGTGGCGGCCGGCCCGGAGATGAACAGCACCTGGTTCTCGGCGGCGAGTGGGGCGACTTGCAGGCCCACCCCCGACGAGGCCGAACCGGCCAGAATCTGGTAGCCCTGTCCGATGAAATCCGTTGCCGCGGTGGCTGCTTTCGCCGGATCGCCGGCATCGTCCGCGGTGGCCACCTCGATTGTCCGGCCGTTGACCTGGCCGGTTCCTTCGGTGGCGTAGTCGAGACCGACGGTGAAGGCATCCAGATACATCTGGCCGTAGGACTGCAGCGGGCCGGACAACGAGGTCACGATGCCGACCTTGATCGGATCACCGGTGGCCGCCGCACCAGAGGAGCCGGCCACGGTCCCGCTCGGTGCCGCAGTCGTGCTCTCGGTGGTGGATGCGCCCGGCGTACCGCAGGCGACGAGCAGCACCGTCGCAGCGGCTGCGACGGCAAGTCGGGTCAGGGACCTGGGTCCGGTCGATCGGGGTCGACTCATCAGCGTGTGTCCTCCTCGTCGAGGCGTCCGAGCAACGCACACCCGGTGCGGTCGGCGCGACCCTGCGGTGGGGTCAGCGCAGACGTTACGGGAGCTCGGCAGGCCGACTCATGTGCCGGCTGAACACTTTCCGGGCATCAACGATGGTGAAACGAGCCATGTTCAACGAGGCGCCGGATCAGGCCGTCGACCGGTCCAGATACTGCAGCAGGTCGTGTGCGGCCAGCTCGACGTCCTTGTGCCGCCACTCGGAGGCCCGGTAAACACAGGCGATCAGCCCGGTCCGGTGGATCCGGCGCAGGTCGCCGTAGACGAACGCATAGCGAGCCTTGGTTTCGTCGTTCGCACCATCGGTGAGCCCGAGATGCCAGGCCGCATAGTCGTCCCAGTCGTGATTCTTGAGGAACTCGTTCTCCGCTTCGGCGTCGGGTTGGGCGTCACCCCAGTCGCTGTCCAGTACGTACTGCTTCCTGTCGATCAGCTGCCGGGCGCGCGCAACGGCGTCGGGATTGACGGTGTATTTCGCCATCGAGCAATCGTAGCCAGGGTCGGCCGGCAGCTCACCCCGGCGGAACCAACACCTTGCGCAGGAAGGTCGTCAGATCGGCGATTTCCTCCATCGACACGCTGTGGCCCATCCGGGGGTAGGTGTGCTCCTCGAGGTCGGTGTGCGTCCGCAGGTACGTCATCGCCCATCGATTGGCGACCGCCGGAATCATCGGGTCGGCCGGGTCGTACCCGGCGAAGGCCGGCACGCCCGCACCGGTCGCGGCACCGACCGCCAGTCGGGCGTCACCGGGGTGATCGTCGTCGAACATGAAACCGGACAGCGCGACGAGCGCGCCGACGAGCTCCGGGTGCCGGCGGAGCACGGTGATGGCCGTACACATCCCTTGCGAGAAGCCGAGAACCACAGCCTTTGACGTGTGTTGCCGGATGACAGCGGCAACTTGGTCCGCGGTCCGACCGATCGCCGCGTCGCTGGGCTGCGCCATCACCGAACCCGGAAACCAGGAGTACCCGCGCGGACGTCCGGGTGCGGGGTGGGATGCGCGCACCGCGATGACCTTGGCGGTGATGCCGGGGAGGAACATCTTCATCGCCGGGACGAGGGAGATCAGGTCCCGTTCATTGGACCCGTAGCCGTGCAACAACACCAGGGTGGGCACGGCCGGGTCGTCCGGGCGCGGGGTGCCGAGCCAGGCCACCTCGTGATGTGGTGGTGCGTCGTGAGCGGGTGACATGCCGTCCACGGTAGGCGGTGCGACGGTCGGCCCTCCCGAGGTGAGGTGACTGTCAGCTCCCGGCCGGTGCCTGGTCGACCAGGGTGGGCAGGGTGCGCTGCACCGTCTGCCGGAGATTCTGCGCCGCATCGGCGTTGCCGAACAGATGGCCGATCAATCCGTGCTGGAAGAACCCGTCGAAGATGGCATAGGCGGTGGCCGGGGAAACGGTCGTCGGGCGCCCGGTCAGTTCGCCGTACTGGCTGACGATCCGCCAGATCATTCTCTCCAGGCTGCTGTCGATCTCGGCGACGTCCACCCGGAAGGAGGCCTCGAACATGCTCTGACTGCGCAGGTCGTACCAGAGGCGGTGCAGGTGGGCGTCCTGGACCATCGTCTGGGCGAGACCCTCGGCGAACCCGGTGACCAGCTCCTCCGCGGTGGTGGCCGTGGCCACGATCTGGTCGTACCGGGTGACGCAGCGGGCCTTGTACTCGCGGACGCAATGCGTGATCAGGTCGACCTTGTCGCGGAAGTAGTAGTGCAGCACGCCATGCGAGAACTCGGAATTCTGGGCGATCTCGCGAAGGCTGGTCCGGGCATAACCCAGCTCGGACAGCGTCAACAAAGCGGATTCGGCGAGCTGGGCGCGGCGTTCGGTGAACTTGTCCACCTGACGACGGGAGACCCGGTCGGCGGGGCGCAGCGTGTCATCCTGCTGGACCACCTGCGTCATGGTTTTCTCCGTCGGCTCGGCCGCCCGCTGGTTGCAGGCCAGGGCAGTCTACCGCCGACCGGACAGGTCTCCAATCGTCGCCTTGACAGATGTCCAGGAAACTCTTGACAGTCGTCCAGGCCCGACTAGTGTGCTCTAGATCACCCCGCTCAGGCTTCGTCGGGGGAGCCTGTTGCGATGTTCGTGCCAGATGTTCGTCCAGATTCAATGTCGAATCTCAAAGGAGTTGCTGCATGGGTGTTTTCGATCTCACCGGACGCAAGGCGTTGGTCACCGGCGGGGCGAAGGGGCTGGGGGCCGGAATGGCCCAGGCACTGGCAGCAGCCGGAGCGACGGTGATGATCGGTGATCTGCTCGAGGACCAGGGGCGGCGCACCGCCGAGGAGATCACCGCCTCCGGTGGTTCTGCGGGTTTCGTCCCGCTCGATGTGACCGACGACGACAGCTGGGCGGGCGCTGTGTCGTCCACCATCGCCGAGCTCGGCGGGTTCGATCTGCTGGTGAACAACGCGGGAGTCGAGATTTCTTCGCTGATCGTCGATCTCGATCCGAAGGATCTCCGGCTGATGCTCGAGGTCAACCTGCTGGGCACCAGCCTCGGTCTCAAGCACGCTTTCCGGGCAATGCGGCCGGACGGCCCGGCCGGCAGGGGCGGCGCGGTGGTCAACGTGTCGTCGGTCGCGGCCACGATCGCCTTCCCCGGGATCAGCGCCTATTCGGCGACCAAATCCGGGGTCGATCGACTCACCCGGGTCGCCGCCATGGAGTCCGGCAAGCTCGGGTACGGCGTGCGGGTGAACTGCATCTATCCCGGTCTGGTGCCCACCGAGATGGGTGCCCAACTCGCGCAGGACATGGTCACCCTTGGCCTCTGGCCCAGTACCGACGCGATCATCGGCGATGTCATCGGCCTGACGCCACTGGGTCGGCTCGGCGAGGTCGCGGACATGGCGGACGCGGTGGTGTTCCTCGCCTCGGACGCGGCCCGATTCGTCACCGGCGCCGGGTTGCCGGTCGACGGCGGCATGGGCATGTGATGTCGCACCGTCCCTGTGCTCGTCCCTGATCTTCCCGACCAATTCGGCAACCGTGGCCTCGACCCCCAGCCAATCCTTGGGGCGCGGCCGGTCAGCCCTGCCTCCATGTCCTCGAGAGCGGTTCGAAAGGCATTGACCATGAGCACGAAACCAGTTGTCGTCTACGGTGCCTCCGGTTACACCGGACGACTCGTCTGCGAATACCTGCGCGAGCTGAACGTTCCGTTCACCGCTGCCGGACGGGATAAGGACCGGATCCAGGCAGTCATGGAGAAGATCCCCGGGATCGAGACTGCCGACTACGACATCGCCGAGGTGGAGCACGATGTCGCGTCGCTGACCGACCTCTTCCAGGGATCGCAGGTGGTCAGCAACATGGCCGGCCCGTTCATCAAGTTCGGCGGTGATGCAGTCGAGGCCGCACTTGCCGCCGGTTGTCACTATCTGGACACCACCGGCGAGCAGGACTGGCTGATGGAGTCGAAGTCGCGGTGGGGCAAGGCTTTCGCCGACAAGGGTCTGCTGCTCGCGCCGAGCATCGCGCAGATGTACACCACCGGTGAGATCGCCGCGAACATCTGTCTGGAGACGCCGGGTCTGGATACGCTGGACATCCTGGTGCTGTGGAAGGGTTTTCCGACGTACGCGTCGATGCAGACGATTTTCACCATCCTCAAGGCCGATCACTTCTATCTCGAACAGAACCAGTACAAGCAGTGGGCGCCGACCAGCACCTTCGAGGTGGCCGTGCCGGGCCAGCACTCGATCGCCCTTGCCCTGCCCTGGGGCGGTACCTCGCATCCGGTGTGGTTCAAGGACGATCCGCGGGTGGCCAACGTCAAGGTGGCTGGCGGGGTGTTCGACCGAACCGTGATGGAGGGGGTGGTGGCAACGGTCAAGATGGTCGAAGAGCAGATCAAGACCCTGCCGCTCGACCAGCAGGAGGCCGCGCTCGCCGACGTCGCCGGGACCGTGCAGGCGAGCATGCCGCCTCGCGAGAACCCCCGGCTGAACACCTCGCTCGACTCGGTGTACGCATCAGGCCCGCTTGGCCGTGCGCACTGCGTCATCCATGGGAACTGCAACTACAAGCAGTCCGGTCTGCTGCAGGCGTATTCGGCGTACTCCCTGCTGCAGCAGGCGCCGAAGCGGGTCGGCTTCGCGTCCGGCTGCCAGGCCTTCGGGCATCGGGAACTGTTGGGAATCCTGCGCAGCTTCGGGCTGGTGCTGGAGCCGGAGCTGACGGTCCGGAACTGACCGACAGATCTTTTGTCCGGCAACTGGTCCCGTGGGTGACGAAGGGCAGACAGCGTGCGGTTGAACGACTATCTGGACAAGGGTGCCTCACTGGGCATCGATGAGCCCTGTCTGACCATGGCCGAGAACACGCTGAGCTATGGCCAGGTGCAGGCGTTGTCGTTCACGATCGCGCGGGCTCTGCGCCGGTCCGGCGTCGCGGTCGGGGAGAAGGTGGCGATCCTGTCGGCCAACGATCCGATCGCCTTCTCCTGCGTTTTCGGGATCACCCGGGCGGGCGCAGTGTGGTGCCCGATCAACCCGCGGAACGAGGCGGCCGAGAACAGGGATCTGTTGGCCGCCTTCGACTGCACCTGTCTGATCTATCAGTCCGGATTCGCCGCCCTGGTCGATCAGATCCTGCCCGACCTGCCTCAGTTGACCACCGTGGTCTGCCTCGATGAGGAACGGCCGGGGTGCCAATCGTTCGACCAGTGGGTCGACGGACTGGGGTACGAGACAGGGTCGGCCGATGCCAGGTCGGACGAGGCAGGGGCGGACGAGGCAGGGGCGGACGAGGCATGGGAAGGCGAGGCGTGGGAGGCCGCGGCCGCCGATGATCTCGCGATGATCGTCGGCACCGGAGGGACCACCGGCCGGCCGAAGGGCGTGATGCTCACCGGTCGGAATCTCGAGACGATGACCGCCCTGACGCTGATGGGTTACCCCTTCCGCGGACGGCCGACGTACTTGGCCCTGGCGCCGCTGACCCACGCCGCCGGGGTGCTCTGTTTCCCGGTGCTGGCCAGTGGCGGCGAGGTGATCATCATGCCGAAGCCGGACGTCGGCGACTTCCTGCGGCTCATCGAAAAGCACCGGGTGACCCACACCTTCCTGCCGCCGACGCTGATCTACCTGCTGCTCGGCCATCCCGCGCTGGACACCACGAATCTGACCTCCCTGCAATGCTTCTGGTACGGAGCGGCGCCGATGTCGGCGACCAGGCTGGAGGAGGCCATCACCAGGATCGGGCCGGTAATGGCGCAGCTCTTCGGGCAGACGGAGGCCCCGATGATGATCTCCATGCTGCCACCGGCCGAGCACTTCGATGCCGACGGTGGCATCGCGCTCGACCGGCTCGGGTCGGCCGGACGCCCGGCGCCACTGGTCACCGTCGCGATCATGGATGGCGACGGCCGGCTGCTGGCGCACGGCGAGCGGGGCGAGATCGTCGTCCGCGGATCGCTGGTGATGGCCGGCTACTACCGGGATCCGGCAGCAACAGCGCAGGCCTCGCGGTTCGGCTGGCATCACACCGGTGACATCGGCTACCTGGACGACGACAACTATCTGTTCATCGTCGACCGGCTCAAGGACATGATCATCACCGGCGGTTTCAACGTCTACTCGGCCGAGGTCGAACAGGCGATTCTGCAGCATCCCGACGTGCAGGACTGCGGGGTGATCGGACTGCCGGACGACAAATGGGGCGAGCGGGTCACCGCGGTGGTTCAGCTGCGTCCTGGCCACAGCCTGAGCTCCGCCGACCTGGCGACCTTCGTCAAGGCGCGGCTGGGCAGCGTCAAGGCGCCCAAGCAGGTCGAGATCTGGTCGGACCTACCGCGTTCCAAGGTCGGCAAGGTGCTCAAGGGTGAGATCAAGAACCAATTGGTGCTCTCAGCGGGGTGAGCGCACCTGTCATCAATTGGCGACCGTCACCCCCCGGTCAATCGGCGACCTTCCAACCGGGATAGGTGTGCCGGATCTGGCGCGCAAAATACGCGCCGAGGCTCTCGGCCGCCATCAGTTCCCGATGGATTCGGCGGGGAACGGAGTAACGGTAGGTCCCGCCACCGCGGAACTCGATCTCCAGCTCGTTGGTGGCCGGGTCGAATCCGACCGACGTGATGCTGGAGGATGCCACCGGCTGCCGCCGAAGACCTGTGCCGTTCCCATCGGTCGTCAGACCGGTCAACCGTTGCGGCCTCATCGGAGCAACAGCTGATGCATGCGAGGCCCGACGCCGACCGGCTTTCGGGGCTGCCGCGGGATGGCGGGTAACAGAATCCGCTCGGTCCACCGGGTGATCCGTCCGCCTTCGATCGCCTCGGGCAAGGAGAGCTCGACCTGGAACCCGCCGGCCGCCGCGTAATAGAGCAGCAGCCAGGTCCGCAGCGCGCCGAGCCCAGCCGCCTGACCGGCCTGCGTCACATGGATCAGGGTGCCGAACTCGAACGAGAGCTGACCGTTCGCGTGGATGGCCTGCTCGGTGGCATAGCCCCGCGAGTGTTTCGGGCCGGGTTCGTGATCGGCCAGCGCCGTCCGCTCGTCACCGGTGGCCACCACGATCGCGAAATCTCCGGTGGGGTGGATGGTCCGCGCCAGGTTGCGGGGATTGTCGTACGACCACCCTCGTCCGATCAGTTCCTCGCGCAGGAACCTGGTGGTGCGACCCCACCTCAGCAGTCCCTCCATGATCGGGGGATCCAAATCGGTGCTGGTCAGCGTCTCGGCGTCCGCGCGACGCAGGGCGCGGGTGATGATGTCGACCGACAGGCCGAGCTCGGCAAGTCGCCCGTCGTCGGAAAACCGTGTTGTCCCCATCCAAATCGCTTCCTTCATCAGGTGGACGGCCGCACTCCGATCCACACCGCGATGATGGCATCGAGGTCCGACAGTCCCTTCGAACGGTGTCAGCCGCGGTGCGGTCAGCCCGTCGAGCCGGCGTCGGAGGAGCTGTCGCCCTCGTCGCCCAGGTCCGTGGCGGTCCCTGCGTTTTGCGGGACGGCGTTACGCGGTCCGCTGGGTTCGGCGTACATGGCCTCGGCGTACTTGGTGTAGCCGCTGCCCATCGTGACGGCCAGCGCGCCCAGGGTCAGCGCTCCGATCACCGCGGAACCGGCCGGGGTGTCCAGAATCCCTTCGCCGGAACTGATCAACGTCAGAGCCATGTAGGAAGCCAGGAACACCCACACCGCGGCCAACGACCGTCCGGCCTCACCGGCTTTGGCGCGTCCGACCCGCCCGAGATCGCGGGCGCGATAGGACCATCTCGCTGCGAGCGAGATGCAGACGCCGTGGATCAGGAAGGCCAGCAGTACGAGTCCGAGAACCGCGCTCGGATCCGCGATGCCGAAGAGCAGGTTGATGTAGAAGATCCAGACGTCGAG
>Ga0164307_10000713_pt1 | contig 14610 bp, 11 predicted proteins | sample Whisoiple_243_MG_FD_110214 | JGI IMG/M metagenome (GOLD analysis project Ga0164307, IMG submission 110214) | Soil microbial communities amended with fresh organic matter from upstate New York, USA - Whitman soil sample_243_MG | ecosystem: Environmental > Terrestrial > Soil > Unclassified >...
CAGGTCGCGCACCCGCGCCCGCATGTCGTCGACGGAACCGACCAAGCTCCGGGGGCTCTCGGGAAAGGTGACGGCGACGGCGAGCCCGTCGATCCCGCCGGCGAGGGTGAAGTCCGCGTGCCCCGCCCGCTGGCTGAGCATGGTGACCGAGACCAGCAGCCTGGGGCCGGGGATCCTCCGCTCCGCCACGGCCTGCCGGAACCCCGCGTCCAGCCCCATCAGGTCCCTGGCGGTGGTGACCCCGTTCTCCAGGGTGGTGCGCAAGCGGTCCAGGACCTTCAGGGTGCGGTAGCTCGGCAGCTCGTACAGGCCCTGGAGCGGATTTCCGGCAGGTCCCGGCAGGGCGAAGTGCACATGGGTGTCGATGAAGCCGGGGCAGAGGGTCCGGCCCGCCAGATCCAGGCGTCGCACCGGTCCGAGGTCCGCGGGAAGCCGTGCCGCGTCGCCGGCCCAGCCGATGACCTCACCCTCGATCAGCAGGGCGGCGTCCGGCACCGGAGGGCGGCCGGTGCCGTCGATCAGCCGCAGGCCGTGGAGGAGGACCCGCTCACCGGGGGCGCCGACCGGGGTCTCACCGAGGGAGGACATCTGTCAACGATCGGCCCCGGGGGCCCGCGGCGCAGGCCGGGGTGGGCCGCACGGGTGCACGCGGCTGTGCCCGCCCGCCGCGGACCGGCGGCGGGCGGGCACGGTGTCACGGGCGGGTCAGGAGCCCACGCTCACCGTGAAGCGCCGGGGGTTGCCGTCGTGGGCCGCCCCCGACACGTCGGGCTCTCCGTCCGGGCGTACGTCGTCGTAGGGGAACGCGTAGCCGATCGGGGAGTTCGCGTGGACGACCCGCGACCAGTGGTTGGTCACCCCGCCCTTGTAGTAGTCCGCCACCGTGGTGCCGTTGGGCTGCTGCGGGTGGCTGAGCATGATCGAACGGTTGAAACCCGCCGCGATCCGTGCCAGCAGCGCCTTCTTGTCGTCGGAGTCGGCCGGGTCGTTCGCGAAGGGCCCGTGGTTGCAGGTGAAGATGTCCTTCGACGTCGGCTTCACGAAGGTGTGGCCACCCTCGAAGGTGAGCGTGTCACCGCTGACCCGGCCCGACAGCGTGCCCCGGCCGCCCTGCAGGTCGATGCGCAGGTCGGTGGAACGGTACTTCTCCCAGACCTCGTCGATCTGCGCGGTGAACAGGTCCCGGAAGGGCATCTGGTCCGGCCGGTCGAAGAACGGCGCCATCAGGTTCTGCGGTGAGACGACCCGGAGCACCTGGCCGTCCGAGCCGCGGGTGACCAGCTTGTCCCAGGGCTGCCCGTCCGACGCCGCCTGGGCGGTGAGGTCGTCGGCGATGCGCTGGACCGCGCCGTCCGGGAGCGGGGCGACGGAGTGCGTGGAGTCGCCCTCCAGGGTCAGCCCGATCGGCAGCGCCGTCACCAGGTCGACGTAGCTGATGTTCGCGTACAACTGCTGCGGGTTGAAGGTGAACTCGCAGAACGACCAGGTCCTGCCGTAGTTCGGGTCGGTGGGCGTCGCGAAGGCCGGCTCGACGAGGGACGGGCCCGGGTTGAGGTAGAAGTCCAGCTTGTCGTCGCGGACGAAGTAGACGCGCGCCCCGTACATCTGGGGCAGGGTCATGACGACGGGCCCGGCACCTGCGCCCTTCAGGGGGATCGCGCAGTCCACCGGCAGTGGGGTCTGCGGGGCGCCGGGCGAGTCGGGGCGGTAGACACTGCCGTCGGGGCGCAGCAGCACCCAGCGGTCAGTGCCCTGCTCGTGGCCGGTGACGTACGCGTGCACCGTGCCGGGCAACGACTTGTTCTCCAGGGCCAGTTCGCAGGTCGCGGCGGCCGCCGACGTGCGCGGACTCAGCGCGGAGCCCCAGAGCGGGTAGCTGAGCGCGGTCGCGGACGCGGCGGCGCCCGTCAGGAACATTCTGCGCGAAATCACGAAGGAACTCCCGAGATGTGGGGGGCGCAGGCAGGAGTCAGGGGGATGGTGTGCGGGGAGGTGGGGCGTCGGGGGGACTGCCTGCGGTGCGGAACACTCTCGCCACGGGTGCGGCGACCGTCAAGAGTTATGACTGAGAGCGCTCTCATCAAGTTGCCGTTCTTCACAACTCGACGCCTCTGAAAGGGTTTTGGACACTCCTGGTCGATCGTCGCATGCGGGGAGTGAACAGGAGGTGAAGGTGCCCGGGGCTCCCGGCGCGCGGGCACCGGGTGGACCCGCTCCGTCCCGTCGGCCGCCGGACGGGTACTGTCCACCCCGGTCCTTCGGATGCTTCTCCGCCGCCGGGCCCCGAATGCGGGGCGGATCCCGCCGTCGCGGTGGGCCCGGTCGTCCGCTCCGGTGGATCCACGGCGTGGCGTGCGTGCCCTGTGTGGCCGGGAACACAGCTACGGCTTTGTTGGGGATCCACAACGCGCAGGCCCTGTGAGCTGGCAGATGGGCTGCATGATGCCCGGCTTCTGTCAGGTGCCACCAGGAAACGGGGCAGGAGACTGTCCGGAGTGAACGGCAGGGTTTTCTGGATCGGGTTCGTAGGGTCGACGTATGACCGTTGTGGACGAAATCCCGGGCGAGCCGAGCGACACGCGTGGCCGGGTGGCCGAACTGCTGGCGCTGCGTGAGCAGGCCCGGCGTGGACCGAGCGACCGGGCGACCGAGGCGCAGCACGCCAAGGGCAAGCTCACGGCGCGTGAGCGCATCGCGCTGCTGCTGGACGAGGGATCGTTCAAGGAGGTCGAGCAGCTGCGCCGCCACCGGGCGACCGGCTTCGGCCTGGAGGCCAAGAAGCCGTACACCGACGGTGTCATCACCGGCTGGGGCACGGTCGAGGGCCGGACGGTCTTCGTCTACGCGCACGACTTCCGGATCTTCGGAGGGGCGCTGGGCGAGGCCCACGCCACGAAGATCCACAAGATCATGGACATGGCCATCTCGGCCGGTGCCCCGCTGGTCTCGCTGAACGACGGCGCCGGCGCCCGTATCCAGGAGGGCGTCTCGGCGCTCGCCGGCTACGGCGGGATCTTCCAGCGCAACACCAGGGCCTCCGGAGTCATCCCGCAGATCAGTGTGATGCTCGGCCCGTGTGCGGGCGGCGCGGCCTACAGCCCGGCGCTGACCGACTTCGTGTTCATGGTCCGTGAGACCTCGCAGATGTTCATCACCGGACCGGACGTCGTCAAGGCGGTCACCGGCGAGGAGATCACCCAGAACGGCCTCGGCGGCGCGGACGTGCACGCCGAGACCTCGGGCGTCGCGCACTTCGCGTACGACGACGAGGAGACCTGCATCGCCGAGGTCCGCTACCTGATCGGGATGCTGCCCTCCAACAACCGCGAGAACCCGCCCGTCGTGCCGAGCGACGACCCCGCCGACCGGCGCGGCGACGTCCTGCTGGACCTGGTCCCGGCCGACGGCAACCGCCCCTACGACATGCACAAGGTCATCGAGGAGCTCGTCGACGACGGCGACTTCCTCGAGGTCCACGAGCGCTGGGCCCGCAACATCGTCTGCGCGCTGGCCCGGCTCGACGGCCAGGTCGTCGGCATCGTGGCCAACCAGCCGCAGGCCCTGGCGGGTGTCCTGGACATCGAGGCGTCCGAGAAGGCCGCGCGATTCGTCCAGATGTGTGACGCCTTCAACATCCCCATCATCACTCTTCTGGACGTACCCGGCTTCCTGCCCGGCGTCGACCAGGAGCACGGTGGGATCATCCGGCACGGCGCGAAGCTGCTCTACGCCTACTGCAACGCCACCGTGCCGAGGATCTCGCTGATCCTGCGCAAGGCCTACGGAGGTGCGTACATCGTCATGGACAGCCAGTCCATCGGTGCCGACCTCACGTACGCCTGGCCCACCAACGAGATCGCCGTGATGGGCGCCGAGGGCGCCGCCAACGTCATCTTCCGCCGTCAGATCGCCGACGCCGAGGACCCCGAAGCCATGCGGGCCCGCATGGTCAAGGAGTACAAGGCCGAGCTGATGCACCCCTACTACGCGGCCGAGCGCGGCCTGGTCGACGACGTCATCGACCCCGCCGAGACGCGCGAGGTGCTGATCGCCTCGCTCGCGATGCTCCGCAACAAGCACGCCGACCTGCCGTCCCGCAAGCACGGCAACCCCCCGCAGTAGTCGCAGCCGCGGCGGCGGCCCCGGCCGACCGCCCACGTTCCGCGACCACCTGCCCCAGAAGACGGAGACATCCATGAGCGTCACTCCCGCCGATTCGGTCCTGCGCGTCGAGAAGGGCCAGGCCGGCCCCGAGGAGCTCGCCGCCATCACCGCGGTCCTGCTCGCCCGCGCCGCCGCCCAGCCCGACGCGCCCGCCCACCGGGGCCGCAGCACCGCCGGATGGCGCCGCCTCGAGCGCACGCCCGGCTTCCGCGCCCCGCACAGCTGGCAGGGCTGAGAACCGGCACCCGGGCCCGGCCAGGGCCCGTGAGGACGAAAAGGCCCCGTACTCCTTCGAGGAGTACGGGGCCTTCGCCGTGCGACGGACTGTCAGCGCAGCCGGGCCATCAGTGCGTGCTCGACCAGGGTGATCAGCGCGCTCTTGGCGTCCGCGCGGTGGCGGGCGTCCGTCGTGAGTATCGGGGTGTCCGGGCCGATCTGGAGTGCTTCGCGTACTTCGTCGGGTGTGTAGGGCTGGTGTCCGTCGAAGCCGTTGAGGGCGATGACGAACGGGAGGCCGCTGTTCTCGAAGTAGTCGACGGCGGGGAAGCAGTCGGCGAGGCGTCGGGTGTCGACGAGGACGACGGCGCCGATGGCGCCGCGGACCAGGTCGTCCCACATGAACCAGAAGCGGTCCTGTCCGGGGGTGCCGAACAGGTAGAGGATCAGGTCCTGGTCCAGGGTGATGCGTCCGAAGTCCATGGCCACGGTGGTGGTGGTCTTGTCCCCGGTGTGGGTCAGGTCGTCGATGCCCGCGGACGCGGACGTCATCACGGCTTCGGTGCGCAGCGGATTGATCTCCGAAACGGCACCGACAAACGTGGTCTTACCCACGCCGAAGCCCCCTGCCACCACGATCTTCGCCGAGGTGGTGGAGCGGGCCGTCCCGCCGCTAGAGCTTGCGAAGTCCACTGAGCACCCTTTCGAGCAGTGTCACATCCGGCGCGCCGCCGGCCTCTCCGTTGCCCGGCTGGTGGATGGCCACCATGCCGGCTTCCGCCAGGTCCGCCACGAGGATCCGCGCCACGCCCAGGGGCATGGACAGCAGGGCCGAGACCTCGGCCACCGACTTGACCTCACGGCACAGGTGGCAGATCCGCTGGTGCTCGGGCAGCAGGGTCCCGAGGTGGGCGGGGTCCGCGGTGGTGCTGACCAGCGCCTCTATCGCGAGCTGGTAACGCGGCCGGGTCCGTCCGCCGGTCATGGCGTACGGGCGCACCAGCGGCTGATCGCCTTCACCGTCGTACGACGCGTGGTGCAGTGCGCCGTACGGATCGGGTGAGGCGGGTGGCGGGGTCATGAATCCTCCGGGCGTGACAGCAGGGTGTCGGCTTGCCGTCTGAAGGTGGCCGGTGAGGGGCTGTTTCGGCCGGACGGGTGAGGGTTTTGAGTAGTACCTGGGGGGATCGTGTCAGGTGTCTGCCGCATGGCCGTCTAGTGGAGCAGACTTCCTTGTAGCTCGGCACGGAGGTCAGGGGTGAGGACGGTCCCCGCGCGGTCCACGAGGAGAGCCATCTCGTACCCGACCAGGCCGATGTCCGCGTCCGGGTGGGCGAGGACGGCGAGTGACGATCCGTCGGAGATGGACATGAGGAAGAGGAAACCCCTCTCCATCTCCACGACCGTCTGGCTCACGGCGCCGCCTTCGAAGATCCGGGAGGCACCCGCTGTCAGCGACGTCAGGCCGGAGGCGACGGCCGCCAGCTGATCGGCGCGGTCGCGCGGGAAACCTTCGGACATCGCCAGCAGCAGGCCGTCCGCGGAGACCACCACCGTGTGGGACACCCCTGGGGTGTTGTCCACGAAGTTGGTGATCAGCCAGTTCAGATTCTGTGCGGCCTGACTCATCGGGCTCAACTAACGCTCCTGCTGGTGAGTGGGGCCGAGTTGGAAACTGCCGGTCGACGAGCCGGTGTTGGCCTGCCGTCCCTGCTGGATGCCCCGGCGGAGATTGGTCAGACGGCCGCGTACGTCATCGGGCGCACGCGAGACCTGAGGTCCGGACTGATGATTCTGCTGCTGAGCAGTGCCCGGAACCAAATTGGCACGTGGGACACGGCGGGGCAGTCCGGAGGTGGTGATCCCGCCCGCTGCGGGCTTCTTGACCCGCTCCGCCTGACGCACGAGTTCGTCGTTGGGCGAAGCGCGCCACGAACTGGTGGCGCCGGTGTCGGCCGCCCCTCGCCGCGGCATTGCCGGGGGCGGGGCGTCGGCGGGCTGGGGAGCGACCGGTTCCTGCGGTGCGGCGGGCGGCTGCTGGCCGCCCTGCTGCGGTCCGTGGAACCAGTTGGTCTCCAGCGTGTCGAACAGCGGCGTGCGCCCGTCACCCGGACCGGCCGGCGGCAGCGCCTCGGACTGCTGAGGCAGGGCCGGACGCTGCGGCAGCTCATCCGCGGACGGGGCCGGCTGACGCGGTGCGCCGAATCCGCCGTCGTCGCCGTGGTGAGGCGCGGGCGCCTGCGGGTACTGAGGGGCGTAGCCACCGAAGCCCTGGTCCTGCGGCATGGAGGCCTGGCCGCCGAAGCCCTGGTCCTGAGACATCGGAGGCTGGCCGCCGAAGCCCTGGTCCTGCGGCATCGGGGCGTTGAAGTCGGGTCGGGCGAACTGCGCGGTGCTCGCCGGGTCCTGGCCCTGCGGAGCCATGGGCGCCTGCGGTGCCGAGAAGTCGGGACGGGCGAACTCCGCGGTTGCGGCGGGGCCCTGACGGTCGTTCATCGGCGGACGCTGGTCCGGCGGGCTGAACTGCTGGTTCGGGGCGGAGGTGCCGGGCCTGGCGAAGCGGCCGGCGTCGTGCTCCTCGTGACCGCGCGGAGAGTCCGGCTGCGGGCGCCTGGCGCCACCCTGCTCCTCGACGCCCCAGCTGGTGTTCTGCGGGCGCTGAGGCTGCGGGTTGCCACCCGGCAGCTCGGCACGCGGTCCGCCGGAGGGCGGCAGCTGACGGCCGGGACCGCCGGGCTGCTGTCCGCCCTGTCCGAGCTGGGCCTGCTGCGGATTCTGCCGCGCGGGCGGACCGCTCTGCTGGCCGGAGTGCCCGAAGAGGTTGGGCCGGCCGGAGTCCGCACCGGCCGAGGGGTCCTGCGGGGAGCGTGCGCCGGGCCGTGCGCCGCCGGTGAAGGCGCCGGCGAGGCCGCCGCCCTGACGCGGGGAATCGGTCCGGCCCTGACCGGGCAGGGAGGGACCCTGCTGGCCGAGGCCCTGCTGACGTGCTCCGCCGTCGCGCGAGGGCAGCGCGGCGCGGGGTGAGGAACCCGCACCGACCTGCCCACGCGGAGCGGACGAGCCCAGCCCCATGGCGGGAGGTGCCGCGGGGCCGCCGAGGCCCGGACGCTGACCGCCGGAGGCGGGACCGCCGCCGCCCAGCAGTCCGCCCGGAGCGCCGCCGCCCTGCGGGCCCTTGCCCTGAGCCGGCTTCGGCGGCTGCTTGCCGCCGTGCGCGACCTCCATGGGCAGCATGACCAGTGCGGTCGTACCGCCGGAGTCGGAGGGCCGCAGCTGGATGCGGATGCCGTGACGCAGGGACAGCCGGCCGACCACGAACAGACCCATGCGGCGCGACACCGAGACGTCCACGGTGGGCGGCGCGGCGAGCCGCTCGTTGATCGCTGCCAGGTCCTCGGGGGAGAGGCCGATACCGGTGTCGTGGATCTCGACGAGCACACGGCCGTCGGGCAGCGCGTGACCGGTGACGCGCACCTTCGTCTGCGGCGAGGAGAACGACGTGGCGTTCTCCAGCAGCTCCGCGAGCAGGTGCACGAGGTCGTTGACCACGCGGCCGGCGACCTCGGTGGCGGGCACCGCGGCCAGTTCGATGCGCTCGTACTGCTCCACCTCGGAGGCGGCGGCACGGAGCACGTCGACCAGCGGCACGGGCCGCGTCCACCGGCGGCCGGGCTCCTCACCCGCGAGGACGAGGAGGTTCTCGCCGTTACGGCGCATACGGGTCGCGAGGTGGTCGAGCTTGAACAGCGAGGAGAGCTGGTCCGGGTCGGCCTCGCGGGACTCCAGTTCGGAGATGAGCGAGAGCTGACGCTGGATGAGGCCCTGGCTGCGGCGCGAGAGGTTGGTGAACATCGCGTTGACGTTGCCTCGCAGCAGCGCCTGCTCGGCGGCCAGACGGACCGCCTCGCGGTGCACGTCGTCGAAGGCCGCGGCCACCTGGCCGATCTCGTCCCGGGAGTGCACACCGACCGACTCGACGGACGTGTCGACGTCCTGCGGATCCGTCTCGGAGAGCTGCCTGACGAGCTCGGGCAGCCGGTCCTGGGCGACCCGGGTCGCGGTGTCCTGGAGGCGGCGGAGCGAGCGGATCATGGAGCGCGCCACGACGAACGCGCCGACCAGCGACACCCCGAGGACGATGAGGATGATCGCACCGTTGAGGATCGCGTCGCGCTGCGACTCCTCACGCAGATCGCGGGCCTTGCTCTCCATCTCACCGAGGAGGGTCTCCTCGATGGTCTTCATCGCCTGGATCTTGTTCGAGCTCTGGTCGTACCAGTCCATGTAGGTACGCGTCTTGCCGCCGCTGCCCTCCATGCCGAGAGGGCTGTCGAGCACCTTCTTCGCGTAGATGTCGGCGGCGGTGATCTCGGGGTTCCCGTTGTCCAGCGGGGCCAGCAGCTCCGCGGAGCTCCTGCCCGAGGACTCGTAGGTCGTCTCGAACGTCTTGAGGGTCGAGCTCGCCTTGCCGAGCGCGTTGCGCCCGAACGCCTGGTCGTTGTCGTTCAGGTGCGTCTCGCCGCTGTCGCCGCCGGGGAGCGCCCCGGCGATGATGGCGCGCACGACCGACGCGTACTCCTTCGAGGAGGAGAAGGCCGCCAGCGCACGCGTGCGCTTGATCATCTCCGGGTTGCTGGTGGCCTGCGCCATGTCCTGCGACAGGCTGAGCAGCGAGGTGATCAGCTGGCTGTACTGGTCGATCGTGTTGAGGCTCGGGCTGTCGGGCGCGTACGCGTCCTTGCGGATGCTGGTGATGTTGCCCAGCTGGGTGCTGATCTGGCTGACGCTCGCGTGGATGCTGTCCAGCGCGACGTCGCCGGGGGTGTTGCCGATCTCGTCGGTCGCGTCGAGGAAGGCGGCCTTCGCGCGGTCGGTGCGCTCACGGGGCTGGGTGACCTTGTAGTCGGTGGCCTTCACGCCGTTCGACAGCGGGCCGGCCGACTTGTCGCGCTCGTCCTGCAGCGCGATGGCGAGCGCGGTCGCCTGCTTGGTCATCTTCGTGAGCAGCTGCATGTGCTCCAGCTGGTCCATGTCGTTCATGGACTCGTTGATGCGCAGCCCGCCCAGCGTGGTCGCCGCGACCACGGGGAGAGCCAGCAGCGAGACCAGACGCGTGCTGATGCGCCAGTTGCGCAGCGCCATGCGGGAGCCGGCCGATGTGGACCCGGCAGGCGTCCGGGGCTCGGTCGCCTCCGCGCCGCCCACGGCCGTGGTGCCGGACTGCTGCGCACGGTCGCCGCCGTCACCGGCCGCACCGGCGTTCTGGGCGTGCTGGGGCGAGGAACCGCGGTCGTTCCCGCCGCGCGGCTCCTGATCCGCCGGGGTGTCCCCTCGGCCCTGGCGGGGCTGGGGCGACCCCATGCCATCCCTCTTGAAACGTCCCTGCACTAGCGTCGCAACCTCTGGACCAGGCGTCCCTCCGCGCGTGGGCGCGCCGGGACGGTGTCGGCGTCGTGGGGCGCTGGACGCGCCCCATGGTGGTCGTGAGTGACCGGCGTACTTCCCCCTCCCGCCGCCACTCGGCGCTGCGTTGCGCCCCTGCGCGTTGGGCCTGAAACCCGCGGCGGTGCGTGGAATTCCAGCACAGTGATGGATCTCCAACAAGGGCCGTGTACCGGGCTGTGACCTGGATGACACGGTGTGATGGATGAGTAACAAGGCGTGGAGCGTGTTCAGGGTCAAACCGGGTGATTGCGGGTGGACTTCCTGGGGGTGACGGGTGTCCCAGACGCCATGATCGGGAGCGGAATGCCAGATTCAGTGACGTATTGTCTGGTTTGCTTGCGGAGATCATCTGTCTGCAATGGGCCTTTTGTCGGCAACTTCGTGAGCAAACTCACACGATGATCGCCGTCTCATCCCGGCCATGGCAGGGAATCGGATGTTTAGCCTGGCGCTTTACAGGGATAGCGAATCCGACAACCGGTGCCCCTCCGGGCGGCGCCCGAGCGACAAGGGTCCAGACGGCAGATGAAGACGACGATGACGTTCCGCAACATTGCCAACCCCCGGCGCACGACGCTGGCGCACCTCGCGGACGCCGCAGCACTGCAGACGCCGGAGCAGCGGGAGCACGCCGTCGACCTGCCCACCCAGACGGCCAACCCGCGCCGCACCATCCTCATGGAAGCCCCGGTCACGGCGGCGCCGTAACGGCCGCCCCGGCCGCGATCCGCGAGCGGGCCCCTCACCCGCGCCGTCGCGGCGCCCCGCCCGGCGGAGCGATAGCCTGGAGCGTCAGTCTTCAGCCAGCCAGCAAGTGAGGGGCGACAGCAACCCGTGCGCATCGCCAGGTTCTCCATCGACGGCAATGTCGCCTTCGGCGCGGTCGAGGGCGACAGCCCCGACAGCCTCGTCCTCGACATCATCAAGGGCATCCCGTACACCGACTTCGAACTCTCCGGGACCAAGGTCCCGCTGAAGAAGGTCCGGCTGCTGCCGCCCGTGCTTCCCAACAAGGTCGTGGCCATCGGCCGCAACTACGCGGAACACGCCGCCGAGATGGGCAACGAGGTCCCCGATGTGCCCGTCGCCTTCTTCAAGCCGACCACCTCGGTGATCGGCGCGGGTGACTCCATCGAGTACCCCTCCTTCTCCGAGGAACTGCACCACGAGGCCGAGCTGGCCGTGGTGATCGGCCGTATGTGCCGCGAGGTTCCGCGTGAGCGCGTCAAGGACGTCATCTTCGGCTACACCTGCGCCAACGACGTCACCGCACGTGACGTCCAGCGGCGCGAGAGCCAGTGGGCCCGGGCCAAGGGGTTCGACACCTCGTGCCCGCTCGGCCCCTGGGTGGAGACCGACGTCGACCCCGGCGACCTGGCCATCCAGGCCACGGTCAACGGTGAGCAGCGTCAGCTCGGCCGGACGAGCGACATGGTCCGCTCCGTCGAGGACCTGGTCGTCCACATCACGGAGGCCATGACGCTGCTCCCCGGCGACGTGATCCTCACCGGGACCCCCGCAGGGGTCGGCCCCCTGCACGTCGGCGACGAGGTCGCCGTCACCATCGAAGGCATCGGCACTCTCACCAACAAGGTGATCAAGCGTGGCTAACCCCCCTGTCCGTGTACGTTTCTGTCCCTCCCCGACCGGTAACCCCCACGTGGGCCTGGTCCGGACGGCCCTGTTCAACTGGGCCTTCGCCCGGCACCACCAGGGCACCCTGGTCTTCCGCATCGAGGACACCGACGCGGCCCGTGACTCCGAGGAGTCCTACCGGCAGCTGCTCGACTCCATGCGCTGGCTCGGCCTCGACTGGGACGAGGGCCCCGAGGTCGGCGGCCCGCACGAGCCCTACCGCCAGTCGCAGCGGATGGACCTCTACAAGGACGTCGCCGACAAGCTCCTGGACGCCGGACACGCGTACCCCTGCTACTGCACCACCGAGGAGCTCGACGCCCGCCGTGACGCCGCCCGGGCGGCCGGCAAGCCGTCGGGCTACGACGGCCACTGCCGGGACCTGAGCGACGAGCAGAAGGCGGCGTACGAGGCCGAGGGCCGTACCTCGATCGTCCGCTTCCGGATGCCCGACGAGGCCATCACCTTCACCGACCTGGTCCGCGGCGACATCACGGTCCAGCCGGAGAACGTCCCGGACTACGGCATCGTCCGGGCCAACGGCGCTCCCCTCTACACGCTCGTCAACCCGGTCGACGACGCCCTGATGGAGATCACCCACGTCCTGCGCGGCGAGGACCTGCTCTCCTCCACCCCGCGCCAGATCGCCCTCTACCGGGCGCTCACCGCGCTGGGCATCGCCAAGAGCACCCCGGCCTTCGGCCACCTCCCGTACGTCATGGGGGAGGGCAACAAGAAGCTCTCCAAGCGTGACCCGCAGGCCTCGCTCAACCTCTACCGCGAGCGCGGCTTCCTTCCCGAGGGGCTGCTCAACTACCTCTCGCTGCTGGGCTGGTCGATCGCCGAGGACCGCGACATCTTCGGCCGCGACGAGCTGGTGGCGGCGTTCGACATCGCCGACGTCAACGCCAACCCGGCCCGCTTCGACCTGAAGAAGGCCGAGCACATCAACGCCGAGCACCTGCGCATGCTCGACGTGAAGACGTTCACCGAGGCCTGCGGACCCTGGCTGAAGGCTCCCTTCGCGCCGTGGGCGCCCGAGGCCTTCGACGCGGAGCAGTTCGCCGAGATCGCCCCGCACGCCCAGACGCGTGTGACGGTCCTCTCGGACATCACGGCCAACGTCGACTTCCTCTTCCTGGACGAGCCCGTCGAGGACGAGGCGTCCTGGGCGAAGGCCATGAAGGAGGGCTCCGACGCCCTGCTGGTCACGGCCCGCGCCGAGCTGACGGCCGCCGAGTGGAACGCCGAGGCCCTCAAGACGGCCGTCCTCACCGCCGGCGAGAAGCACGGCCTGAAGCTGGGCAAGGCGCAGGCCCCGGTCCGCGTCGCCGTCACCGGCCGCACGGTCGGCCTGCCGCTCTTCGAGTCCCTGGAGATCCTGGGCCGCGAGAAGACGATCGCCCGCATCGACGCGGCGCTGGCGAAGCTCGCCGCGTAACGTCCGACGCACACGACGGGGTGGCCGCCCTGCAGGGCGGCCACCCCGTCGGCATGTGGCGGAACGGCAGGTGACGCGGGGCGTACGCCGCTAATCTGGCCGCATGCCGATCCGAGCGGTTCTCTGGGACATCGACGACACGATCTTCGACTACTCGGGAGCCGATCGCGTCGGCATGCGCAGGCACCTGGAGATCGAGGGACTGCCCGCGGCGTACACGTCGCCCGATCACGCCCTCGACGTCTGGAAGGCCGTCACCGACGTGCACTGGGCGCGGTTCGCCGAAGGGGAGCTCGACTTCCCGGGGCAGCGGCGGGAGCGCGTGCGGGCGTTCCTCGGGAAGCCGCTGGGCGACGCCGAGGCCGACGCGTGGTTCGGCCGGCACGCCGCCCACTACGAGGCCGCGTGGACGCTCTTCCCGGACACCGTGCCGGTGCTGGACCTGCTGGCCGACGCGTACCGGCACGCAGTCCTGTCGAACTCGAGCATCCACCACCAGGACCGCAAGCTGCGCGCCCTCGGGGTGCGGGACCGCTTCGAGGCGGTGGTGTGCGCCGTCGAGTTGGGTGTCTCCAAGCCGGACGCGGGGGCCTTCCACGCCGCCTGCGAGGTCCTGGAGCTCTTGCCGCAGGAGGTGGCCTACGTGGGGAACGAACCCGACATCGACGCGGGCGGCGCCGTCGCCGCCGGGCTGACGGGCATCTGGCTGGACCGGGAAGGCCGGGGCGGACGTCCCGAACTCGTGCGGATCACCGGTCTGCACGAGCTTCCCGGTCTGCTGGCCGGCGATACCCGTTTTGGAGCGCCGGACACCTTCAGGTAATGTTCTTCCTGCGCCGCCCGAGCGGGCCGAAAGATCCGGCCGGGAAGCGCAGACAGAAACAACACCCCCAGGGGTTGCGTTTCAGTGGGCTATGGTGTAATTGGCAACACTACGGTTTCTGGTACCGTCATTCTAGGTTCGAGTCCTGGTAGCCCAGCGCAAGACCGAAGTAACAAGCCCCCGTTGTGTAGCGGCCTAGCACGCTGCCCTCTCACGGCAGTAGCGCCGGTTCGAATCCGGTCGGGGGTACAGATCCATCCCGCGAGAACATCTGGGTCGCACCCACGTTCTTCGGTGAAAACATCCGGCTGTGGCCGGGTGAGGATCGCTAGGGCCCCCGTTGTGTAGCGGCCTAGCACGCTGCCCTCTCACGGCAGTAGCGCCGGTTCGAATCCGGTCGGGGGTACTTGTCACACCATGGGCTATGGTGTAATTGGCAACACTACGGTTTCTGGTACCGTCATTCTAGGTTCGAGTCCTGGTAGCCCAGCGCAAGTCAGCAGTAACCACGCCCCCGTTGTGTAGCGGCCTAGCACGCTGCCCTCTCACGGCAGTAGCGCCGGTTCGAATCCGGTCGGGGGTACAACACAGCAGCAGGAAAAGGCCCTTCACTTCGGTGAGGGGCCTTCTTCGTGTCCGCGCGAGGGACGCTCCCGCCGGAGCCGGACCACGGGGGAGGCTCATCACGGCGGTGCGGCAGGCGAGTTGGGCCGCCACGACGCTGGGGCGGCCGGAAGGGGTCGGGGTAACGCGGGCATCAGCCCGTGCGGCGCAGAGCTTCGCTCAGCCGTGCCGCCGAGTCGATGACGGCCTGCGCGTGCATCCGGCCCGGGTGGCGGGTGAGGCGCTCGATCGGGCCCGAGACGGACACCGCGGCCACGACCCG
>Ga0164307_10000714_pt1 | contig 14605 bp, 14 predicted proteins | sample Whisoiple_243_MG_FD_110214 | JGI IMG/M metagenome (GOLD analysis project Ga0164307, IMG submission 110214) | Soil microbial communities amended with fresh organic matter from upstate New York, USA - Whitman soil sample_243_MG | ecosystem: Environmental > Terrestrial > Soil > Unclassified >...
ACCGCCGACCACGGCGCCGAGTTCGCCATTGACGCGGGCCATTTCCTCGCCGCTGAAGCTCTTGCCGTGCAGAACCGCGATTTCGCGCTTGGTCCGATTGATGGCGTCGTGGATCAGGTCGAGCTCGACCTTGAGCTTCTCACACTGCTCGATCTGTGCGCGATAGGTCTCCAGCGTCGCCCGGGCTTCGGCGACTTCCCGGTCCACCGCTGCTCCGATCTCCCTGTTGGCATCACCACCGTTCGGGTCGCTGGCGGCGGGAGGCGCAGCCATCTGGCTTCGGATCGCACGCAGTTCACTCATAATCTCGCGGTGCGTAGGACCGGACTCGTGCTCGGCGATAGTAGGCATAGGCGGCATCTCCCCGGCAACTGCTTCTTCGACACGAAAACGTCTGCGATGGATCGGCATGAGGGTCTTCCTGAACTGCACTCCTCATCTTTTAAGCAGATGCGATTTAACGTGAAGTTCACGCCGGAAACTCTTGCATGACGTGCAGGCGTCTGGCGCATACCAACGGTTAACCATGCCCGCGCCGCGTTCATCGAAAATAAACGCTACCGGACAAAACGATGCCCATTGACGACGTGGTGAATCGAACGGCCGTTTCCGTTTACCAAACCGATCAGGTTTTGATTTGTAGTAATCGCGTGACGCGCCGTTCGGGCGCCGTCAGCAAATGACGAAACAGTACAGAGTACGTCGATGTCCAGAAAACTGACCGTTGCGCTATTGGCCGGCGCATCCTGCCTCGGCGCCGGAATTCACCCCGTAGCCGCGATCGAGGCAAGATCTCCCGAACCCCGTGTGCTCTACGCCAACCAGGCCGCACAGCCGGTAGCCCCGGTTCGCGCCGCCTATGCCGAGCGCTCCAATATGGGCGGCGGCTTCATCGAATTCCTGTTCGGCGACGGGCGGGCCCAGGCCGGACGCTATCCACAGGGTTATCCGCAGCCGGTCTATCAGCAGCAGCCGGCCTATGACGGACGACGCCAGATGGTGCTGCCGTGGGGCGACATGCAGCAGGCCGATCCGCAGGCGGAAGCCATCGATCCGATGGAGCGCCCGTTCGATCCGAAATACGAAAAGCAGCTCGTCGACTTCAGCGGCAAGGAAAGTGCCGGCACGATCGTGATCGATACGCCGAACAAGTTTCTCTATCTCGTGCAAGGCAACGGCAAGGCGCTGCGCTATGGCGTCGGCGTCGGCAAGCTGGGCTTCGCCTGGGCCGGCGTGAAAACGATCTCAGCCAAGCGGGAATGGCCGGATTGGACGCCACCGGCGGAAATGCTGGCGCGCCGCCCCGACCTGCCACGTCACATGGAGGGCGGTCCGCAGAATCCGCTCGGGGCACGCGCAATGTATCTCGGATCGTCGCTCTACCGCATCCACGGCTCCAACGAGCCCTGGACCATCGGCACCAACGTATCGTCTGGCTGCATCCGGATGCGCAACCAGGACGTGATCGATCTGTACAGCCGCGTCAATGTCGGCGCCAAGGTCGTGGTGCTCTGATCTTCTGACGGGTCTTCAACAGCAAAACGGCCGTCTGAATCCGGGCGGCCGTTTCGCTTTTTTTTGATGCTGGTGAGATCCGGTCAGGCGTAGTCGCTGCCGTTGTCGTCCGAATCCATATCCATATCGTCGTGATCGTCATCGTTCGATGATGTATCGAACAATCCGGCGTGAGAGCCACCATCGGTACGGTCGTGCGAGCCGATATCTTTGATCCCGGCGTCGCGGGCGAGATCGCTGTCAGACTGGTCGCTCCACGGATTTCGGTTGTCGGTCCTCGTGGCGGTGTCGCCGAACGCCGAACGGCCGCCGCCCGGTCCGCCCATCATGCCGCGAAAACTGTTGAGCAGCAGCGAGCCGCCGACTACGCCGGCCGCTGCCGCCGCCGCCGTACCGAGAAACGAGCCTCCGCCACCGGGCGCGCCACCTTGCGGAGCGCCATAACCCTGATTGTATGAACCTTGATTGTACGAACCCTGTCCATAGCCCTGATTTTGGCCGTAGCCCTGATCATATTGTCCTGGCGATGGCGACTGTTGCAGCACCTGGCCGCTGTTCCAAACTGGCCGGCCGCCGTCGCGCGGCGGGGGGACGTTCGGCACCGAGCCCTGCGGCTGGTTCTGTCCGAAGATCGCATCGCGCATCGAACCAAGAAAACCGCCCTGGGCCTGTTGAGGCGCGGCGGCGCCTTCCAGTTCCTCGATGCGGTTGTGGGCCTGCTTTAGCGCCTCGTCCTGCACCAGTACCGTCTGCACCAGCGCATAGACCGCGTTTGGCGCGCTCCTCAGACCCTGCGTAATCGCGGCCGTCGCATCGGGATCGCGCGGCGCACCTTCCACTTTCGACAGGCGGGCAAAAAGATCGTCGACCAGTTGGCGTTCTTGCGGCGTCATGGCATGCTCCTTCGGCTTTGCGAAACGCCGTGGAGATGTAAGCGGGCTTTGTGCCGCCAGTAGTGTCGGACCGGATTAAATTTCGGTATGCGACAAAACGACTTTCGGTATTTCCCGAACATCAGGCCAATGTAACTTTATTCATCGCCAGCAGCGGCGGAAAATGCTCGCCGGCGAGAAACGCATATTCGTTTTCCCGCTGTTCGGTCAGCGGGTCCAAATCGACGAGCGTGTCATCGACAAATCCGGGATGGCACATCACGAGGCTGCCTTCCGGAAGGTTTTCGAGAAAACCGGACATTAGCGTTCCGAAATCCGGCGCCTTCGAAAAATCATAGGCGCCCGCGAAACCGGGATTGAAGGCGATGCCGGCGCGCGCGGCGAGCTTGCGAAATCGTGCGCTGAGCCCATCGAGGACCAGTGCCTTGGGTGTGCCGAGCCGCTGCATCAGCGGCGCGCGTCGTCCGCCCTGGCGCACCCAGGCGTTGGGCGCGGCCTGCTGCACCGCTGCGAGGAATGCCTCGCGCACCTGCGGAAAAAGTTGCGCATGCTGATGACCATCGACGAAATCCGGTGGCCGGCCGAACGCCTCGCTGAAAGTGGCGAGCTGCACTATCAATTCGGCACGGATAATTTCCGGGTCGAGCCGCCGCGACAGACCGGCGCGCAGCAATTTCGAAAACGGCAGGAACAGGCCGCCATCGACCGGCTTGAAATGCATGGTCAGGGGGCGAAACGGTGCCGTCAGCGTCGCATGCAGCCCGATCGCGCAACGCGGACTCTCGCCGGCTGAAGCTTGCAGCGAAGCGACCTCGTCGCGGCCGATCGCGGGACCCACCACCATCACCGACGTGGCATTGATCCGGCCACGCCCGATCAGCTCGCGGATGGCGCGGTTGACACCGGGACTTATGCCGTAATCGTCGGCGCATAGCCAGATGCGACGCGGCGGCGCGGCGTCGTTCATTCGGCCGCAGACCTTTCGGCCGCGCTGCGGTCTTGCTGCGCGCCGGCCCGCTTCTCGCTGTGCTCCGCCACGAAATAGATCGGACGTGCCTTCAACTCCGAGAGGATCTTGCCGATATATTCTCCGACGATGCCGATCATGATCAGCTGCACGCCGCCGATCGTCATCAGGCCGACCACCAGCGATGGATAGCCGGGAACGGATTTGCCGGTGGTCCAGGTCTCCCAGAGGATCGACAGCCCGAACAGGAACGCTCCTGTCGCCAGCAGCAAACCGAGCAGGCTCGCGAACCGCAGCGGCGCCACCGAGAACGATGTCAGGCCTTCGATCGACAATCCCAGCAGCCGGCCGGGACTGAACGTGGTGACGCCATGGGCGCGCGGGGCGGGTTCATAGTCGACGCGGATCTGTCGGAAGCCGATCCAGCTCGCCAGTCCCTTGAAGAAACGGTTGCGTTCCGGAAGCTGCCGCAGGGCGGCGGCCGCCCGCGGCGACAGCAAGCGAAAGTCGCCGGCATCTTCCGGGATTTTCTGCCGCGCGCCCCAGTTGATCAGCGCGTAGAATCCGTGCACGGCAAGCCGGCGCGGGAACGATTCATTGTCGCGATGCGCTTTCGCGGTATAGACCACGTCATAGCCGTCGTCGATCCAGTGACCGACCAGCCTTTCGACGAGGTCCGTCGGATGCTGGCCGTCGCCATCCATGAACAACACGGCGCCGCGCTTGGCATGATCGAGGCCCGCCATCAGGGCTGCTTCCTTGCCGAAATTGCGCGACAACGACACCAGCTGGACATCGAGCGCGTCGGCGGCAAGTCCGCGCGCGATGTCGAGCGTGTTGTCGTAACTGCCATCGTCGACATAAACCACCTCGCATGCGAGGCCGTAACGCGCCCTCAGCCTCTTGGCGAGGTCGTCGAGCCGCGCGTGCAGCGCCGCGAGCCCGGCAGCCTCGTTGTACAGGGGCACGACGACGGACAGCCCCTGCGCCGCGGCATTGGCCGCGGTGGTGGACAGGCCAGAAACGTCCATGCCGAGCATCATCGATCAGATCTCAACCATCGCAAAAACAACATATGGCAATCGCAACAGCTTGTCGCCACAGCGATCCAGTCTGAGACTTTCCGCCTCACTGCCGCAGGAATGCCTCAAGCCTGGCAAACAGAGGATTCTCGCGGTCGAGCACGTAGTCGAGCGAGGCCACCGAAACCGTGTCGGCACCGTGGACGCGAAGAAAACTGCCGAGCGCATAGAGCTGCGCCGGGGGACAATGCAGGGTCACCATTCCCGACGACGTCGGCCCGCCGAATGGCGCGACCACCCCGAAGCGGTCATGTGCTTCGGTCAGCAGCGCCGGGGAAAATTGCGAAAACCGGGTGCGGACCTCGCGATACTTGCTGGCCCGGGCACGAGCGGCGATGTGATCGAGGATGACGCGCGCGGTTTCTCTCGCCCCGGCGGACCAGTCGGCGTCGCGCGCGGCGACGAGGTTGGCCTGGCTGCGCAGGATCACGCCGTCGTCCAGAACCTTGACGCCGCTGGCAGCAAGCGTGGCTCCCGTGGTGGTGATGTCGACGATCATTTCGGCCGTGCCGACCGCGGGCGCACCCTCGGTCGCTCCGGCACTTTCGACGATGCGATAATCGACCACGCCGTGGGAGGCGAAGAAGGTCCGCGTCAGGTTGATGTATTTGGTGGCGACCCGCATCCGGCGATTATGCTGCGCGCGGAAGCCGGTGGTGACGTCGTCAAGATCAGCCATGGTTCGGACGTCGATCCAGGCCTGTGGTACCGCGACCACGACATTGGCGCTGCCGAAGCCGAGCGCGTCGATAAACGCGATGCGCTTGTCGGCGTCGACGATGCTTTCGCGCACCAGATCCTCGCCGGTGACGCCGAGATGCACGGCGCCGCGCGCCAGTTGCGAGGCGATCTCGCTCGCCGAAAGGTAGGCGATCTCGACATTATCGAGGCCGTTGATGGTGCCACGATAGTCACGGGCGCCGCGCGGCTTTGCCAGCCCAAGTCCGGCGCGCGCGAAGAATGCCTCGGCGTTTTCCTGCAGCCGGCCCTTGGACGGCACCGCCAGAACGAATGGCGTTGTCATCATGCGCTCCCGCCTGCGGTCGGATTGCGACTCAGCTGGAGGGTTTCGACCCACACCGAAAATCCGACCGCTGGTATCGGCGCCGCGGAGCCGAGCTGGGTCATCAGTCCGTCATAACGTCCGCCCGCCACCAGCGGCTCGAAACCGTTGCCCTTGCTGTGGAGTTCGAATTCGAAGCCGGTATAGTAATCGAGCCCCCGGCCGAACGAGGTGGAAAACCGTGTCGCATGCGTGTCGATGCCGCGCGCGGCCATGAAGCCGATGCGGCTTTCCAACTGGTCGATCGCGATGGTGATGTTGAGTTTGGCGTCTTCGGCCAGCGCACGCAATTGCGCGACCGCATCGTCAGGGGCTCCCGCGATAGCCAGGAAGCGTTTGATGGTTTTGAGCGCGTCGCGCGGCAACGCGCCGCCCTTCAGGGTCGATTGTTCGAGGAAGCGATCAGCGATCTCGTCGACCGTGCGGCCGCCAACATTGGTGGTGCCGGCGATCGACATCAGATCAGTGACCAGCGCCAGCGCAGCATTGCGGTCGGAGCCCGCGAGCGCTGCGAGCACGCCTTCATATTCATTGCGGCTAGAACCCGTCGCGAGCGTAAGCCGTTCCAGATCCTGCTCCAGGCTGACCTTGCGGTTGAAATCCTTGATTAGCCGGCGTCGCCAAACCGGATAAAGATTCAAGGCGTCGATCAGCGCAATGAACAGCGCCACGTCGCCGGTGCGGATTTCAACATCGGTCAATCCAAATGCAGAAGTTGCTTCCAGCGCAAGCGCCAGCATCTCAGCGTCGGCTGCGGCGCGATCTAGCCGTCCAAAGGATTCGATGCCGGCTTGCAGGAATTCATTGGGACGACCGCCGCGATAGCGGAACACCGGTCCGAGGTAGCTGAAACCGGCCGGTTGCCCGGCCTTGGCGGAGGCGAGGTAATCGCGCGCTACCGGGATGGTCAGATCGGGGCGCAGGCACAGTTCCTCCCCACTGGCGTCGGTGGTCAGGTAAAGGCTCTTGCGGATGTCCTCGCCGGAGAGATCGAGGAACGGGTCGGCCGGCTGCAGAATCGCCGGTTCCGCCCGCGAATAGCCGGCCTGCGCAAACGACAACAGCAGGGCGTCCGCCCATGCGGCGGACCCGGTCGCGGTGCGCCGTTTCCGAAGTTCGTCATTCATCTTGGCGTCCAACTATCCCGAAAACGGATTTGAAACCGGGTTTAAGCTCATCTGACGGAGCCCTTAGCATGGCCGAGGCGGGGTTTCGACAGGGATCGGCCGGATGCCTTAACGATCCCGGACGCGTTAGCTGTCCCAGGCGCCTAAAGGTCCGATCCGGTCCAGTCTCCCAGCGCCGCTTGCACCAGCGCAAGCGCGGCCACCCCGGCGGTGTCGGCGCGCAGCACCCGCGGCCCCAACGAAAGCCTCAGGGTCCGCGGCTGGCGCAGCAAAATGGCGCGTTCTTCCTCGGCAAATCCGCCTTCGGGGCCGATCAGGATGTCGATTCCGGTGGAAGCCAAGCGTTCGCTGCGCAGCGCCTGCAACGGGTCGGCAGTCGTGGCCGCTTCATCGCAGAACACCAGCAGGCGTCGGGTTCCGCGCTGGCCGAGGTAGCGATCGAGCGTGACCGGTTCGGCGATGGCCGCAAGGCTGAGGATGCCGCATTGCTCGGCTGCTTCGATCGCGTTGGCGCGCATCCGCTCGCCGTTAACCCTGTTGACCTGCGTGAAACGGGTCAGCACCGGCTGCAGCGATGAGGCGCCCATCTCGACGGCCTTCTGTACCATGTAGTCGAGCCTTGCATGCTTCAGCGGCGCAAACACATAAGCGAGGTCTGGCAGGCGGTCCTGCGGCCGGGTCTGGCTTTGGATGTTCAGGCCGTCGGGTCGTTTGCGGCCGGCGATCACCGCCTGCCATTCGCCATCGCGTCCATTGAACACCAGAATGGTTTCGCCGGCCGCAAGCCGCAGCACATTGCCAAGATAGTGGCTCTGGCTCCGCTCGAGTTCGACGGCTCGGCCAGCCGCCAATCCGGCATCGACAAACAAACGGGGACTGCGAAAGTTGAATTCAGGCATGTCAGAGGTTCCAATCCGCCGCGTCCCTTGCGCGCAAGCTCCTTCCCGTTGCCGGCCAATCGGGCGAGATCAGGCGTGCACATCATGTTTTAGAGCACAACGGGAAGCAAAAGCGCACCCGGCTGCGCACGTTTCAACCCGATATGCAAATTAAGACTTCGATCAAGACCCGGAATTGGTCCAATTTTCACCCGCTGCCGCGACCCTGCGCCGCGCTGTTGCCAAATTCCGCGGGTTGTTAAGGACAGGCGGGAATCGTAAATTGTCCCATCGGAATCGTTCTTTTCATCGAAAAGACGTTGGGGATCATTGGACCTTGCCAACAGGAGCAACCTTGATCGTCCGTCGCTTGATTGTGCCGCTTACCGCGGCCCTTGTTGCTGCCTATGCCGGCCCGGGCCTTGCGCAGGGTGCCTTTCCGGCGCCATTGCCGGGGCGTGCCGCGGCTCCGGCCAACGATCCAGCATTTCCGCCGGTGAACGGTGCTGCTCAGGCGAGCGATCCGGCATTTCCGCCGGTCAACGGCTCAGCTCCGGCAACGATGGGCCGGCCGATGCAGAGTTCGTTTCCGGTCAATGGAGCCGCGCCGATCACCGGCGCTGGGGTCGGCGCCGCTCCGCCGACGCAAGGCGGTGGCGACACTTGCATGAAGGAATTCCTGCCGCTGCGCGGAGAAGCCGAGAAGAGAGGCAAACTACTCAAGGCGGCCAGCGACCGGCATGCCAGCGCCGAGGAAGCCTGTAAATTGATCAAGAGTTTTGGCGTGGCCGAAAACAAGATGCTCTCATATGTCGAGACCCACAGCACGAAATGCGGAATTCCGTCGCAGGTCGCTGATCAATTGAAGGGCAGCCACAAGAACACCGAGGCGATGACACAGAAAATCTGCGCAGCCGCGCAACAGGCCCAGATACACGGACCGGCCGGTCCGAGTCTCAGCGAGGTGCTTGGCTCGTCCGCGACGCTTCCGGAAGCGACCCCGACAAAGAAGGGTGGCAGCACTTTCGATACGCTGAACGGCAACGTGCTGGCACGATGATCGATCAGCACGCAACCTTTCTGATTCAATCCGAACCGATCAGGCTCTAGCGTCCAATGAGTGGCGTGGCCGCCCGCGTAGCTGATGCCACCGGAAACTGGGTCGACACCCGCGCGCCGTCATGGTCGCGGCCTTATCTGCGACTGGCCCGGCTCGACCGCCCGATCGGATCCTGGCTGTTGCTGATGCCGTGCTGGTGGTCGGGGACGCTGGCGGCGGGGGCGCTCGGCGATGTCAGACAACTACCTCTCGTCATTGTGCTGTTTTTTGTCGGCGCCTTCGTGATGCGCGGCGCCGGTTGTACCTGGAACGACATCACCGATCGCGATCTCGACGCCAAGGTCGAACGGACGCGTTCCCGGCCTATTCCGGCAGGCCAGGTCAGCGTGGCGCGGGCGGTCGTCTTCCTGGTGGTGCAGGCCTTGATCGGATTGGTGGTGCTGCTGCAGTTCAACCGCTTCGCGGTCGCCACCGGCATCGCCTCGCTCGTCATCGTCGCGGTCTATCCGTTCATGAAGCGGATCACCTGGTGGCCGCAGATTGTGCTCGGTCTGGCGTTCTCATGGGGCGCGCTGATGGGGTCGGCGGTGACGCTCGGGCGAATCGACGCGGCGGCGATCTGGCTCTATGCCGGCGCGATCGCGTGGGTGATCGGCTACGACACCATCTATGCGCATCAGGATGCCGAGGATGATGCGCTGATCGGGATCAAATCAACCGCGCTGTTGTTCGGCGCACGCACCCGGCCCGCGCTTGTCGCGTTTTACGCGATCGCGGTGGTGCTGATCGGAGTAGCGCTTGCCGCATCCGGTGCACGCTGGCCGGCAGCCATCGGATTAGCAGCCTTTGCCGCCCATCTGGTCTGGCAGATCGCTCGTCTGGATATTTTGAATCCAGCGCTGTGCCTGCGGATATTCAAATCAAACCGCGATGCCGGCCTGTTGCTGTTTGCAGGCCTGTTGATCGATGCGCTGACGCGGGCGGGCTGATACGCGCCGGGCGGGGTGTTTTAATTCCTTGCGATGATCTCGCGTTCGCCATGGTGGATATTCGCGGGATTGAGCAGGTCGCCGGCACGCCGCCGCACCAGAAATTTCGGACGGCGCGCCCGGATCGCGTTGTGACGCCGGCGTCGTGCAGCGGGTTCGCGCGCCTTCTCGTTTGGCAGTTGCGGCAGTGAAAAGATCTCGCTCCACATCTGCCAGGCGGCCGCGATCTCCTCGTTGTCCGAACCGGTGCAGAGCGGGACGGTCAGGGACGGATCGCGGTGGACGAGCACCAGCATCTGCGCATCGCCGATGCCGCGCAAGGCGACGCCGTGAAAGTCGCTGATGCGGACGTTGATCGCCATCCGCATGCCGTGAAGGACACGGCGCAGCACGACGCGTTCGCGATGAAGTTCGATTTGCCGGACGCCGCCATCGGCGCGCACGTCGTGTGCGTCGAAGCGGACGGGAAGAGAAAGGGGGTCGAGCCGCAATGCGCGGCTCGACCCGGCGGGATTGATCCCGCTCGTTGCTGTTTGACGCCTCACGGCTCCTGTCTCCCGTCGAGATTATGTTCCCGATCGACAGGTGAGAGCATGCCAGAGCCGCGGCCATTTCGGCTTAAAAAGGCTGGTTAACCCACCGTGACCCGCGGACATGATTGACGAGACCTTGGCTCGCATGATTGACGAGACCTTGCCGGATGCTTGAAATTCTTCTGTTTTTGCCTTGCGAAAACGCTTGAAATCCCTGTGAATCAGGCACATTTCATATGCCGACCGCTTCGCGTCGTTGCGCTTCCATTCAGGTTCAATCCCGGGAAATTTGTTCGTGATCTCTTCACCATCGCAAGCGTCGCCGCTTTCGTCCGAGGCCGCCTCCGATCTGTTCGATCAATCCACTCTCAGCACTTTAGCGCGGCGCCTCGTTGAGGCCGCCAGGCGAGCCGGCGCGGACGCCGCCGATGCGGTTGCGGTGCGTGGGGTTTCCCAAGGGGTAGAGGTGCGCGACGGTCGGGTCGAGGAATCCGAGCGCTCGGAAGGCGACGATGTCGGGTTGCGCGTGCTGGTCGGGCAACGCCAGGCCGTGGTGTCGACCAACGACGTCAGCGGCGATGGCATCGCCAGGCTTGCCGAACGTGCGGTGGCCATGGCGCGCGTCGCACCCGATGACAAATATGTCGGGCTCGCCGATCCTGCGCTGCTGGCAAAGGATTTCCCGAACCTCGATCTGCTCGATCCGGAGATTCCCTCGACCGCAGAACTCGAGCGCCGCGCCTGTGAAGCCGAGGCCGCCGGTCTCGCCGTCAAAGGCGTGACCAAATCGGGCGGCGGTTCGGCGTCGGCCGGAATCGGAGGCATGGTGCTGGTGACTTCCACGGGATTCCACGGCTCCTATCTGCGATCGAGCCAGAGCATCTCGATGACCGCGATATGCGGTGACGGCACCGGCATGGAGCGCGACTATGATTACACAGTCGCTCCCCATGCTTCCGACCTGGCCTCGCCCGAAAGCGTTGGCCGTCGCGCCGGCGAACGCGCGGTCGCGCGCGCCAATCCGCGCAAGGTCGAGACCTGCAAGGTTCCCGTGATGTTTGATCCTCGGGTTGCCGGATCGATCGTCGGCCATCTGGTCGGCGCCGTGAACGGCACGTCGATCGCCCGCAAGACCAGCTTCCTGAAGGATCGTCTTGGCAAGCAATTGTTTGCGAAGAACATCCGGATCGTTGACGATCCCCTGCGGGTGCGCGGTCTGCGCTCGCAAACGTTCGATGCCGAAGGCGTCAAGGTCAGGAAGCTCGCCATCATCGACGAGGGCGTGCTGACGTCCTGGCTATTGGATTCGGCGACCGCGCGCGAACTCGGTCTGGTCACCACCGGTCACGCCCATCGCGGCGTGTCGTCGTCGCCGTCGCCGGGATCGTATAATCTGCATCTCGAAGCGGGCGAGGCGACGCCCGCCGAATTGATGTCCGACATCAAACAGGGATTTTATGTCACTGACCTGATCGGCTCCGGCGTCAACGGCGTCACCGGTGATTACAGTCGCGGCGCCTCCGGCTTCTGGATCGAAAACGGCGAGATCACCTATGCGGTAAGCGAAGTGACCATCGCGGGCCATTTGCTCGATATCTTCAAATCGGTGGTGCCGGCCAATAATCTCGAATTTCGTTACGCGGTCAACGCTCCGACATTGCGCATCGAGGGATTAACGCTTGGCGGACGTTAGCGCCGGCAGCCGCGAGGCGCTGGCGCGCGACGCCGCGCTGTTGACCAGGACTGTGCGGGAAGCCGGCGTGTTGGCCCAATCGATGTTCCGCACCGAATTAAAGAAATGGACCAAAGGAGTCTCGTCGCCGGTGTCGGAGGCCGATATCGCGGTCAATGACTTGCTCGAGGACAGATTGCGATCGGCTACACCGGACTATGGTTGGCTTTCGGAAGAAAGCGTCGACGACGAAGCGCGGCTGGGCAAGCCTCTGGTCTGGATCGTCGATCCGATCGACGGCACGCGAGCCTATCTCTCCGGCCGTGAAGACTGGTGCGTCAGCGTGGCGCTGGTTCAGGACGCCTCGCCGGTGCTTGCGGCGGTATTTGCGCCTGCCACCGAGGAGTTTTTCTTCGCGGTGCGCGGAGCCGGTGCAACCTGCAACGATACGCCGGTGCACGCGACTCCGGGTACGGAGCTGGATTTTTCACGAATCGCTGGTCCAAAACCGCTGATCGAGGGGCTGAATCGGGGGCCGGGCGAAATTTCCCTTCATCCACGAATCGGATCGCTGGCGTTGCGGCTATGCCGGGTCGCCGAGGGACGGCTCGATGCCGCCTTTGCCGGCGGCCAAAGCCACGACTGGGATCTTGCCGCAGCCAATTTGATCGTGCAGGAAGCGAATGGTAATATGACCGCGCTTTCGGGGGATTCCATCCTTTACAATCGTCGGGTAGTGACGCACGGGGTGCTGGTGGCGGCAGGGCGCGATCGTCATGCGAGCATTGTCGAGCACCTTCGCCGTCATTCGTTGTCCTGAGCGCCCCACGCTAACGTCTTCAGAATGCTGCTTTGCCGGGCATCACATGAGGAAGAATAACCATGCCAGATAACGCCCAGCCGCAATTGCTCCATCTCGTCATCGGCGGTGAGCTGACCGATCTCGAACACACCACGTTCAAGGATCTCGATCAGGTGGAAGTCGTCGGCGTGTTCCCCAACTACGCCACCGCATACGCGGCCTGGAAAGCAAAGGCGCAACAGACCGTCGACAATGCCCTTGTGCGCTATTTCGTGGTCCACCTCCACCGACTGCTCGATCCGGGCCAAGACACGAAGTCTAGCCATTGAAAAGACTGCTCCGCAATGGGTTGCGCAGCAGCTGGCTGCAGCATGCCGTGGGTTTTCTCGCGGCCGAGTATTTGCGGCTGGTGTGGTGGACCAACAAGTTCAGCATCGATCCGCCGGGCGTCTATGCGCTGGTTGAGGCGCAGATGCCTGCTATCTTCGCGTTCTGGCACGGTCAGCATCTCATGGCGCCGTTCATCAAGACCAAGCCGAGTTATCGCGCCAAGGTGCTGATTTCGCTGCACCGCGATGGTGAATTCAACGCCATCACCGCGCAGCGGCTCGGCATCGACACCGTCCGCGGCTCCGGCGATCACGGCTCGGCCTTCAACCGCAAGGGCGGCGTCGGCGCGTTCATGGAAATGGTGCGCTCGCTCGGAGATGGCTATAACATGGCCCTGACGGCGGACGTGCCGAAGCGTTCGCGTGTCGTAGGCCTTGGCGTCATTATGCTGGCGCGCGAGTCCGGGCGGCCGATCATGCCATTCGCGATGGCGACGAGCCGCTTCATTCGCCTGAACAACTGGGACCGCACCACCATCAATCTGCCATTCGGACGCGGTGCTTTGGTCGGCGGTGAAATGATGTCTGTGCCGCCGGATGCCGACGCCGAGATCATGGAAAAATTGCGCGCGCAACTCGAGGCAAGCCTGAACGAAGCGACCCGCAAAGCCTATGCTCAGGTCGGCTGTTCGGACGAGGCAGGTCATGGCTAGTTCGCTACCGATGACATTGCGCCTTTACCAGCGGCTGTCGGCGGCGGCGGTTCCGCTCGCGCCGGCGCTTATCAAACGACGGTTGAAGCAGGGCAAGGAAGATCCCGCCCGGGTCGGCGAGCGTCGCGGCGTCAGCGAGGACGTTCGCCCGAGCGGGCCGCTGGTCTGGATTCACGGGGCGAGCGTCGGCGAAGTGCTGGCCGCCGCCGCGCTGATCGAACGGCTGCGGATGCTGAATATGCGCATCCTGCTGACCTCCGGCACGGTGACCTCGGCGACCATCGTGGCCAAACGCTTTCCAGCCGATATCATCCATCAGTACGTGCCTTACGATTCGCCGCGCTATGTCGCGCGCTTTCTTGACCACTGGCGGCCCTCACTTGCACTCTTCATCGAGTCGGACCTGTGGCCCAATCTGATCCTGTCGAGCGCGGCGAGGCGTCTGCCGATGGTGTTGATCAACGGCCGCATGTCGCATCGCTCGTTCCCGCGCTGGCGTCGGTTCAATGGCACCATTTCGGCCTTGCTTGGCCGGTTCGATATCTGCCTCGCGCAATCGCAGATCGACGCGGAGCGCTTCGCGGCGCTCGGCAGTCGCAACGTCATCACGACCGGTAACCTGAAGCTTGATGTTCCGGCACCGCCCGCTGACGCGGCGAAACTGGAGCGGCTGATGTCGGTGACGCGCGGTCGCCCGATCATCGTCGCGGCGTCGACCCATCCGGGCGAAGAGGATCTGCTGGCCGCAACGCATCGCGCGCTCGCCAGATATTTTCCATCGCTGCTCAGCGTGGTGGTGCCGCGGCATCCCGATCGCGGCGAGGCCATCGCCCGAACCATCGGAACCACCGGCCTGCGCGTAGGCTTGCGTTCGCGCGGCGAATTGCCGACGGCGGCGATCGACATCTATGTCGCCAACACCATGGGCGAACTCGGCCTGTTCTATCGACTGGCGCCGATCGTGTTCATGGGGGGGTCGCTG
>Ga0164307_10000715_pt1 | contig 14603 bp, 14 predicted proteins | sample Whisoiple_243_MG_FD_110214 | JGI IMG/M metagenome (GOLD analysis project Ga0164307, IMG submission 110214) | Soil microbial communities amended with fresh organic matter from upstate New York, USA - Whitman soil sample_243_MG | ecosystem: Environmental > Terrestrial > Soil > Unclassified >...
AGTACGGAGGCGATGGTGAACAGCGCGACGCCGACGATGAAGGTGCGTTTGCGGCCGATGGTGTCACCGAGCCGTCCGCCCAGCAGCATCAGACCGCCGAAGGTCAGGACATATGCGGTGATGACCCAGCTGCGGCCCGCGTCGGAGAGGCTCAGCTCGTCTTGGATCTTAGGAAGCGCAACGATCGCGACCGTGCTGTCCATGGTTGCCAGCAGCTGCATGCCGCCGATCGCGATGACCGCGGCGATGAATCGGCGAGAGGGCAGCCACTCGGGGGACCTGCTGGTTCTCGCTACTGCGGAGGGCTTTGCCTGCTCCGGGAGCGCCCGATCAGTGCCGCCTTGAGCGTCACGGCGGATGGCGGCGCGCTCTGCATCATTGAGAGCCGTCATAGGTGGTTACCTTACAGTAATCTTAAGATCCCTTTAACCGCCGAAGGCCGCCACGGGCCCGATAACGATGATTGCGGGGGGTCTGACGCCCTCGGATCGGATGTCCTCTGGCGCGTCGCCCAGGGTCGTACGCAGCGTTCGTTGGGCCGCCGTGGTGCCGTGCTGGACCACCAGCACAGGTGTATCCGCAGGTCGGCCGCCATTCAGCAGGACTTCGGCAAATTGCTCGATGCGCTCGACGGCCATCAGCAACACGATCGTGCCGGACATCGCGGCCAGTGCATCCCAATTCACTAACGATTCGGGGTGCCCTGGCGCAACATGACCGCTGACCACCACAAACTCGTGCGTGATGGCTCGATGGGTGACCGGAACGCCTGCCAACGCAGGAACCGCTATGGCACTTGTCACACCCGGCACAACGGTGACCGGAATGCCGGCGTCGGTGCAGGCGATCACCTCTTCGTAGCCGCGCGCGAAGACGAACGGATCGCCGCCTTTGAGCCGGACGACGAACTTGCCCTCTTTCGCCCGCTCGATGAGTACCGCGTTGATCGCGTCCTGCGCCATCGCCCGGCCGTAGGGGATCTTGGCCGCGTCGATCACCTCGACGTGCGGGGGCAGTTCTGCCAGCAGTTCCGGTGGCGCGAGCCGGTCGGCGACCACCACGTCGGCGTTGGCGAGCAGCCGCCGGCCCCTGACGGTGATCAGTTCGGGGTCGCCGGGACCGCCGCCGACCAAGGCCACTCCGCCGTGCACGACGCCGGGCGCTTCGCCGGTGATCAGGCCCTGCTGGAACGCCTCGTGAATCGCCGACCGGATCGCTGCCGAGCGACGGTGATCACCGCCTGCCAACACGCCGACCGCAAGGCCCTCGTAGTCGAATGTCGCAGGCGTGACCGCGGTGCCCTCCCGGCCTGCATCGGCGCGGACGCAGAAGATTCGTAGGCGTTCGGCCTCGTCGACAACGGCGGCGTTGACGTCCGGATCGTCGGTGGCTGCGATGACGTACCACGCTCCGTCCAGGTCGCCCTCCTCAAAGGGCCTCAGCGTCAACGTGATTCCGCTCATCGCCTCGACGGCCGGCGTGGCCGACCTGGAGATGACGTGCACGTCCGCGCCGGTGGCTATCAGTAGCGGTATGCGGCGCTGGGCGACGCTGCCACCGCCGACAACGAGGACCTTCTTGCCTGCAAGGCGCAGGCCGACGAGGTACGGGTTATCGGTCACCCGGCGAGCCTAGAGGTTGCCGCCGCGGCGACGAAGCGAGTTGTCGCATGTGGCCGACCGGCCGGGTGGGTGTGCAGATAGCTCGCGTGCACGCCGCCGCGCACCGCGCCGTCGCGTATCGCGGCGAGGTCGTGGCCTCGGTACACCCAGGCCGGCTGGTAGCCGTCGGCGAACGTCACTGTGGTGCGGTGGAATTCATGGCCGACGACGCGCTCCCCCGCCCCGTACAGCGGCGAGTCGGCTGCCGCGGCGGCGTTTCGGTAGGCCAGTGTCAGCCTGTCGGTGAATCGTGCCGTACCCGCGAGCACACCGCACATCGGGTATCCGTCGAGCTCGTCCACCAGATACGTCAGGCCCGCGCACTCGGCGTGCACGGGCGCACCGGCTGCCGCCAGCGCTGCGATCTGACGCCGAACACGGTCGTTGGCGGACAGTTCCGTGCTGAACTCCTCGGGAAATCCGCCGGGCAGCACCAGCGCGGCGGTGCCAGGCGGCAACTGTTCGGTCAGCGGGTCGAACTCGACGACGTCGGCGCCTGCCGCGCTGAGCAGTTCGGAGTGCTCGGCGTAGCTGAAGCTGAACGCTTTGCCCGCCGCGAGGGCAACGGTGACCCCATCGGCCGTGCGGCCGCCGACGGCGTTCTCGGGACTCCACGGTTGCGCCGCAACGTGCCCGCCCGCCGCTGCGACAACGCTCGGCAGGTCGACGTGCGCGGCCACCAGCGACGTCATCGCATCGACCGCGGCGCGGGCGTCTCGTCCGTGCTCCACCGCTGTCACCAGGCCCAGATGCCGTGAGGGAATCGACAATTCAGCGATTCGCGGCAGTGCTCCGAGTACCGGTACGCCCGCGTGCTCGCACGCTTGACGCAACACCTCCGCATGGCGCGATGAGCCGACGCGGTTAAGGATCACCCCGGCGATTCGGGTGGAGTCATGAAACGTCGAGAAGCCCTGCAGCAGCGCGGCCAAGCTGTGGCTCTGGCCTCTGGCGTCGACGACGAGAATCACCGGCACGCCGAGCAGCGCGGCCACCTGGGCGGTCGACCCGGCTGCGGGGCCGGTCATGGCGTCGTCGATGCGGCCGTCGAACAGGCCCATGACGCCTTCGATCACGGCGATGTCGCAGCCGTCGCTCCCGTGCCGATACAGCGGTCCGATCAGTTCGTCACCGACCAACACCGAGTCGAGGTTGCGACCGGGCCGCTCCGCCGCCAACGCGTGATAGCCGGGGTCGATGTAGTCGGGACCGACCTTGAAGGGCGCGACCACATGTCCCGCCCGCCGCAGGGCACCGATCAAACCCGTTGCCACCGTGGTCTTTCCGCTGCCCGACGCGGGCGCGGCGATCACCACGGCCGGGGTCACCATTCGATGCCCCTCTGGCCCTTGCGGCCCGCGTCCATCGGGTGTTTCACCTTGGTCATCTCGGTGACAAGGTCCGCGGCGTCCAGTAGGGGCTGCGGCGCGTCGCGACCGGTGATCACGACATGCTGAGTGCCCGGTCGCGATGTGAGGGTGGCGATCACGTCGTCGACAGCGACCCAGCCCCATTTGATCGGGTAGGTGAACTCGTCGAGCACATAGAAATCGTGCCGCTGCGCCGCCAGCCGCGCGGCGATCTCGGCCCAACCTTCGGCCGCGGCCGCCGCATGGTCGACTTCGGTGCCCGCCTTGCGCGACCACGACCAGCCGGACCCCATCTTGTGCCATTCGACGGCTCCGCCGACGCCGTGCTCGTCGTGCAGCCGGCCGAGCTCACGAAAAGCCGCCTCCTCGCCGACTTTCCATTTGGCGCTCTTGACGAACTGGAACACCGCGACGTCGAAACCCTGGTTCCAGGCCCGCAGCGCCATCCCGAACGCGGCTGTCGACTTTCCCTTGCCCGCGCCGGTGTGCACGGCCAGCAACGGCGCATTGCGGCGCGCGCGGGTGGACAGGCCGTCGTCGGGGACGGCGAGCGGACGGCCCTGCGGCATCTGTTGGGTCCTCTCTTATGCGGCGCTGGACTGCGTCCGGACGATCTGCGTCAATGCGTCGGCCCGTAGCTGCGAGAGCCGCACCGAGGGTGCGCCGAGCTGCATCGCCAGCTCTTCGGCCAAACCTAGTCGTATATAAGATGTTTCGCAGTCGATGACCACGGCGGCGGCACCCTCGGCGACCAGCCGCGCTGCGGCGACCCGCGCCCGGCCCAGCGGGTCGGGTCCACCGGTGGCCCGTCCGTCGGTGAGGACCACCACAAGGCTGCGCCGCGCGCGGTCGCGCGCCTTCTCCCGCACCACCACGTCGCGAGCCGCCAACAGCCCCTGCGCCAGAGGCGTTTTCCCGCCCGTGTCGAACCGCGCCAGCCTGCGGCCTGCGATGTGAATCGACGACGTCGGCGGCAGCAAGACCGAGGCCTGCTGCGCGCGGAACGTGATCACCGCGACCTTGTCGCGACGCTGATAGGCATCGCGCAACAACGACAGCGCCGCGCCGCTGACCGCCGCCATCCGATCACGCGCCGCCATCGAGCCCGACGCGTCGACGACGAAGATCACCAGATTGCCTTCGCGGCCTTCCCGAATCGCGCGGCGGACGTCATCGGGTCCCGGACTGGGACGACCCGGTCGCTGCTGTCGACGCGCCGCCGCCAGCAGTGTCGCGAAGATGTGCACCCCGTGCCCCTCTTCGGGCTCCGTTGTCGAGGACACGGTCGTTCCGGTGCGATTGCGCGCACGCGACCGTCGGCCAGGTGCGCCCTCCCCCACGCCGGGCACCACCAGCGTCCGGGTCCGGAAGACGCCGGAGGGGGCCGCGCTGGGGCGTGACTTCGGTGCCGAATTACCCTGCGGTGCAGGCTGTTCCGAATCAGTTTGCGACGCGCCTCCGCCGTTTGGCGGCTCCGGCTCCGGATCGGGACCGTCATCGTCGGGCTGCTGCTGCGTCTGTGCCATCGCGTCGTCGAGCTGTTGGGGATCCAGACCGGGATCGTCGAACGGGTCGCGCCTGCGCCGGTGAGGCAGCGCCAGCTCGGCGGCCACCCGGATGTCCTCTTCGCCGACGGTGTCCGATCCGCGCCACGCTGCGTGCGCCACCGCGGTGCGGGCCACCACCAGGTCCGCGCGCATCCCGTCGACGTCGAATGCCGCACACAGAGCAGCGATGCGGCGCAATTCGCCGTCCGGCAGCACCACACCGCCGACGGATTCGCGCGCCGCGGCGATGCGGCGGGCAAGGTCGGCATCCTGCTCGGCGTATGAGGCCACGAAGGCCGCTGGGTCGGCCTCGAATGCCAGCCGGGTGCGGATCACGTCGGCCCGCACGTCGACGTCGCGCGACGCCCGCACGTCCACCGTCAACCCGAACCGGTCCAGCAGCTGCGGCCGAAGCTCGCCCTCTTCGGGATTCATCGTGCCGATCAACACGAACCGGGCATCATGGCTGTGCGAGACACCGTCGCGTTCGATGTGCACCCGGCCCATCGCCGCGGCGTCGAGCAGCACGTCGACGAGGTGGTCATGCAGGAGGTTGACCTCGTCGACGTACAGGACACCGCCGTGCGCGCGGGCAAGCAGGCCCGGTGAGAAGGCGTGTTCGCCGTCGCGGAGCACGCGTTGCAGGTCCAGCGAGCCGACTACCCGGTCCTCGGTGGCGCCGATGGGCAGCTCGACGAGCGCCGAATCCTGATCAACCGCAGAAAGCACGGCCGCGAGACCCCGGACCGCGGTCGACTTCGCGGTGCCCTTCTCGCCCCGGATCAACACGCCGCCGATCTCGGGCCGCACGGCGCACAGCACCAGCGCCAGCCGCAGCCGGTCGTGACCGACGATGGCGCTGAACGGATAGATCGGTGTCACGACTGCTCGGTCTCTGTGTGGCTACGCAGCATCGGCACGTGCGGAATCCCGTCGTCGAGGAACTCGTCGCCGTCGCGGACGAAGCCGAGCTGCTTGTACATGTCTTCGAGGTATGTCTGAGCGTCGATACGGCAGGGGTCGTCGCCCACCTCGGCCAGCGCCGCCTGCAGCAGTCGGTTCGCGTGGCCGTGGCCGCGCGCGGTGCGTAACGTGGCGACCCGCCCGATGCGGAACCCGTTCCCGCCGCCGAAGTGTTCCTCCATCAGCCGCAGGGTGCAGATCACCTCGCCGTCGGCGCCCTCCAGCCAGAAGTGCCGGGTCTCGGCCAACAGGTCGCGGCCGTCGAGTTCCGGATAGGGCGTCGCCTGCTCGACGACGAACACCTCGACCCGCAGCTTGAGCAGTTCGTAGAGGGTGGCGGTGTCGAGATCCTTGGCCCAGGCGCGGCGCAGCGCAATGCTCATGGATTGCTCATGTACTGCTCATGGATGAGGCACCGTCGTGGACACGATGCCCAGGTTATCCCGGCGGCGTCGGCCCCAACCGGGCTGCCTGGTCGCGGTTAAGGTAGCTGACGTGACTGCCTGGGAGCCCGACGTGCTGCCGGGCTACTGGCAACAGACGCTGGCGCTCGGCCCCGATCCGGACGGCGAGGGCGATCTGGTGGCCACCCTGATTCGCGAAGGCGATCAGGACAGCGCCGCCGGCCACGCCGTACTGCTGGTGCACGGGTTCACCGACTACTTCTTCCACACCGAAGTGGCCGACTACTTCATCAGGCGTGGCTTTGCGTTTTTTGCGCTCGACCTGCACAAGTGCGGCCGGTCCCGGCGGGAGGGCCAGACTCCGCACTTCACCACCGACCTGGCCCACTACGACGTCGAGTTGGAGCGGGCGATAGACATCGTCGTCTCGGCCACCGGTGGCGCGAAGGTGCTGCTGTACGGGCACTCGGCAGGTGGTCTCATCGTATCGCTGTGGCTGGACCGGTTGCGGCGTCGCGGCGCCACCGACGCCAAGCACGCCAACGGCCTTGTCCTGAACAGCCCGTGGCTGGACCTGCAGGGCCCGGCGGTCCTGCGCACCGTCGGCACGGCAGCAATCGGCGCGGTATCGCGCTTCCGCAAGAAGCTGGTGGCACGCTCGCCGACCGCAGGCGGCTACGGCACCTCTCTGCACCGCGACTATCACGGCGAGTTCGATTACGACCTGGACTGGAAGCCGGTCGGCGGGTTTCCGGTGACATTCGGCTGGATCAACGCGATCAGGCGCGGACACGCACTTCTGCACCGCGGGCTCGACGTCGGAGTGCCGAACCTGATCCTGCGTTCGGACCACAGCGTGCGCGAGGTGCCCGATCCCGAGCTCATCCAGCGCGGCGACGCCGTCCTCGATGTCGAGCAGATCGCGCGGTGGGCGGGCTGCATCGGCAACCGGACCACGGTCGTGCCCATCGTCGATGCCAAACACGACGTCTTCCTGTCGCTGGCCGAGCCGCGCGCGGCCGCGTTCGGCGAGCTGGGCAACTGGCTGGACTGGTACGCCGGATGGTCGCAGTCGGCGGGCGCGTCAACACAATCCGAACAAGGATGAGCCTGATGGAACATTTCGACATCGCGATCATCGGTACCGGCTCGGGCAACTCGGTCCTCGACGAGCGCTACGCCGAGAAACGCGTAGCGATATGCGAACAGGGCACTTTCGGCGGAACGTGCCTCAACGTGGGCTGCATCCCGACCAAGATGTTCGTGTATGCCGCCGAGGTGGCGCAGACCATTCGGGAGGCCGGGCGGTTCGGTGTCGATGCCACGCTCGACGGCGTCCGCTGGAGCGACATCGTGTCGCGCGTTTTCGGCCGCATCGACCCGATCGCGATGGGCGGTGAGAACTATCGCCGTTCGACTCCCAACATCACGGTGTATGACACCCACACCCGCTTCGGCGAGCCCACGTCTGACGGTCGCTACACGTTGCGCACCGACGCCGGCGAGCACTTCAGCGCGGATCAGGTGGTGATCGCGGCGGGCTCGCGCGTCGCGGTGCCCGACGCCATCAGAAACTGCGGCGTCGACTACTACACCAGCGACACCATCATGCGGATCGGCGACCTACCGTCCCATCTCGTCATCGTCGGTGGCGGCTTCGTCGCCGCCGAGTTCGCGCACACCTTCTCGGCGCTCGGAACACGCGTGTCGATGGTCATCCGTGGCGGCACGCTTCTCAAGCATTGTGACGACACCGTGTGCGAGCGGTTCACCGACATCGCGGCCAAGAAGTGGGAGATCCACAACCATTGCAACGTGGTCGGTGCGAGCAAGAACGGCTCGGGTATCACCCTGATGATGGACAACGACGCGACGTTGCAGGCCGACGCGCTGCTGGTGGCGACCGGCCGAATCCCCAACGGCGACCTGCTCGATGCGGAATTGGCCGGCGTCGAGGTTCGCGACGGCAGCGTCGTCGTCGACGAGTACCAACGCACCACTGCGCGCGGCATCTACGCGCTCGGCGACGTCAGCTCCGATTACCAGCTCAAGCACGTCGCCAATCACGAAATGCGGGTGGTCAAGGAGAACCTGCTGCTCGACTGGGACGACACGAGCAGGCTCAAGCAGTCCGACCACCGCTTCGTGCCGTCGGCCGTGTTCACCGATCCACAGATCGCGATGGTCGGTCTCACCGAAAACCAGGCTCGCGCACAGGGATACGACGTCAGATCGAAGGTGCAGGACTATGGCGACGTCGCGTACGGATGGGCGATGGAGGACACCACCGGCATCGCGAAGATCATCGTGGAAGCCGATTCAGGAAAGATCCTCGGCGCGCACATCATGGGACATCAGGCGTCGTCACTGATTCAGCCCCTCATCCAGGCGATGACGTTCGGCCTGGCGGGTCAGGACATGGCGCGTGGCCAGTACTGGATCCATCCGGCGCTGCCCGAGCTCATCGAGAACGCCCTTTTGGCACTCTGCGGCGAGCCGCCGTGGCCGCCCGCCCGCAGGCACTAGGCCTTACTCGACTGCGGGCGTCCAGCGCTTCTCGACCTGCCCGAACCGCCACACCGCAAGGGCGATCACCCATGCGGCGACGAAGAGTCCGACAATCATGAACCCGACGAACTCGAGATTCACCGATCCGATTGCCGCGAGCGGACCCGATTGGACGCCGAGTCGGTCGGCCACGAGTCCTGCCAGCACGATGACGCCGATGACCAGCGCGACGACGACCGACAGCACCGTTACCGTCAGGTTGTAGTAGACCTTGCGGATCGGCTGGAGGAACGCCCATCCGTACGCCCGCGACATCAGCACGCCGTCGACCGCGTCGAAGAGGCTCATCCCGGCGGCGAACAACACGGGCAGAACAAGGATCGCGTACCAGGGCAGCGTGAACGCCGCCGTCCCCGCGGCCAGCACAAGGAGCGCCACCTGGGTGGCCGTGTCGAAGCCGAGTCCCATGAGAAGCCCGACCGGATACAGGTGCCACGGCTTGCTCACCCGACGCATGACCCTGGCGAACAGACGCGCGAGGAATCCTCGCTGTTCGAGCTGGCGTTCCAGCTCGGCTTCGTCGAAGTCACCGCTACGCATCCGGCGGAAGACCTTGGCGATGCCCACCGCCGCGAACAGGTTCGACAGCCCGATCAGGATGAGGAACGTGCCCGCGACGAGGGACCCGACCAAGCCCAGCGTCTGCAGCAGCGGTGAGCCCTCGTCCTGCACCGGTCCGACGATGGCGCGCACGCCGATCGCCAGCAGGAACGCCAGCCCGAACACCACGCTGGAATGGCCGAGCGAGAACCAGAAGCCTGCGGACGTCGATCGGGTTCCCTCCCCGACCAGCTTGCGGGTGGTGTTGTCGATGACGGCGATGTGGTCGGCGTCGAACGCGTGCCGGACCCCCAGCAGGTAGGCCGTCACGCCGATTCCGACCCCGAACACTCCTGCGGATCCGAGCGTAATATGTTGCGGCGCAACGCCGAAGATGAGAACACTCCAGCCGAAGACATGAAGGGCGAGGATGACGGCGCCCATTGCGGCGATCGTCGCCCAATCGGTTCGGTCGAATCGGTTGGCGACGGGCGCTTCGGAGTCCGTGACGACGCTCACCGGGTCGAGCCTATGGCCGATTCCAACATCTGTCTAGGTGAACAGATGTTCATATGTCAGTCGTGGACGTGTTCTGCGTGCCGGGCACCGATTCGGTGCAGCAGCTCGTGCACAATCTCGTCTTCGAGCCGGTAGCTGACCTCGCGGCCGATACGGGTGGAACTCACCCAGCCCTGTTGCCGAAGCACCCGAAGTGCTTGCGAGACCGCATTTTCGGACCGTCCGAGCGCGGCGGCCAAGTCGCCGACGCAGATCCCCGGTGCCCGGTGCAGGCACAGCAGGATCTCCAGCCGGTTGGGATCCGACAATAGGTCGAAGCGCAAGGTCCAGCCCGCGGTGTCGACGTCGGCCAGCGCCGATGACGCACGCTCCACCAGCTGCTTCACGGGCTTCTCCACTGCTGACAATGTAATCCAGCCGCCGACCATCAGCGGCTGGATCGCAACGCTCCCTCGGGCTACCCGCCGCGTTTCGTGCCGGTGACGAGCAGATACTCCGCGTGGTAAGCCGTTCTTCCCGGCTCTGACGCGGTGTTCCACTCGGTGAGGAATGCCAGGAAATCGCGGTCCAGGTCCGCCACCCGTTCTGGATTCTCAGCGTTGTACTTGTACGCCGAAACCGTCGGCCCGTAGTTGCGCTTCCAGTACTCCCGGAACTCCAGCGGACTGGGGCTGTGGTCGATGGTGACCTCTTGGCGGCGCATCTCGAGATTGGCAACCCGGTCGCCGAACAGCTCGCGCACATGGTCCTCGTCGCCCCAGAGCGGCGGTGGGCCTGCGCCGGGGGGTGGCGGCGGTGCGTAAGGCTTCATCGTCTTGAACAGGTTGCCGATGAAGCCCTGCGGCGTCCAGTTGATGAGGCCGATTCGTCCGCCCGGACGGCACACCCGGATCAACTCGTCTGCTGCCGCCTGATGATGCGGCGCGAACATCACACCCACGGTGGACATCACGACGTCGTAGCTGTCGTCCGCGAACGGGAGGGCCTCCGCGTCGGCTTCCACCCATTCCAGCTCGACGCCGCGCGCCGAGGCGATGCGGCGGCCTGCGTCGAAGAGCTCGGGTGTGAGGTCGCTTGCGGTGACGAGGGCGCCCGCCTCGGCGGCCGGGATGGCGGCGTTGCCGGACCCGGCCGCAATGTCGAGGACACGGTCGCCTGCCTGGATTTCGCATGCCCGGACGATCTCGGGGCCGAAGCCGGGGATCAGCTCGGCCGCGACTGCCGGATAGTCCCCTGAAGCCCACAGCGCGCGGTGCTTGGCTTTGAGTTCACGGTCGGCGTCAGCAGTGGTCATCTCCGTTGCTCCTTCCGTTCCTGACCGACGCTATTACTTTTGACCGCGGTGAACAAAACAATCCACGCTCGCGGTCGTCTGGGTAGTCGATTGTCATGAGTGCATCCACCGCATCGATCAGTTCGGCCGAGTTGCGCGATCGACTCGACTCCCCCACCGCACCAGACGTCCGCGATGTGCGAACGCCAGCCGAATTCGAGAGCGCACACATCGCGGGCTCCCACAACGTGCCGCTCGATGTTCTCGGCAAGAACACGTCCAAGGTGGCGGAGCAGCTCGACGGCGACGTTGTCCTGGTCTGCAAGTCGGGCCAACGAGCGGCCAAAGCTGCCGCGCTGCTGCGTGATTCGGGGTTGAATACCGGGCTGGTCCTTCAAGACGGTTTGACGGACTGGGAGCGTAACGGTTTCGACGTCCAGCGCGGGAACGCACGGTGGGAACTCGAACGCCAGGTCCGGCTCGTGGCAGGCTCCATCGTGTTGTCGTCAGTGCTCGGCAGCGTCGCGATACCGAAATTGAAATGGGTGGCCGCGGCCATCGGCGGCGGGTTGACGTTCGCCGCCGTCACCGACACCTGCGCGATGGCGACGGCCCTGTCGAAACTCCCCTACAACCGTGGAGAAGCCACCGACGGGCACGACCTGATCGAGAAGCTGGGCTAGGAGCAGCGGCCGTCGCAGATTCCGGCTGCCTGGCCGAAGCCGGCGATCGCCGATACCTAGTCCAGGAAGCCGTGCAGAAGGGCTTCCGAGCCTGCGACGTGAGCAAGCATCGCGGCGGCGGCACCGTCGCAGTCCCCCGCCAGGATCGCCATCACGATCGCCTCGTGCTGATCGTCGGAGTGCGCAATGTTTCGCGCCAGCAGCGGGATCTGGTCGAGCAGCCCGTTGACGCGCATCCGGTTCTCGGCCACCAGGGTCACCAGCGACGGCGACCCGGCCGCTTCGGCGATGGCCAGATGAAACCGGGAGTCCAACCGCCGGTAGTCGGCTGCGGGCGCCCCGCGCACGTCCGTCATCCGACCCCACAGCACCTCACGCTCGGCCGCGGTGAGCGTTTGACACGCCGCCATCCTCGCGGCGCCCACCTCGAGCACCTCGCGCAGCCGCAACGCGTCGTCGATGTCGGCACGGGTTACGCCTGAAGTGTCACCGGTATGCACCGGAAGGGGTTCGGCCAGAAACGTGCCGCCGTAACGGCCGCGCCGCGATACCAGATACCCGGCCTCCGACAGCGACTTGATCGCTTCACGCACGGTGTCGCGGCTGACGCCGAGCCGCGTCGCCAATTCCCGCTCGGGCGGCAACGACTCACCGGGTTGCAGGACTCCGAGCCGGATCGTCTGCAACAGCCGACCGACGGTGTCCTCGAAGGCATTCCCCGGCCGCACCGGGCGAAGTAAGGCTTCGCCTGCGAGCGGAACGTCCGGGTCGACCGACATGGCTAGAGCGGGGTCACGTAGGCCGAGCTGATGCCGCCGTCCACCAGGAAAGTGGAACCGGTGATGAACGATGCGTCGTCGCTGGCGAGGAACGCCACCGCGGCGGCCAGTTCTTCTGGATCGGCGAACCTGCCCATCGGGACGTGCACGAGCCTGCGCGCGGCCCGCTCGGGGTCCTTGGCGAAAAGCTCCTGCAGCAGCGGTGTGTTCACCGGGCCGGGGCACAGCGCGTTGACCCGGATGCCCTGCCGCGCGAACTGCACGCCGAGCTCGCGCGACATCGCCAGCACTCCGCCCTTCGACGCGGTGTAACTGATCTGCGACGTCGCCGATCCCATCACCGCAACGAACGACGCGGTGTTGATGATGGAGCCCTTCTGCTGCGGGACCATGTGCCGCAGCGCAGCCTTGCAGCAGAAGAAAACCGACTTGAGGTTGATGTCCTGCACCCGGTCCCAGGCGTCGACGCCGGTGTTCTCGATCAAGTCATCCTCTGGCGGGCTGATGCCCGCGTTGTTGAATGCGATGTCCACCGATCCGTGGGTGTCGGCGGCGGTGTCGAACAGCGCGTCGACGGCGACCTGGTCGGAGACGTCAACCTGGACGAAGGTGCCATTCAGGTCGTCCGCGACGGTCTTGCCGGTGGCCGGGTCGATGTCGCCGATGACGATTGTGGCGCCCTCGGCCCGCATCCGCTTGGCGGTCGCCAACCCGATACCGCTGGCTCCGCCGGTGATGACGGCGACCTTGTCCTTCAGTCGCTGGGTCAGATCCATCAGCTCTCTCCGATCGCGAAGAAGACGTTCTTGGTTTCGGTGAAGTGCAACGGCGCATCGGGACCGAGCTCACGGCCGAGGCCGGACTGTTTGAATCCGCCGAACGGGGTGTTGAAGCGCACCGATGAGTGCGAGTTGACCGACAGGTTGCCCGCCTCGACGGCCCGGGACACCCGTACCGCCCGCGACAGGTTATCGGTCCAGATCGAGCCGGACAGGCCGTACTGGGTGTCGTTGGCCAGCGCGATGGCGTCGGCCTCATCCTCGAACGGCAGCACCGTGACGACCGGTCCGAAGATCTCCTCGGTCACGGTGCGGTCGGTGCGTTGCGGGGTCAACACCGTTGGCGGGAACCAGTATCCGGGTCCGTTCGGCGCGCTGCCGCGAAACGCCACCGGCGCGTCGTCGGGCACATAGGCGGCCACCGAATCGCGGTGCGATGCCGACACCAACGGTCCCATCTCAGTGTCCTTCGACGACGGGTCTCCGACGACAACGCCCTTCACCGCAGGCTCGAGCATCTCCATGAACTTGTCATAGACGTTGCGCTGCACCAGGATACGGCTACGTGCGCAGCAGTCCTGGCCTGCATTGTCGAACACGCCGTACGGCGCGGTTGCCGCTGCGCGTTCCAGATCGCAGTCGTCGAACACGATGTTGGCGCTCTTGCCGCCGAGCTCCAGCGTCACCCGTTTGATCTGCTTGGCGGCACCGGCCATCACGCCGATTCCGACTTCGGTGGAACCGGTGAACACGATCTTGCGGATACCCGGATGGGTGACGAACCGCTCGCCGATCACCGAACCCTTGCCGGGCAACACCTGGAACACGTCTTCTGGCAGCCCGGCCTCGAGCGCGAGCTCGCCGAGCCGGATCGTGGTCAGCGGCGTCCACTCGGCCGGTTTGATGAGCACCGCGTTTCCCGCGGCGAGTGCGGGCGCGAAACCCCACGATGCGATCGGCATCGGGAAGTTCCACGGGGTGATGACACCGATGACGCCCAGCGGCTCGTTGAAGGTGACGTTGAGTCCGCCCGCCACCGGAATCTGCTTGCCCGACATGCGTTCCGGGGTTGCGGAGTAGAACTGCAGAACGTCGCGGACGTGCCCTGCCTCCCACTCCGCGTTGCCGATGGGGTGGCCGGAGTTGGCCACCTCGAGCGCCGCGAGTTCGTCGACATGCGAATCCACGACAGAGGCGAACGACCGCAAGGCGGCGGCGCGGTCGGCGGGTGGCAGCGCCGCCCACTTCCGTTGCGCGGCGGCGGCGCGTGCCACGGCGTCGTCGACGCCGGTCTCGTCAACCCGGTCAACGGTTCGCAACTCCTGCTCCGTAGCGGGGTTGATCAGAGTCGAGGCTTTTGCTGTAGTGCTCCTCGCGTCCGCAGTCACGCGGTCACCTTTCCTGTCGCATACTCGGCCGCGGCTTGCACCACAGCGATGAACAGACGAATGTCATCGAGGCGTTCTTCCGGATGCCACTGCACCGCCAGAACGAAGTTCTCCCCAGGGATCTCGACC
>Ga0164307_10000717_pt1 | contig 14578 bp, 13 predicted proteins | sample Whisoiple_243_MG_FD_110214 | JGI IMG/M metagenome (GOLD analysis project Ga0164307, IMG submission 110214) | Soil microbial communities amended with fresh organic matter from upstate New York, USA - Whitman soil sample_243_MG | ecosystem: Environmental > Terrestrial > Soil > Unclassified >...
AAGCGACGATCATGGGTAGCTCGGATCGTGATCAGGAGATCGCGGTCAAGCGCGAGCTGGATCACCGGCCAGCAGTCGGCACCGCGGTCCAGTTGGTACCAGGCTTGTGCGTCGGGAGCACTCTGTGCCAACCGGTCATCGCAATCGGTCAGTGCGTCGATCCAGTGTCGAGTTTCTCGGTCCTTATATCTCGTGCCAATGCACTTTACGGCTTTGCCTTTGCGCAGGATCGGCGGTTGATCCCGGGCCCACCACCGCTGATCCAGCAGCCCCTCAGTAGCTCCGTGCCCGTCGATCGCGAGCGCGCTCATGACCTGCAATCCGCGCGCCGGGCAGCGCGTACCTACTCTTCCGAGTTCGCGGCGGTTAGCCCGATCGGTGAGAGTAAGGCTTGAACCATCGATGGCAACGAAGAGTCGCGACGATTTGCGGGAGGCGAGCGCCGTGGCCTCGAAAGCTGCCCTGCGGATCGCATCGGGCGATGCGGCATCGCTCTCCAACAATCGAAAGGCACCTTCGCGCCCAGCACTGGTGTCGAATACTTGGGTAACTGCTCCCGCGGGTCGCTCGGCGACCTGCGCGGCCATAGCGACCAAGCGGTCTACTCGACGCTCGTCCCCAAGCTGGGCGTGCCCGAACGTCCGATCAGCCCATTCCGCGTGCTGCTCTCGGTAAGTCATGCTCGCCCAACACGGCGAACGTCCGAGAAATTCCGCTCGAGATCCGATCAAACCTCAGTGCTGGTAACAGCCGGACCCCAGATCACCAGGAAGGTAAGTTCCCAATGACGAAATCAGTCTATCAAAGTTCCGTGACCGCCGTGCTGCTCAAAGCAGCGCAAGGGGTCCTGTCGTACGCCCGCCAAGTCGAGCTGCGAGATCCGGCCGTTTCCAAGCCGTTCTACGCTGCCAGCTGCTGGCTCAAAACTGCCGCTGCGATCGGCGGTGCGCTGTGAGCGCGCGACAGAAGCCGAGCCGCAAGCCGGTAGCCAAGCCGGTCACGGCGGGCATTCTACGGCGAAGCGCGCCAGCATTGACCCCCGCCACGACGCGACCCGCGTCACCGTCATGCGCGTGGATCTCGCGCTCGCCTTGAACGAGATCCGCGCGGCGTTCGACGACGTGCTCACGGCCGAGCTCTCGGACGACGCCAGCCAACACGATGCGCTCGTGTTGCGCGCGCTGCGCCACCTGCGCAACGCCCAGAGCTCCGTCGAGTGCGAGATGGGAGGTGCGTCTTGAGCATTAGCAAAGAATCGCGCGCGCTGATCTTACTCGCCCTCGGATCGCCCGAGACTGACGACGCGCCCTTGGCTATTGCGTGCGTCCTCTCTGCCGTGCACGCCGAAGCTGAGATGCTGAACATGGGTGAGAATCTGGCCCGGACTCGCTTGTGCTGGAGCACTCGCACGTCTCGCGACTCAAAGCGCTGCAACACTTCATTGGCGACTATGTCAGCGTAAGTTGGCGCGAGAGCGCTGAAGAGCGTGCGCCGAGCGATCCTACGCGACGTACGGCCCGCAAAAGCGGCCTCCGCGCTGTGCAGAGCGGGGGTGTGTCGTGAGCGCGGCGCGGGAACGCGCCGTCTCGGTGATCAAGGTGGTGGATGGCCAGTGGGTCGCCAAAATCTACGGTGTGACCGGCAAACGTCGTCGGCTCGCCATCACCGCGACGGGTTGGCTCGATCACACACGGCGCGTTAGTGCCCTCTACGGCGCGCTCACGCTCGAGCTTGGACATCGTCCCATGCTCGAATTCCACGGCATTCGCAGCTCGAAGGCCGCGAACGACTGCGAGGTATTCCGATGAAGGCTCTCCAACAGCTTCCGAAGGACGTGCAGCGGGCGGCGATGGCGGTTACCCATTTGGAGGATGCCACCCTCGCCACCGTTTTGAAGGCCGTCGATTTGGCGCGGCGCGACGAGCATTGGCCCAAGGGGCGCAACTATGGGCCTGACGCCTACCTGCTGGATATTCGTCGGTTCGTCCGAGAGATTCGGATCGCGGAGCGACCGCCGGCAAAGGTTGTTTCGCTGGAGGCCTACCGTGCCTCGAAGGCGGGCCAATGAACTTCCCCAAAGCCGAAACGGTCACCGAAATCACAACGCTGGCCGAGCAATTCCGCGCCGCAGCGGCAGAACTCGACGCGCTGGCCACGAACGCGCCGGCTGTAGAGGTTGGCACGCTGAGGCGGCAGGCCTACGCGGTACGGGTGCAGGTTGCGAACAAGTTGGGTGAGAGAAAGGCGACCGATGATTGAGACGAACAAGGACGGGAAAGACGACGGGCCGCGCCTGCCGAAGGTGGCGACCATATCGCTCGCCGGCATCGTGGTTGTCGGAACGGTGTTCTATCTTTGGGTCGCCTTCTTTCGTAAAGAAGATTCCGCGATGTGGAGCAACGTCGGGCAAGCGGTCGGCCCGTTCGTTGCGTTGCTCAATGCAGGCGCGCTGTTTGCTGCGCTCTACTCCGTTCGCTTGCAGCGGTTCGAGCTTGAGCTGCAGCGAATCGAGCTGAGGGGGCATCGCGAGGTGATGGAAGAGCAAAGGAAGCAATTCGAACGCACTGCCAAGGCACAGGAAGAGCTCGTGCGCGCGCAAATGTTGGGTGCGAGCGCGAGCGCTATTGCCGCACTTACGGATGCAACAGGTAATCTGCTCGACTTTCTCGCCAAGCATGAGACTGAGGATTCGGACCTCGAGAGACCCATCATGTACGTCAACAATTTGGTGGACCTTGGTCAAATTCTTGCGGATCTCCATACTCAGGCGTTGTCGCTCAAGGTTGAAATGCCAAATCCGCTCACAAATCGCTTGCGGCCCGAAAAAGCGGGGAAAGGGGAAACCGGTGCCTAAGCAAGCCAAAGGAGAAGTCCGCTTCAGCGCCGGTATCTGGCGCGCGCGCGTCACGCTCAAAGGCAAGCTGCGCCTCGACGGCGAACTACCCACGTGCCGCGACCTGGGCGAGGCGGAGGTGCGCGCGCTACTCCTCACCGAGCAGGCGCGCCACCTCCGGCTCGCCGGCAAAGTCGAGACCGCAGGCGCCGACGCGTTACTGCGCGAGCTCGGCGCCGCCGGCGAGTCTGCACTCTCCGACGTGATCCTCGTGATCGGCGAGCTGTGCGGCGCCCCCACGCTCCCCGCGCGGCTCGAAGGCCCGACGTTCGCCGACGTGGCCAAGCAGTGGACCGACGGCGATCTCGCGCGCGAGTGGCCCGATCACGTGAAAGCGAAGGACTCGGATCCGGACGAGCGCAGACTCAAGCTGCTCAACGCTCTTGAGATCGACGGGCGACGCTTCCGCGAGATCCCCGTCAGCCGTCTCCGCCTCGAGCACGCGAAAGCGGCGATGCGCCTGCTTCCCAAGAAGGCGCGCCGGCCAGCGACGCGCCGACACTACGCGCAGTGCATCGCACGCGTGCTCAGTCTCGCGGTGTATCCGTTGCGCCTCATCAAAGCGACCCCCCTGCCCAAGGGCTTCTTGCCCAAGGTCGGCAAGCCGCCCGCGTTCTCGTACCTCTACCCGGCTGAGGACGCGACGCTGCTCGCGCGCGACGAGATACCGCTGCAAGAGCGCCTGCTCTTCGGGTTCCTCGCCCGCGAAGGCATGCGGCTCAGTGAGGCGCTGGGGCTCGTCTGGCGCGACATCGACCTTGACCGTGGCACGGTGTCGCTCGATGCCAACAAGACTGACGATGCCCGTACGTGGGCGCTCGACGCCGGGGTGATGCGGGCGCTCAAGGTGGTGTTCGACCGCTGCGTGCCTGAGCAGAACGCGCTGGCGTTCCCGTCACCAGAGGGCACGTCCTTCGAGGCGTCTCGGCTCGCCGATCTGTTGCGCGCCCGGCTCTGGCAAGTTCACGTGCGCCGCGCCGAACTCCACACCAAAGGCGAGAACCGCGGACAATTCCGCGTGCACGACCTGCGCGGCACGTTCGTGACGCTCTCGCTGGCGAATGGCAAGTCGGAGACGTGGGTAGCGGACCGCACCGGCCACACGTCGAGCATCATGATCAACCGCTACCGGCGCGCAGCGCGCACGGCGGCGGAGCTCAACCTCGGCGCCCTGCCTCCGCTCGACGCTGCCATCCCCGACCTTGGCGATTACCCACGGATTGCCCACGGTGACGTTGACTCGGGGGCCGGCGGCGATGAGAAATCTAGCCTAATTGATGCTGGTGGCCCCTTCCGGACTCGAACCGGAATGCCCTCGCGGGCGAAGGATTTTAAGTCCCCTGCGTCTGCCATTCCGCCAAGGGGCCACATGCCTCGGAGTGATGCTCCGAGTGTTCACGGGCCTCGGAATAGCATCAATACGCACAACTCGGGACCGAAATTCGAGGGGCCTGGGCGGGGTTCGTCGGGTTGGACCGAGGGCCTGAACCGTGGTCTTCAGGCCAGCGGCGGGCAGGGGGCGGTGCTCAATCGCGCGGCACTTCCGCCCAAATTCCCGTTCCTGCGAGGTCCGGCGAGGGGGCGAGTCCTTCGAAGCGGAGTGGCAGCGCGCGCTCCAAGAACCAACCTGACTCCACCTCGAAGCTGAGCAAGCGCTCGGCGCCCTCGAAAGAGTCTGGCTCCGGACCGTCCCAGATTACGCGCGCCGTGCCGGTCAGAGACAGTACGTCACCCGTGAGAAAATCCGGGCACACGATGCCGGCGCGTGGATTGACCTCTAGGTTACCGAAGGTGTTGAAGATGAAGTTGCCACGAAAGTCAGGGATGGTGAGCCGAGTGCCGCGCGGCTCGTCGCTCACGCGCACGAAGCCTGGTCTGCCACCGCGGTGAGAAACATCGACGCCTTCGCCATCGCGACCGCTGGCGGCGGCAGCCGAAGCGGTTGCGATGAAGAAAGTGTCGGCGCGCGCGAGTAAGTCGGTCGCTCGCGTCGACAGGCGTGACCGTTCAGCTTCGACTTTCCCCGCGCTCTCGCGCAAGCTTTTGTCGAAGGTCGGCTCGCGCGCTTGGATGTACTGTCTGCAATTGCCGAAGCTCTGCTCGATCTCGACCGTGAACGAGTCGGCGTCGCGGGCGACGATGCGACCATTCGCGCGGTTGCGACGGCGCGTTTCGAGCTGGATCCCGAGTAGTCCGAGGGGACTGCCGATGGCGAGCTGTTCACGCAATGGGTCGCCGAGCGCTGGCTGTGCCTGGATCCTCAGCAGTTTCGGGGTTGGCGAGCGCATGAAGCCCGGGTCGCCGCTCAGCAGGGACGCCCATAGATGTCCGGTGCTGGATATGCTTCCCACCACGAGCAATGGCAATGCCTCGAACAGTTCGCGGTGTTGATCGGGCATGTGGTCGCGGAGCATGTTGCGCCCCGCGCGTTCGACTTGGTCTCGCACGCCGATTCGTCGCTGCACGGCTTGCTCACCGGCGTGAAACGGCGAGCCTTCGTGCGTCCAACCGCGATCGACGACGCGCGTCTGGCGCTCGGCACGCGGGGTCGTCATGACTTCGCCGGGGTGCGTATCATGGGCACGAAGCCGGGCAGTGCCTCGATGCGAGAGAGCCAGTGACGGATCGCAGGGTACGCTTCGAGCGATACGTCGCCTTCGGGGGCGTGCGCGGTGTACGTATAGAGAGCGACATCAGCCAGAGTCGGCGTTTCGTCGACCAAGAATGGGCGTGCGCTCAGCTCTTTTTCCAGCAGTGAGAATAGCTCGTGCGCTTTGCGGACGGCTTGGGCGTGGTCGAGCGGTGCGTTGAACACGCGCACTAGGCGCGCCGCGGCGGGCCCGATCGCCAATTGTCCGGCCGCGACCGATAGCCAACGCTGCACCTGAGCGCGACGAACGGGGTCGATCGGCCAATAGCGCCGTGCGTCGTCATACCGCTCGGCCAGGTACACGAGGATCGCGTTGCTGTCGCTGACGGTCAGCGCGCCATCTTCCAAGACCGGCACTTGGCCGAAGCTGTTCTTTGCCAAGAACGCCGGTTGCTTGTGCTCGCCCGCGCGCAGGTCGACGTCGACCAGTTCGGCGTGTACGCCGAGCAGGGACAACATGAGTTCGGCGCGGTGTGAATGGCCGGAGAGCGGAAAACGGTACAGGCGGAGGGGATTGGCTTCGGGCATGCCCACAACGTGAGGCCGTGGTGCGAGAGAAACAATGGGCGTGATTGACAAGTCATTATTTCAAAAATAGGAATAATCCGTGGACCGATTCACGAGCCTCAAGATCTTCGTCGCCGTGGGTGAAGAGCAGAGTTTTGCGGCTGCTGCGCGGCGCCTTTCGCTGTCTCCGCCGGCGGTGACCCGCGGAGTGGGTGCCCTCGAGAGAGCTCTGGGCGTCAAGTTGTTGCAGCGGACGACGCGCATCGTGCGCTTGACCGAGACCGGCGCGCGCTACTTGGCGGACTGCAAGCGTATCTTGAGCGATCTCGAGGACGCGGACGAAGCCGCTACGGGCGCTCAGGCGGAGGTACGCGGCACGTTGGCCGTGACTGCTTCGGTGTTGTTCGGGCGCGCGTTCGTCGCGCCGCTCTTGCACGCGTTCCTGGCGCGACATGAAAAGCTGAACCTGCGCGCGCTGTTCGTCGATCGCGTGGTCGACCTGATTGAAGAAGGGTTGGATGTCGCGGTGCGCATCGCGCACTTGTCGGACGCTTCCTTCACCGCGATCCGCGTGGGCGCGGTGCGCAATGTGGTGTGCGCGTCACCCGGGTTTCTGAAACGCCACGGCGTGCCACGCGCTCCCGACGACCTGAAGCAGATCCCCGCGTTCTGTTTTTCTGGTGATCGTTCGCCAGCGGTTTGGTCGTTTCGTGAGGGCAAGCGAGCGCTCTCCGTGCGTCCGAACGCGCGCCTGGTCGTGAATAGTCCGGAGGTCGCGATGCAAGGCGCGGTCGCGGGTGAGGGCGTCACGCGGGTGCTGTCGTACCAGGCCGCTTCGGAGCTGAAGGCCGGGCGATTGCGCGTCATTTTGCGTGAGTTCGAGCCGGAGCCCATTCCCATTCACGTCATTCATCGCGAGGGTAAGCGCGCTGCGGCGCGGGTGCGCGCGTTCGTCGATTTCGCGGTCTCGGAGCTGCGCCAAAACCCGCTGCTGAAGGCGTGACTCAGCGGCTGCGCATCAGGTAGCCGAGTGCGGCCGAGAGTCCGCCGACCACGATGATCATCAGCAGCAGCGCCCAAGACCAGGAGTGAGTTGCTGGGGCTGGCTTGCCCGAGCGCCGCGGGCCGCCTGCGCGCTCGGGAGGTAGGGACGTCCCGCCTCGACCCCCGCGGGCCAAGTTGGCCATGCCGGCGGCGGCCGACGCGCTGATGTTCACCTTGAGCTGCAGCGCGCCGCGTTCCGCGACCGTCATCGCCACCAGTTGGGACTTGTGTACGCGATCAGTGCCACCGCTGAACACCGAGAGGGACTCGATGAATGCGCGCACCGAACTCGGACGGAGATTGGGATCGCGCTCGAGCCCGCGATGTACGACGCGCGCGAGATCCCGGGGGACCCAAGATGCGACGACGTCGAGCTGCGGGATAGGCTCCGTGCAAATGGCGACGATCAGTTCACCCAGCGACGTTTGACCGCCCCACAAGCGCTGACCGCTGAGCGCTTCCCAAAGCACGACCGATAGGCTCCACACGTCCGTGCGCTCGTCGACCGCCTTCGCGTTCTTGGCTTGTTCGGGCGACATGTACATTGGCGAGCCGAGCATGCCGCCCGTGCGCGTGAGACTCAGCTGGCTGGCGGCGTTGTTGCCTTCATTGATGCGGGTGCGCTTGGCCACGCCGAAATCGCAGACTTTGACCGTGACCTCTTCGCTCTTCTCGTCGATTTGAAGGAACAAATTGGCGGGCTTGATGTCGCGATGCACGACGCCGTGCGCGTGCGCGGCAGCCACACCGCTCGCGCCTTGCAGCACGAGCCGCACCGCGACCTGTGGCTCGAGCGCGCCTTCCTTCTTGAGCACCGCCGAGAGCTCGACGCCGTGCAAGAGCTCCATGATGATGTACGGCATGCCGAGCGCTTCGTCGCAGCCGGTATCGATGGTGCGGGCCACGTTCGGGTTGGTGATGTCGCTCGCGCTGCGCGCCTCGCGAGCAAAGCGCTCCAGGACCGTGGGTGACGCATTGGCCATTCCGGCAGAGACGACCTTGGCCGCCAAGCGCTGCCCCTCGGGTCCCTCGACCTCGTACACGGAGCCCATGCCGCCTTTGCCGATCAGCTGCCGGACGAGGTAACGATCATCGAGCCGCTTGCCGGTGAGACCGAGCGGATCTGCGTCAGTAGCTCCCGGGCGCGATTGCGGAGCGACCGAGAGCTCGAGATCGGCGCGCCCCTCCACGCGCTGGCGCATCTCGGTGGAGACGCGCGTGATCCGCGTTTCGTCGAGCAATTCATCGCCGCCCGAAAAGCGGCGCAGTCGGTCCGCGAAGTCTTCGACGGTGGGGGGGCGCAAGTCGGGATCGCGAGACAGCGCCCGGTGCACTGCGCGCGCCAAGCCCGCTTCCACCCAAGGCGCACGGTCCTGAATGTGCGGCACGTCTTCATTGCAAATCGCGACCATCAAATCAGCGATGGACTCGACGTGCGAAAACGGAGCGACGCCGCACAGCATTTGATAGAGCGTCGCGCCAAGTCCCCAAATGTCGGCGCGCTCGTCCACGTCCTCGGCGTTGCGCAGCTGTTCGGGGGCCGCGTAGTCCGGAGTGCCGAACTGCGTGCCCGTTGCCGTGAGTGAATCCGCTCCGTCACCAGCGAGGCGTTTGGCGATGCCGAAGTCGCACACTCGGACGATGACCTCGGGGCCGTCGCGATCGAGCAGTAGATTGCCCGGCTTCACGTCGCGATGTACGACGCCCACGCGATGGGCGGCGGATAGACCGCGCGCGGCCTGCAGCGCTACACGCACGGCACTCTCCGGTGCAAGCGCGCCGTGCACCTCGAGCACGCCGTCGAGATCGCGGCCACTGAGCAGCGGCATCACCAGATACTCACCGAGGGTTTCGTCGTGACCCGCAGCGAGCGGGGCTACGATGTGCGGATGCGCGAGCCCCAAGACCACCTTCGACTCGCGCTCGAAGCGCTGGGCGGCCTCGCCGTCCAAAAGTTCCGGATACAAGATCTTGACTGCGAACGACTTGCCTTCCAGATCGCTCGCGCGAAACACGGCGCTCATGCCGCCCAGGCCGAGCAACGAGTCCAAGCGATAGCGGCTTGCAACGAGCTTGCCGACATAGCTCTTGGCGCGGTCTTCGAAGTTGGGCAGGCCCACGATGGCCTCGGAGCATAGCGATGCCGTGAGAGTCCGCCTAGCACTACTCGGCCGGTTTTTCGGCCGTCATCACTGGTGCGCCAGCGCCCCGGATTTTTCGCGGCTCCCCGCCCGGGCACGCTAGGATGGGCGCATGGCTGAAGTGTACGAACCACGAGGTCGCGTCTTGGTCGTGGCAGGATCCGACTCGGGAGGCGGAGCCGGCATTCAGGCCGACATCAAGACCATCACCGTTTTGGGTGGGTACGCCGCCACCGCCATCACCGCGCTCACCGCTCAAAACACGCTCGGCGTCTTCGGCGTCTTGCCCATCGACCCGGAGTTCGTCGCCGAGCAAATGTCGGTCGTGCTCACCGATATCGGCGCCGACGCGGTGAAGACTGGCATGCTGTTCTCCGAGGAGATCATCTCCGCCGTGGCCTCCACGCTCGAAATCCGCGCGCGCCGCGTGCCGGTGATCATCGATCCCGTGATGGTCGCCAAAGGTGGCAGCTCGCTACTGCAAGAACGCGCGCGCGGCGCGATGGTGGAGCGGTTGCTACCGCTCGCAGCATTGATCACGCCCAACGCGCCCGAGGCCGCCGCGCTCACTGGTATCAAGGTCGAGAGCGTTTCCGACATGGAACGCGCTGCCGACCGCTTGCTCGCCTTCGGAGCCAGCGCGGTGTTGATCAAGGGTGGGCACGTGCCCGGCGACACGATCGTCGATCTCTTGCGCACCGCCGATGGGGACGGCGCAAACTTCGAACATCCACGCATCGTCACCCGTTCCACCCACGGCACCGGCTGCACCCTGGCGTCCGCGATCGCGTGCGGGGTCGCGCACGGCTTCACCCTACGCTCCGCCATCGAGCGCGCCGAGGACTATGTGGTGGAAGCGATTCGAACCGCGCCCGGACTCGGCAAAGGCCACGGTCCCCTCAATCACGGCCACGTCATCGGCGCGCGCTTGAATTGATCGAGACAGTGGGCGATCCCGACTCAGCATCGGGCCTCACAGCGGACCCAGTTTAGGCGTGATAGGGTGGCCTGTGATGCGTCCAAGTCACCTTGGGGTCGTCGGGCTGCTTTTAGGGTCGTGCAGCCAGCCGCCGCCGGCTGCACCTACGCCTGCGTCGGCGGCGCCGCCACCCGTGCACGTGGTCACGCAGCGTGAGCCGTTACATGGCTATCGCTTGGCGCAGAGCTTCGTGGCCAAGGGGCCATTCCGGGACGGAGCGCCGTTGCGTGTGGGGGCAATCGTGAATGGGTTGCGTGTGCGGCCCGATGCGAGCGGGTTGCGCATTGCGGACTCGGTGGCGCTGCCGGCGTTGCAAGGCGGGGTCCCGGTGCCGGATCCATTGGGCGGCGGGTTCTTGTTTTGGAATGAATCGGCGCTTTACACGAGTGATTCGTTCCTGGGCAAGCTGACGCCGCTCCTCGATATCGGCTTTCGACCGGGGGTTGTCTCGTTTGGTCCGAGCTTCGCCTTGCTCCGAGGGAGCGATGGCAATCGCTTGGCAATCGATCTGCGGACTCGGCAGCGTGTGCCGATGGTTCCACCATTGTTGGCAGACGTGGCGGTCACCACTGCTGGGCGCTCGCTTTCGCTGCTCGAAGGCGGCGCATGTCTTCTGAGTGAGGACGCCGGCAAGAGCTATCGGCCGCTCGCGTTGCCCGTCGGATCTCGCGCCGTGAGCGTGAGGGAAGCTTCGGGGGAATTGTTCGCCGACCTGACCTCCGATCAGCAAATTCGCGTTGATTCTGCCGGGAATGTGCAGATCGAGCCCGCTACGCGCGCGGCTTCGGCGCGCGTGATCAATGATTCGCTGTGGCCGCTGGCTGAACCGCCGCTAGAACGTGCGCTGGCGTTCGGCGTGCCGATCGGCGAGGAATTTGCCGGCGTGGCCGTTGCCGGGAGCGTCGCGACGGTCAACTTGCGCACCGGCGAGCTCGTGCAAGTCACGCGCGCCTTGGTGCCGAGCGAGCTCTCGTGTCGAACCTTGGATGCGAACGTTGCGCTGCTGCTCGCCTGCAATTCGAAGAGCAACGGGAGTGTGGTGCTCTCCGGTGTATTCGGCGAGCGTCCCCAGACCGAGGGCAGGTTCGAAAGCGGGGTGCGACTCGATTTTGCTGCCGGCGTGTTGGTCGCTTCGTCGCGTTGTGACGGGCAGGTCCAACTCGGTGCGGTGTGCGTGCGTGACGTCGACGGTCGCCTTCACGACTACGACGTTGGCGCTCGCTTGGCGAAACTCGAGCACGCTCCTTCAGTCCAAGCGTCGCCGACCTCTGACGCGGAACCCGCTGCCAAGGCGCCTCCGATCGTCCGCTGGATACCGAAGGTGGGAGGCGGCGCGGTGGCGCTGATTGGCGGCTCGAGCCCCGGCCTCCTCGACGCACAAACCGGCACTCTCGTCGCGATTTCGCCAGAGGCGGTCGACCTTGCCGGAGCGGGTAAGCAAGCGCAGGATTGGTTGGGGCTCGATTGGGTGGCGCTGGCCGACGGCAGTGTGCGCGGTTGGCTCGCGGATCGCGCGTTGGCCATCGCGAGCGATGGTCGGCTCGAACCGAGCGTCTATCAATTCGCCTCCTTGTCGGCTGCCGGAGCCCACGCGCTGGCGTTCGATCGCGGTCGGCGCGTGTTTCAAACTACCGATTGGGGGCGCACCTGGGTAGAAACGCTTGCGCCGCCTGCTTTTGCCCCCGAGAGGGGACCGAATCTCGAACCGATCTGTTCGCAGGTCGGTTGCTTGCTCGGGCCCTGGCTCCGCGTTGGCTGGGAAGTGGAAGTGCCCGCGGCCCGCCTCCGATCGCAACGAGTTGCTCCCGCTCCAGTCAGTGTGGCTCGCGAGCCGCTTCCCATTCTGAGCTGCCAGCAATTGGGCGCGCCGAACGTCAAAGAGCAGGCGCCGCCCGAAAGCGAGTCTGATGCGCGTCCTTGGCTCGGGATGAGCCAAGCGTCGCTCGCGGGAGAACATGACTACCAAGCCGCGTTCGTTTGGAGTTCGGTTCATCCCGTCAATGGCATGGGCGCGGTGTTTGGGTCGCGGGCATCGTTCGCGATGCGAGCTCCAAACGAATCGGAGGCCACGAATTTGGCCGGGTATTCGGCTTCAGCGCGCCTATCCTTCGTCTCACCATTCGAACCGAACGCACGGATTCGAGCGACCACGCTCAGCTGGCGCGCGCTGGTGGATGCCGCGCGAGCAGCGGGTGTCGAACCTCCGTCCTTCGAAGTCCAATTGGTGGATGAGTTGGCGACCGTGCCAGTCCTCGGGCTCACTCCAGGTGAAGCCGAAGGCTTGGTGTTGGCGAGTGATTGGCCCATTTGGCTGCGGGGCTCGGGCGGCGCGGTGCCCTTGTCGGCTCCAGACTCCAGTGACGTGACCTGGATCAGCGCCGTGCAACGTGCTCCGAATCGGCTCGCGCTGCTCGGTGGGCATGGAGGGGGCACGCTCGAGGTCGTCGAGTTCACGGCGGGTCGGGGGCGGCGCCTGTTTCAAATGCCCGGGTCGGTCGCGCGCTTCCCGGCAAATCCGGACGCGCTCGCGATCAGCGCGCATGGTGACCTCGCGATCTTGCGCACGGCTTCCGGCAGCGAACCCGCGACGACTGCGGACCCCGCCGCACTTTTCCACGAGGATGGCCGGGTCAGCCTGCTGGCCCCCTGGTCGCGACTATTTTTGGCCGACGCTCCCGAGTGTCAGCCCGCAGCGAACGACTATCGCGCCGTGCTCCAAACCAGCCGAGCTTGGTTGCAATTGATTGACGCTGCGGCACCCGTGAGCGACGCGCTGCAAGCGGGCATGTTCGCCATGCTCCGCGGGAATGCTGACCGGCTCTGCCTCGAAGCCGTCGAACTCGCCGAGGCAGCGGTGAGTCGGCTCGAGTCGAGCCACGAAACACGGCTCGCGGCGCGTTTCGTCGGTCACGGTAAAGGCGCGGCGCGGCTCGGGTTCGACCCTGGTTTCGAATTTCGACAGGGTCTCGACTGCAGCTTGTCCGTCGCTCGCTAGGGCCTGTCGCTGTCTGGCTGCCAACGTGCCCGTCTGAGCACTCATCGCATTCGGCCTCGAAAAGACTGCTGCTGCGAATCGTCTCGGAGCACGGCCACCGCGCGAAAAAGGGTACTGTGTTTGCACAGTATCTTTCGATCGACGAGGACCCTCGTCTTCGCCTAGGAGTCGTGCGTTGAAGTCGTCATCTTCCGCGACCAGGAAAGTCGGCGATCTTGGAAACCACCGCGGCGCAGGTGCGACGGCTCTTGTGGGAGACGGGCCGCCCAGCGGCTTTCCGCGCCCGCTTGCCCAAATGCCAGGGCGCTAGAACAAGACCTCTTCGAGCACGCGCGTGTGCACCATCCGCTGCGGTCGGGCTCCGAGGTTCGACAAATCACAGCCACCGTTGAGCGCTGGACCGAGCAACGACAAGCCAATGCGGTAGCCGCAGACCTTTCCACGCTGCGCCAGATAAAGGCCGGGTAGTTCGACGTTGGCTTTGGTTCCAGCTGCGAGCTCTCGGTTTTCGCCGGCCACCGGATTGCGGACCTTGAGCTCTGCCTGAGCGTCTGTCGTCGCACGAAAGCGCGGCGGCGCCACTTCTAAGCGCGGACCGAAGAGCTGCTTGGTCTTCGTACCGTCCGGCATGATCTCTTCGGCGGTGAGCTCGAGCGTGAGCCGCATGCCCGAACGAGCTTTCGGGATGCGCGGTCGCACGCGGCGCAGCGCGTCTACCGCGGCGGTTGCGACCGCGCGCCACCCGTCGAAGTGATCGGATGCCTCCCGCACCGTGATCTCGACCGAGCCGGTGTCGAGCACGGTGACTTGGAAGCGGACCACTCCAGTCTCCGGTGCAGCGTTCGAATGAGCCGCGTGGTACAGCGCGGAGATCACCGGTCCCGATGGGCCGAGGCCACGCGCGCGATCTTCGGCTTCGAGCCCCTCCTGCAGGCCGCCTGTGGTGCTCTTCGGGGGCGGTCGAAACAGCGGGCGCCGATCGGGTCCGGGCGTGCGCGTGGAGGAAGCTTTGCTCGCCGCGTCCGGCTTTGTGCTGCCGAGCCAGCGTTGCCAAGCATCGGGTCGCAAACCCAGATCGATGTTGGGCGAGGCGGGCTCCTCAGGCGAGTCAGGCGCGGGGCCCGCGCTGAGAGCTTGATCCTCGGGTCCTGCAGCGAGCTCATTCGTTTTGACGCGTTCGGTAGGCAACGAGCGAGCCCTCAGAATTACAGGTGAGTGCGAGAGCGCGCTGCTCGGGCCGTGCTCGCTCCCGGTCGATCCGACAGACACGGGTTTGCCCTCGGTAGCGTCCCACTCCTCGACCTCGACCTCTTGCTCTGCCGCCTCGACGGCGGCGCTGGGGACACTCGGGGAGCCCAACGGCCGATCG
>Ga0164307_10000718_pt1 | contig 14575 bp, 16 predicted proteins | sample Whisoiple_243_MG_FD_110214 | JGI IMG/M metagenome (GOLD analysis project Ga0164307, IMG submission 110214) | Soil microbial communities amended with fresh organic matter from upstate New York, USA - Whitman soil sample_243_MG | ecosystem: Environmental > Terrestrial > Soil > Unclassified >...
CCACCGGCATTCATCCGGAGATGATCAGCAAGTCGCGTGACAGCCCTCCGAGGCACGACTCCAAGCGACCGAGGCAACGGGTGACGATGAGGGCTTCAATCCACAAGTATTGACAACTGCTCGTCCGATCACGATGGTGTGGTGTTGCGTGAATCGGCCCGCCAGCGCCGCGGTCAGCTGCGGGATCTTGTTGCGGAGTCGACCCCGGGCCAACTCCGCGAGCTCCTGGGGATCGCGTCGGCCGGCGATCAATGCCCGCAGCATCGCACGGCCCGACACACCTAGTAAATCTGAGGCGACCGAATCGAGTTTGATGCCGGCGTCTTCGAGGATTTTGGCGATGCGTTGGCCTTCACTGGTGTGGGTCTGCACCAGCCGCTTACGGTAGCGGGTCAGATCCCGTAGCTCGCGGATGGCCCGCGGCGGCACAAAGCTGCCCCGCAGCAGGCCGTGCTCCATCAACTCGGCCAGCCACGCCGCGTCGGCCACGTCGGTCTTTCGGCCGGGCACCATCTTCACATGCCGGGCGTTGACCAACATCAGCTCAAATCCGCGTTCTGCCAACACATCCCAGACGGGCCTCCAATACTGGCCGGTCGCCTCCATCACCACATGACTCACCGCATTAGCGGCCAGCCAATCCGCCAATTTCTCCACGTCGCCAGCGAACGCGCTAAACGTCCGGACCTCCGATAGGCGTTCACCGTCTGATGCTGGAATCCGCAGGCACACAACCACTTCCGACTTGCCGATTTCGATGCCCGCGCACCTGCTCACCACCACATCCACCGTTAACCTCCGTCCACCGATATTTCCTGCGGTGGACCCGGCGGGATCGCCGAACCAAAACGACGCTGTCAGACGTGCTCAAAGCAAACAATTCGCGGTGCCGAACGCGACGCCAAGCTCAGTCTTTACTTCGGACTCCCGGCACCAAGAAACTCCGAGCTCAGCCGGGGCCACCACGCACGATTCTCACTCCTTCGCGGCGGCCGTAGGGCCATGGAGGTCTTTACTGGTATCAAGTTTGTTGTTATGCGACACGGCGGCTACGACCACTGCTGTTGGCCGGGCCAGATCGGCACTCAACCCCCACGCCGCGATATCCACACCCCCCGCTGATCGCCGCCGCCCGACGCAGGACGGCGTTCCAGACTTTCCAGGTAGCTTGCGACGGCCTGCCCGCGATTGGCGACGCCGAATTTATGCAGAATCCGTTTCACATGGGACTTAACGGTTTCCTCTGACAGGAAGATCGTCGTGGCAATCTCCCGGTTCGTGGCGCCCTTGGTCATCAGCTGCAGGACCTCGTACTCCCGTCGCGTCAGATCGGAGACGACCTCGCTGCGGCTCTGCCACGGCGCCGTCGGAGCCGGCTCATCCAATCCCAGCACCGGAACCTGACCGCCCAGACCGCCCAGCACGCCGCTTGCCGACTGGGCCAGCTGTTCGGCGACCCGTTGTTGGAATTGCAATTGTTCGATCAGGATCGCCCGTTCCACGATCGGCCCCAACGACGCGGCGAACGAGGCAATCACGTCACGGTCGACCTCGTCGACCGGCCGGCCGGCGAAATAGGCATCGCCGTGTATCGTCGCGACGACATCGCCATAGGCGATCACCGGCGCACCGACATAGTTCGCGGCCTGCATCTTCTGCACGATCGGCTGAAACGCGTCGGGGTCGTGCAGCGCATCGGTGATGATCGCCGGGGAGCGGCGGCGGATGATCAGCGCCTCGGGACGTTTCGGCGCGAGATCGTATCTTGTGCTGGCCGAGAAGGTCTGGCAGTCCTGGGCCCACTCATCGTGGTCGGCGAAAACGGTGGCGGCGGCAAGCAGCACCCCGCCCTCACGCTGGAACACCATGAAGCGCTCGAGTCCGGGGAGATCGCACATCGCCGTGGCCGCACGTTCGAGCAAGACTTTGACCCCCGCTGAGGGGGACAGCCGCGCGCTCACTTCTTGCCCGCTGGTGAGCATGTGCAAGCGCTCCTCGTTGACGGCCTGACGATGGCTGGTCCGAATGTCCTGAAGCTCGATGACGACTTCACACAGTCGCGCCAGCTCTCGCGAGTCCCCGGTGGTGGCGCGGTCACGCATCGCGCGAAGCAGTTGGTCGTGGACTTCGTCCGCACGAGCGCCCAGCTCGGTCAGGAATCGGTCCCTTTGGGAGTCGACGCCGCCGATTCGCTTAACCGGCAGCATGTCCGCCGCCTTGGCGAACGCGCGTTGGTAGCGACGGACCAATCCCGCAGACGCGGACTCCCAGGTTTCTCGCGTCGGCTTTCGGCCGGAAGTCGACGACAGATCAACCGGCATCGCGCGTCCTCGGTATGTGCGCGGCCAGGCCTCCGCGAGTACGTGTGCGACCGGAGCAACTTCTCCGAAGAAGAGTTGTCGTGGTCTCCGTGCACATGATGGACATCATTATGGCCCCGCGGGTTAGCCGGTGGGATAGCTGATGCTCACATTCAGAGAGCAAGGATTCGCGGGATAGTCCGGGATTAGAGCGAATATCATTTGGCAATCTCCATGTCTGGAAATCGAGAGCCGCCGGCGCATGTCGCAGCACTGCCAGATGTCAAGCCGCGGAGGCCCATAGATCCAGTCCGACGGTGTGCGGGTACGCCATTGCGGCTGTGGGGTTGGCGCGCATCAGCATCTCCGACATGAAGGGCATCTTGTTGGTCTCCAAGTACCACAACCCGTTGTGGCGGCGCCAGGGCCGCAGGGCGCGGCGGATGGCGGCATCGGGGTTCACCCCGTGGATGACAGCTTCGGCCCCGACAACACCACCGACCAGGCTCATGATCATGCCGTCGGCGTAGAACACGGGCGCACCACCGGAGTAGTGGCGTTTGAGTTCCAGCGTGCCTGGTGCAGAGGACGCCACGGCGCCCCACGGTGACGCCGGCACGAAGGCCCGGCCGAGGGTTTCCTCGGGGTCGTCGGGCGTCAGGCCCATCGCCTCGCCGACGCCGAAGAGCTGCTCGGTCATGATCCGTAGTTCCGCATCTTTGTTGAACGCGGCGTTGCGGTCGACGACCCGCGCGTAGATCCCGTACCAGGTGGAGCGCGGCGATAGCGGGTCACGGAAGGGGGTGAAGTAGCCCACGTCGATGGTTCCTGAGCGTCGCACCACGGGAGCGAACGCGGTCTCGGCTTCTAGCGGATATCCCACGCCGCGATCGCGGGCGATGAACGGGACCTGCGCCCCCAATACCATCCGTTTCGGGGGTTGTGCTTGACCGCCGATCAATGTCGGCAGGGTCGTGGCGTTGACGAGCAGCGGGTGCCGGCCGGAGCTGAAGCTTCGCAGGTGTGATGCCGATTCGACGCGCTCGTCCACGAATTCGATCGGCAGCTTGGTAGCCAGTTCCCGCATGCCGCCAACCACCCTGCTGTTCCGCACGCCGTAGGCGATTGGTCGATTGGATGATAACCCGTTCTGCCATTGTCCCCGTCGGCTGAATCGCCACGACGACCCGCTCTGTATCGCCATGGCTGCGGCCTGCCGGTAGGCCACCGGCGGCGAGTCAGCAGACCCCGACATGACTTCGAGAATCTCATCCAGGGTTGTGTTCAAGGCGGCGCTGATGAAGTCGATGCAGCGCCCACGCAGGGTGACCCCGTTGATCAGCCGTCGCGACTCGACAACGGGGGGCGCAACGACGGTGACGTTGCCTTCGAACAGCGGGCTTTGGGCAAGCCAGCCGGCGAACGCCAGGGCACCAATTCCGTTGCCGGCGATGACCGCCGAGTCGTACGCGCAGGGGCCGCGGCTTATGATGGCCCTGCCGAGGAAGTCGCGGACCGCCATCCGTCGAGCCAGATCGGCTCCACGCACGGTGCTCTCCGGTGTTTGCATCTTTGCCCCTCTCGGTCAGCGGTTAGGCGTCGTGGATCGCGTTCAGTCGTAACGCATCTGCTGGCATCAGCGTGTTCTGGGCGGCCGCACCCGTCAATCGAATCGGCGACCAAACACCCACAACGGGTGACAAAAATCCCCCGCCGCCGGCCGAACCGAGGCCGGGAGTGAGTTTCCTCCTCCGAAAAGGGGATTCCACCGTGTGGTGGGTATCGACAGCGGGGCTGGGCTGGCATCCTGATGCTGTCCGGCGGACGTAATCGCTTCTGCCCGCGTCGAAACATCATGGAGAAGTTGTCCTTTCCGATCAGCACCCTTCTCTGTTCGAGTCCTCGCCACGCGCCCAGCGTTATCGGGCGCAGCTGCTGGACTTCATGGAGATGCATATTTATCCGGCGGAGCCGGTCTATGAGGTCCAGATGCGCGAGTCCGGTAACCCGCACCATCACCCGCAGATCATCGAGGATCTCAAAGATGAGGCACGTCGCCGCGGCCTGTGGAATCTGTTTCAGCCACACCCCCAGTGGGGTCCCGGGTTGTCGAATCTGGAGTACGCCCCACTCGCTGAGATCATGGGACGAAGTCCGCAACTGGCACCCGAAGCGTGCAACTGCAACGCCCCAGATACCGGGAACATGGAAGTGCTCACGCTCTTCGGCACCGATGAGCACAAGGACCGGTCGTTGCGCGGACGAGCGGCAGCGCGAAGAGGCTCGTCCAGACCGATCCGGCGAGAAGTTGGTGCAAATAGCCCACCCGCGAACCGGCCATCAGCTGACGCGCGAAAAGCCACTTGACGAGAGATGCATCGGTAAGCACCGTCCCGCCGTAGAGGTCGTCGGCGATTGACGCGGCGTAGTCGTGATCCAGGAATCGCTGTGGAGTGAGCATTTTCGCGAGCACGGTCGGCTTGCCCGGCACCATCGCGATGCCCGTGGCGGTGGCTACCAGGATCAGCCGCCGGCAGCGGCGGGGGTTGTGGAAGGCGAACTGCTGTGCCAGCCCGCCGCCCCCATGACAGCCCGAGCACGTCGACACGCTCTTGCAATTCGAGCTTGTCGAGCAGCCTTCGCAGCGCCGCGGCCAGATACGGAAAGCCATAGGGCAGGGGCGAATCGGGTGAACTGCCGGCGCCAGGCACGTCGAAGCGGACCACGGTAGTGTCAGGATTAAGGTGCTCGACAAGTGGATCGAGCACTTCGAGGCTTGCCCCGATGCCGTTGCAAAGTACGAGCGGCACCCCGGTGCCCGCACGGACACGGCGCGGATCTGTTGACCTAGAACGGGTATTAGGTGTTCCCCGCGCACTGTCGTGCACAGTGCGGTCGTCATGGCGCCGCAAACTCATCCGCACTAACTGCTACTACGGTGTCAGCCCTCCGCAAGTGGCGGTGGTTGGACTTTGCGGCGCAGCACCTTCCCGGTCGGACCGGTTGGAAGGCTGTCCACAAACCAGATCCGGCGGGGGTACTTGTAGGCGGCCACCCGGCTCTTGACGAACCGGCAGAGCTCTTCTGGCTCGGCCGATGCGTCTTTCTTACGGTCGACGATGTAGCAGTAACCATCCTCGTCGACGCGACCGATGTCACCGGTGCTAAACCAGCTGTCCTTGATCGCCGCCTCGGTCGCGTCGGGAAGGTTCCAGTAGCCCTCCATGACGTTGTGGCCGCGGACCTGGATCTCGCCTGGACTGCCCACCGGCACGTTGTTGTCGTCCTCGTCGACTATTCGCATCTGCACGCCGTCTATGGGCGTGGCGATGGATCCGACCTTGCGCACCCTGCCGGGATGGTTGAAGCACACCGCCGGCGACGTCTCCGACAGGCGGTAACCTTCCAGCACGGTGCATCCGAAGCGGTCCTCGAAGGCGCGTAGCACCTCCACGGGCATCGCCGCACCGCCCGAGACACAAACCAGCAGTGAACTGACATCGATGTCACTGCGGTCGGCCGCGGCCAGCAGGGCCACGTACATAGTCAGAACACCCTCGAAAATGGTGACTCGTTCGGCTGCAATCATTCTCAGCGCCTTTTCGGGGTCGAACCGGGGCAGTAACGCCAATGTGGCACCCACGGACATGGCGGCGAGCAGACCCGCAAGTCATGCCGAAGACGTGAAAAAGCGGCAGACATCCCATGACGACGTCGTCGGGCTCGAGGTTCAGGAGGCTGCCCGCTACGACCGCCTGATTGCGAGAGAGGTTGCCGTGGGTGAGCTCGGCGTCCTTGGGCACGCCGGTAGTGCCGGAAGTGTGCAGGATGACCGCAGTATCGTCAGCAGCGCGGGGCAGCGGCCGTCGGAATCCGGCGACGCCGGCCGTTAGGTCTGCGATAGCGTCAGAGTCGATGGCCACAGCGCGCACGCCCGCGGCTAGCGCACCAGCAGTTGCCGCCGGGGCGCACTCGGGTGCGAACAACAGCATCTCGCGCCTGTGTTGGACAGGAAGAATGCGACTTCCGGCGCGCTTTGAAGGGGATTCATCGGTACGACGACCGCGCCCTCATGCTGCACACTGTGGAACACCACCACAAACTCAGGCCGGTTCGGCAGCATCACCCGACCCGGATACCCGGCGTTATACCTTGGCGGACGAGATACTCCGCAAATCGACAGACGCCGTCGGTCAGTTGTGAATAGGTCGTTGTCACGCCCTCGCAGCGCAAAGCCGCGGCGTGGGGATACCTGTACGCCGATTCGCTCAGGTAGAAACCCAGATTGGGCATTGGTCTGGTCCCTGGCTATTTGGTCCGTGTGGGAGGCCGCGCGTTGGCCCGCTGCACCTGTTGGGCCAGGCGTTTCAGGGTGAGGTCCATTCCGTTGCGAAGGTGCTCGGCGCGGTCGTGGACGCCGACCATGCGCTGAATCGCCACCACCGGTGCCGCCTGGGGTTGCGACTTGGTCATCGTCAGCGTGACTTCAGTTCCGTCGTCGAGGGCGGTGAGGTCATAACGCCAGGAGGTTTTCGATGGCCAGGCGACGTCGAAGGCGAAGGTGCGCCCGGGCGCGTCGTCGGTGACTGTGCACACCGTGCTCCACCGGTATAGCGGGCCGATGTGGTTGTAGCCCTTGAACTTTTTGCCGTGGGTGATCCACTTGGCGGCATGGGTTTCGGGGCTGCGTTGCCCGATGGTGGTGATATCGGCGATGGTGTCATAGATCGTCAGCGGATCGTCCGGGATCACGCGGCTGACCGAGACGTGCAGCGCCGGTGAGCTTTGATCGGTCACCAATTTGTGCGCAAGCATCGCCGAGGACGCCGGATTTTGTCCGGTATACAGATTGCGGTCCACCACCAGGTAGGGCCGCAACGGTAGCCGGCCGTTGCTGTAGATTGCGCCGGATTCCACCAGGCGGTCCTGCAGCAGCCAGGGGGCTTTGCGGGCAAACCGGTTGAGTCGCTCCTCGGTGTTGGACAGGCCCGTCATTCGATAGCCCTCGAACGGCCATGTCCCGTCGGCTCGGCGCGCCGCCAAGGTGGCCGCGGGCGCATGGCACAGCAGCGCCAGCGGCCGACCAGATTCCAGCACAGCGGTCAGGATCCGGCCGGAATCGGCGTCGACGGCCAGGTCCTCCATGGGGCCGTGACCGCCGGGATAGAACACCACGTCATAGTCGTCGGGATCGATGTCGGCGAGCACCTTCGGATGGGCCAGCACCGAATCATGCCGGCGCAGATAATCGGCCACCGCACGGGTCTTTGCCGGCAGGCCCCCGGCCAGACCGAGACTGAGCCGATCCACCGTCGGCGCCATACCACCGGGAGTGGCGACGGTGATGTCCCAGCCCGCCGACGCGAAGATGCGGTGGGGCTCGGCGAGCTCCTCGGCCCAATAGCCGGTGGGGTGGGTGGTGCCGTCATTGAGGGTCAGACGATCCGCGGCAGAGACCACGATCAACACGGAAGTCATTGCAATTTCCTCTAATTGAGAAGGGTCATCGAGTCCAGAGGGCGCCGCGCGTCACAGCGGCACCAGGCCAGAGAAGGCGCCGTTGCAGTACACCAACGGGTCACCCGACTCACCGAAGAAAACACCATCGATGAGGCCGACAAAAACCGAATGTGTCCCCACCTCGAAGATGTCGCCGACGCGGCAATCGAAGCTGACCAGACTATCGGAGAGCGCTGGGACGTCGCCGGGCAGAATCCTCCAGTTCCCCTGCTCGAACTTCGCCGAACCACGCACCCCGTGCATGCCGGCGAACCGCTTCGCGAGATCATGCTGATCAGCGCGCAGCATGTTCACCCCGAACCTGCCGGTCTCCTTGACCGCCGCCTCCAATTCCAGCGAACGGTTCAAGCAGCACAGGACGCTGGGAGGCTCCGCCGTCAACGACGTCACCGCGGTGGCGGTGACTCCCAACGGGCCATCGGGACCGGCGCCGGAGATGATGCTGACCCCGCCAGCCAGCCGGCGCATCGCCAACCGAAAATCCTCGCCGCTGACTGTGGAGTCCTTGATTAGTGTCGCTGTTGCCTGCATTTGTTCACCTCTCCTATTTGGTGCTGGCATCTCACAATGCGTTGATCTGCAACGCATCTGGTGGCATGAGCTTCTGTCGGCTGTGTGCAGGGGTCAATTGGTTCGGCGATGAAATGACCCCGTGGGGTGAGAAAACCAACCACGTGCGGGCGGCGCGGCGTTCATTTGTGTCCCCTCCGGCGCTGAGCGCAGCCCGTTCCCCCTTTCGGGGGACGAAAACGACCCCTTTGGGTCTAACCCCGGTAGACCTGCGGTGATTGCATGGGACGTACCCGCTAGAACAAGGAGGACGCCATGATCATGCCTCACGCGACGGGCCATGTGTTCGCCAGCGACGGTCGCTTATTGCGGGTTGACGTCATCGCGGGCCAATGTGTAGCGCGCCGATTCGGACCCAATCTCGTTGTGACACAACGGGTCGTCGGAACCAACGACCAGGTGTATCGACAGATCAAGCAGTGGTGGTGACGGACTCGCTCTCATTACCGGGCGAGAATCGCGCAGCGTTCGCGCGGACTCAGAAATGCAAATGCAGCGATCCGCTGCGCGGAAGAAAAGCAGGTAAACCGATGTTCCTTGCAAGCCTGATTCTGGTGCTGACCCTGTCGCCAGTGCCGATTCCAGCGGTTGTGACCGTATTCCATCTCGCCGCCAATCGACGGGAGGCCCGTAGCCGTCGTGATGACAATGTTTTCCGCGACATCAAACCGGGCGTTGGGTTGTCGGCGAGAAGTTCGGCGACTGAACCGGTTCGGCTAACGGTCCAATCGATCGGGCGAGAACCCCTGTCAACAGCACCACAGCCCGCATGACGACGTGTCGTTGGAACGACAATTCGGCTGCGGACGGTAACCGAAAGCGAGAAGTGGGAGTGATTCTGGGATGAGACGAATCATCGTGGGAATGACCGGAGCTACAGGCGCGGTGCTCGGTGTCGAGCTGCTTCGTCAACTGCAGCAGTGTCCCGATGTGGAGACGCACCTGGTGCTGTCGCGGTGGGCGCGGGCCACCATCCATCTGGAAACGCAGTTGTCGGCACGTGATGTTGAGGGTCTGGCCGATGTCGTCTATCCGTGGGACGACCAGGCAGCGGCGATCTCGTCGGGATCCTTCAGGGTCGAGGGAATGATCATCGTCCCGTGCAGCATGAAGACCCTGGCGGGCATCCGCACCGGTTATGCCGATGGGCTGATCGCCCGGGCAGCGGATGTGACGTTGAAGGAGCGGCGGCGGCTGGTGCTGGTGCCGCGTGAGACGCCATTGTCCGAGATTCATCTGGACAACATGTTGACCCTCGCGCGCATGGGCGCCATCGTCATGCCGCCAATGCCGGCGTTCTACAACCATCCGGCGTCCATCGGCGACATCGTCGATCACCTCGTGACCCGGATTCTCGACCAGTTCGATATAGACACACCTGATGCCAAGCGGTGGAACGGCGTGCCACCACACAAGGCGGCGAATCTCAAGGCGGTGAATGTTTAATGGCCAGGATCAAGGACCTCCGGGAGTATTTGAGTGCGCTGGAATCGCTTGATGATGTCGAGCACATCGATCGTCCAGTCAGCGCCGTGCTGGAGGCGGCAGCGATCACGCGGCGGTCAACCGAGCAAGGGTGGCCGGCTCCACTATTCGACAATATCCAGGAAACCGGCCCCAGGTTTCGGATGCTCGGAGCTCCAGGTGCATTGTCCAGTGATCGACGCTACCCCTTGGCGCGCGTTGCGCTTTCGCTCGGTCTGTCGCACGACGCCACGGCGCAAGAATTGGTCGAGCACCTGGTGGCGGCACATGCAAAGACCCCGATTCCGCCAAAGCTGATCTCAGCTGATTCGGCGCCATGCAAGCAGAACATTCTGCTGGGTGCCGACGCGACGCTGGATCGGTTTCCGATTCCGCTGGTGCACCCCGACGATGGCGGGTGTTACCCCAACACCTGGGGTGTCATCGTCGCGCAAACACCCGACGGACGGTGGACCAACTGGTCGATCTCGCGGATCATGATGATCGACGACCGCCACATGACCGGCTTGTTTTTGCCTCAGCAGCATATCGGGATGGTCTGGGCGGAATGGGAAAAGCTCGGCAAGCCAATGCCATTCGCCGTTGTGCAGGGCGGTGACCCCGGCGTGCCGATGATCGGCGGAATGCCCATTCCGGCCGAGGTGGATGAAGGAACGTTCCTAGGGACGCTCTACGGCGAACCCGTAGAAGTCGTCAAGTGCGAGACCAACGATCTTGAGGTGCCCGCGGGCGCCGAAGTCGTCATCGAAGGCCATGTTTCCATCACCCGTGACGCCACCGAAGGCCCCTACGCCGAATTCCATGGGTACGCGCTCCCGGAGACGTCCCCGGAGCCTGTTTACACGATCGAGGCGATCACCTATCGCGACAACCCGATCTGGCCGATTAGTGCCACCGGCCGCCCGCCCGATGATTCGCAAATAGCGCCGGCGCTCGGAGTGTCGGCTGAAGTGCTGGTGCTACTGCGTAACGCGGGCCTGCCCATCGCCACGGCCTGGCTGCTGGTGGACACCGCCTGCCACTGGATGATTATCACCGTCCCACGGCATTGGCGCGATGTACTACCGGGAACGAGCACAACCGAATTCGTGCACCGGATCGGAGAGCTGATGAGTACCAGCCGGGTTGGCCACATGTGCCCGGTCTCCTATGTGCTCGATGACGATATCGACCCATCGAACACCTCGGATGTGCTCTGGGCACTCGGCACCCGCACCCATCCGAATCAGCGCCAAGAGGACTGGGAAGTCCCGATCTTGCCGTGGTATCAGTGCTACACCGAGCAGGAGCGGCGCAGCGGGCGTGGGCCGATCGTGTTGCACGACGGATTGCTCGAGCCGATCGAGGACGGACAAGCGCGGGTAGCGACGTTCGACGATCTCTACCCGGCCGAAATCCGTGAACGAGTCATCGCGGCCGAGTCCAACTCTCCCCGCCCGAACCCCCGACTATCCGGGGTGGCTAAGCCTGACTCTCCTGGGAGAAGTCTGTGAAGTCGCGAGGATCTTGTTCTCGGGCACAGCTGTTGGTGTGGATCGCTGTCACCGGTGACATCGACAGACTCAGCGGTTCCTGGGCACGGTGTTGGCAGCGCACGGTTGTGACGCGTGGGCAGGGTCCGGCGAACGGAAGGGACCGGCGGGGCCATGGTAGGCGAGAAGAATGTCCACGACGTGACCTACATCTGTTGGGTTCGTTGGGGTTGACGTGGGTGTTTGGTAACCCGGGCTCTACCCAGCAGACGTTCTTGCAGAATTCTGCGGACGACTTCGCCTATGCCGTAGTCTCCGCTTCCACCGCTGAAGGTAAGGCTGCGCGATGACACTCACAGGAAAGACCATGTTCATCTCCGGCGCCAGCCGCGGCATCGGGCTGTCGATCGCCAAGCGGGTCGCGGCCGACGGCGCGAACATCGCACTGGTCGCCAAGACCGCCGAGCCCCATCCCAAGCTTCCGGGCACCATCTACACCGCGGCCAAGGAGATCGAGGAGGCCGGGGGTCAGGCGCTCCCGATGGTCGGCGACGTGCGTGACGGTGACTCGGTGGCCGCGGCGGTGGCCAAGGCCGTCGGCCAGTTCGGCGGTATCGACATCTGCGTCAACAACGCGTCGGCGATCAACCTCGGCTCGATCGAGGAGGTCCCGCTCAAGCGCTTCGATCTGATGAATGGAATCCAGATCCGCGGCACTTACGCAGTGACACAGGCGTGTATCCCGCACATGAAGGGCCGGGAAAACCCGCATATCCTGACACTGTCTCCGCCGATTCGGCTGGAATCCGAGTGGCTCAAGCCGACCGCCTACATGATGGCGAAGTTCGGAATGACGTTGTGCGCATTAGGCGTTGCTGAAGAACTTCGTGATGCGGGCATTGCCTCGAACACGCTGTGGCCGCGCACCCGGGTGGCCACCGCGGTGGTGCAGAACCTGCTTGGTGGCGACGAGGCGATGGCCCGCGCCCGCAAGCCAGAGGTGTATTCCGACGCGGCATACGCGATCCTGACCAAGCCCGCAGCGTCATACACCGGGCAGAGCCTGCTGTGCGAGGACGTGCTGCTGGAATCTGGTGTCACCGATCTGTCGGTCTACGACTGCCTGCCCGGCTCGGAGTTGGAAGTTGACTTATGGGTGGAGAGCCCCAATCCGCCCGGCTACGTGCAGCCGTAGACCATGATCGTCCTGGACGGCCACCCGCGGTTGCGGGCCATGCTCGGTGCTCATGTCGAACGGATAACGGAACTGTTCGTCCGGCTTGGGGCCTCTCTCATCGTCAGCCCGGGTGGGTTCGCTGACACGGCTGATATCGACCAAACACGTTTGCTTGCAAGGCAGCTCATCGAGCCGGTGTTGCATGCCATACAACGGCAAGGAGATTGTCATGTCTGAGCGTCCGACCACCCTGTGCGAGGCGTTCCAGCGCACCGCCACGATCGATCCCGATGCCGTCGCGCTTCGGACTCCGGGTGACGCTCAGACGTTGACCTGGCGGGAGTATGCTGCGCAGGTCCGGCAGGTCGCAGCCGGACTGTCCGGGCTCGGGGTCCGGCGGGGCGGCACTATCTCCCTGATGATGGCGAACCGGATCGAGTTCTACCCGCTGGATGTCGGCGCGCAACATGTCGGCGCCACTTCGTTTTCGGTGTACAACACCCTGCCCGCCGAGGAGATTACCTACTTGCTCGACAACGCCGGGACCAAGGTGGTGATCTGCGAGGAACAGTACGTTGACCGCATTCGCGCCAGCGGGGCAGCGATCGAGCATATCGTCTGCATCGACGGCTCGCCGGAAGCGACCCTGTCGCTGGATGACCTGTACGCCGCTGGTGGCGACGACTTCGACTTCGAGTCGGCGTGGCGCGCGGTGCAGCCAGACGACGTCGCCACGCTCATCTACACCTCCGGCACCACCGGCAAGCCCAAGGGCGTGGAGACCACCCACGCCAACCTGCTGTTCGAGGCGTTCGCCGTGGAAGCGGTGCTTGGAATCGAATTCGGTGACCGGATCACCTCGTTCCTGCCGTCGGCGCACATCGCCGACCGGATGACCGGCCTCTACACCCAGGAGGTCTTCGGCACCCAACTCACGGTGGTTTCCGACGGGCGCAACATTGCCGCGGCGCTGCCCGACGCGCGGCCCACTATCTGGGGCGCGGTGCCGCGGGTATGGGAAAAACTCAAGGCTGCCATCGAATTCGCCGCTATACACGAGCCCGACGAAACCAAGCGGCAGGCGTTGCAGTGGGGTCTGTCGGTGGCGGCAAGACGCGCCGGCGCGCTGGTAGCCGGCGAGCCCGAGTCGGAGGACCTGGGGGCCGAGTGGGCCAAGGCCGAAGAGCTGGTGCTGTCTAAGCTGCGCGAGCGGCTCGGCTTCGGGGAGCTGCGGTGGGCGGTCTCGGGTGCGGCGCCGATCCCGAAGGAGACGCTGGCGTTTTTCATCGGCATCGGTATCCCGATCACCGAATTGTGGGGCATGTCGGAGCTGAGTTGCATTGCTACCCTGAGCCATCCGCGCGATACACGGCTCGGTAGTGTCGGAAAGCTGCTGCCCGGGTTGGACTGCAAGATCGCCGAGGACGGCGAGTTCCTGGTGCGCGGACCATTGGTGATGAAGGGCTACCGCAAGGAGCCGGCGAAAACCGCGGAGGCGATCGACGCCGACGGGTGGCTGCACACCGGCGACATCCTCGATGGGGACTCAGACGGTTACCTGCGGGTGGTCGACCGGAAGAAAGAGTTGATCATCAATGCGAGTGGAAAGAACATGTCGCCGACCAACATAGAGAACGCGATCCTGGCCGCGTGCCCGATGGTCGGCGCCATGGTCACCATCGGCGACGGGCGACCGTACAACACCGCGCTCATGGTCTTCGACGCCGAGTCGGTCGGTCCGTATGCAGCCCAGCACGGGCTCGCCGACGCCTCACCCGCTGCCCTGGCAGCCGACTCGGAGGTGATCGCGCGGATAGCGGCCGGTGTGGCCGAGGGCAACACCAAATTGGCCCGGGTGGAGCAGATCAAGCGCTTCCGCGTGTTGCCCGCCCTGTGGGAGCCCGGCGGTGACGAGATCACGCTGACGATGAAGCTCAAGCGCCGGCCGATCGCCGAAAAGTACGCCGCCGAAATCGAAGAGCTCTACGCAAGCGAGCCGGGTCCGGACATTCATGAGCCCACAACCGCGCAAACAGCACAATCGGCCTGAG
>Ga0164307_10000721_pt1 | contig 14543 bp, 12 predicted proteins | sample Whisoiple_243_MG_FD_110214 | JGI IMG/M metagenome (GOLD analysis project Ga0164307, IMG submission 110214) | Soil microbial communities amended with fresh organic matter from upstate New York, USA - Whitman soil sample_243_MG | ecosystem: Environmental > Terrestrial > Soil > Unclassified >...
AAGCACGATGGCGGGGGCGACACGCACGCGGTTGCCCAAATGGTGCGCTACGCGCTGACGAAGTACGGCGCAGATGCCAGCCGTGTATATGCATTCGGAGGCTCTTCGGGGGCGATGATGACGCAAGCCTTGCTGGGCGTGTACCCCGATTTGTTCGCAGCTGGAGTGGCTGTTTCCGGAGTGCCCTGTGGTTGTTGGGCGATGGACTATACCGGTGATGTCGCAAGCAACGGCCAATGGAGTGGTCCGTGTGCTGGCGGGCAAGTCAGCAAGACCGCCCAGCAATGGGGTGACCTCGTGCGCTCGATGTTCGCCGGCTACACCGGTCATCGACCGCGTGTGCAGCTTTGGCACGGCACCGCGGACACGACGATCAGCTACAAGAACCTAACTGAAGCCGTCAAGGAGTGGACGAACGTGCTCTCACTGAGCGCTGCAGCCACGACCAGTGACACCAAGTTCGGTGGGAAGCACGACGTTTGGAAGAGCACATGCGGATTCGGCGTGCTCGAAACATTTTCGGTTGATGGGGCTGGTCACGACGTGAGCTGGGACGTGAACACGGCGGTCAGTTTTCTCGGCCTCGATCGGGTTGGAAGTCCGGATCCCGAAGCGACCGCCTGTCCTCCCGCCGGTGGTGGAGGCAGCGGCGGAAGTTCGGCGGCTGGCGCCCCATCGACCGCTGGTGCCGGCGCGGAAGTGAGCGGTTCAGGCGGCGGAATGAGTAGCGCGAGTGGCTCGACCAGCGGGGGAGCGCCCGGCGTTGCTGCCGGATCGAACGGTGCCAGCGGAGCCAGTGGAGCCAGTGGCGCTGTTGCAGGAACACCCAGCGCCGCTGGGGCAATGCCCTCCGGAGGGGCAGGGAATGCAGGCGCAGGTTCCGCAGCCGTCCCCACCGCCGGCAGCACTGGCTCGACGGCAGACGCCCGCGCTGCCGAGGGTTGCAAATGTGCACTCGCCGGCAACACTGAACGCGGCGTCGGACGTTTCTCACTGCTACTGCTCGTGGGCATCGGACTGCTCCTTCGTCGTCGACTAGGCTGATCGTGCACCATGATCCTTTACTAACGCGACCGGACCGAGGCTGCAGCATAGGAGCATGGCTGCTTTTGTCGACGGATAGGGTAAGCGTTCGCTACTGCTGGATCAGTGTTTCGCGTAAAGGCTCTCACTCTCCTAGCTGTGTTCTCGAGCCTGTTGGCGAGCGGCGCTTGCGGCAACGGTGCTTCCCCACACACGGCTAGCGACGGCGGTCGAACTAGCGCTGCTGGAGCGCCGACGGGCGGAGCAGATGGGCCCTCAGCAAGTAGTGCGGGAAGCGCGACCGGAACGTTTGCTGGCTCGGCCGGCAGCGTCGCTCCCGCAGGAGGAACGGGCTCCGGCGGTGACACCGGGTCTGCTGGCGCAGCCGGTTCCGTTGTCAGCGCGGCGGGCTCCGCCGGCGCAATCAGCGGGGCGGGCAGCGCGGGTACGACCGGCGCCGGAGCTGCCGGCGGTGTGAACGGCCCCTGGCCCCCCTCGGCGACATTTTCGAATCCCATCCTGTGGCAGGATCTACCGGACGACGAGATCATCCGAGTCGACGACGTCTTCTATTATACGGCCTCGAATATGCACTATTCGCCAGGTGCACCGATCCTCCGCTCTTGGGATCTCGTAAATTGGGAGTACATCGGCCATGCCGTGCCCGTCGTGGACTTTTCGTCCAAGTACGACCTGAGCGGAGGTCAGGCGTACATCAAGGGCACCTGGGCTTCGTCCCTGCACTATCGCAAGTCGAACAAGACCTTTTACTTTCTAGGCTGCATCGAGTTCGGCAAGACCTACATTTACACGGCTCCCGCGGCCGAAGGTCCTTGGCAAAAGAAGTCCACCATCAACAACTGCTACTACGACGCCGGAATGATGGCTGACTACGACGACTCCGCCGATGACACGATGTACGTGGCCTTCGGCGGCGGCGGCGACATCAGCGTGGCTCAGCTCAGTGCTGATGGGCTCTCGCAGGTAAAGACTCAGCAAGTCTATACCACCAACGGCGCATACTCGCTCGAGGGCTCGCACTTCTTCAAATACAAGGGCAGCTACTACATTACTCCCACGCGTCCCGCGGATGGTGAATTCGTGCTCAAGTCGAGCAACGTCTGGGGGCCTTATACGTCCAAGGCTTTGATCGACAAGACGAAGGGCCCTGTCGCCGGCGGCGGCACCCCGCATCAAGGCAGCCTGATCCAAACCCAAAAGGGTGCTTGGTATTACATGGGCTTTCAGGATGCCTACCCGGGTGGCCGCATCCCAGTGCTTGCTCCGGTCACCTGGAGCGCCGATGGTTGGCCCACCGTTCAGCTCGTGAACAACGCTTGGGGGGGAAGCTATCCATACCCGGATCTGCCGCGGCCGCCGCGCGCGACGAAACCCCATACCGGCACCGAGACCTTCAGCGGCACTACTCTCGCTCCGGAATGGGAATGGAATCACAATCCCGACAACACGAAGTGGTCCATCAACGATGGTGTCACGCTGAAAACGGCGACCGTGACCGCCGATTTGTACGCCGCGCGAAATACCCTGACGCGTCGTAGCATCGGGCCGGAGTCGACCAGCACCGTTCAGCTCGACATCAGCGCAATGAAAGATGGCGACATCGCCGGCCTGGCCTTGCTGAAGCACGCATCAGCCTACGTTGCGGTCAAGAAGTCAGCTGCCTCCAGCAAAGTAGCGATGGTGAACGGTCTGACCATGAACACGAGTACCTGGGCCACCACCAGCACGGGAACGGAAGCCGCGAGCAGCCCAATCTCCAGCAGCACGATCTGGCTGAGGGTAACTGCGGATGTACGGCCGGGAGCCGGTCGGCAGGGCAAGTTCTCGTTCAGCACCGACGGGGTGACCTTCACCTCGATCGGACCGGCGTACACGCTGAACACCGATTGGCAGTTCTTCCCTGGCTATCGCTACGGGATCTTCAACTTCGCGACAACGGCCCTCGGCGGCTCGGTGACGGTCAAGAGTTTTCAGCTGACCGTTCCCTGAGTGGGCATGGTTGCTTCTGCTTTGGAGTATATTTTGCAGTATCGACATTGCCAGCACCGATTGCTTCTGGTTGCGCTATCGCTCGCGGCTGCCGCCACGAGCGCACCTGCGCGGGCGGACTACCCGATCGCCTCCCACCGCTACCTCGCCGATCCCGGGTCGCTCGTCTACGGCGGGCGTGTCTACCTTTACAACTCGAACGACGACGACAACGACGGCAGCTACCAGATGCACTCCATCGTCTGCATCTCGACGAGTGACATGAAGAACTGGACCGATCACGGCATCGTGTTCCAAGTTCCCGCGAATGCCAGCTGGGCCCAAAATTCGTGGGCGCCGCAGCCGATCACTCGCGACGGTACGATCTACCTGTACTTCGGCAATAGCGCGTCTGGTGTCGGCGTCGCCAGTAGCACGAACCCGACGAGCGGCTTCAAAGACGCGAAAGGTAGCTACCTCGTCAATAGCAGCACGCCGGGTGCCTCTGGAACGAACAGCTGGCTTTTCGATCCAGGCGCATTGATTGATAGCGACGGCTCGGCTTACCTGTCGTTTGGTGGCAACGGTGAAACCAATGCGCGCATCATCAAGCTGGGCAGCGATCTGACGAGCGTCTCGGGATCTGCCGCGATGCTCGCGCCGACCGGGTTCTACGAGGCTTCGTTTCTGTTCAAGCGCAACAGCACCTACTATATGGCGTACTCGAGCGATACGGCGCACGGCCTGCGCATCGACTACCTATCCAGCACTAGCCCGATGTCAGGCTACACCTATCGCGGCGTTCTAGCAGGCCAGCCACCGGTCAACGACAACAACAACCATGCCTCGGAATTCGAGTTCATGGGCCGCTGGTACCACGCTTATCACAACCGTTCCGTGGCCAAGCAAGCGGGCATCGACGCAACCTACAAGCGGAACCTGGCGCTCGAAGTCCTCGATTTCAAGACCGACGACACGATCCAGCAGGTCACTTACACCACGGACGGTGTGCCGCAGCTAGGCTCGCTCAATCCCTATACCCGCGTCGAGGCTGAAACCACGAAGGCGCAAAGTGGCATCGAGACCGAATCTTGCTCCAAGGGCGGCATGGACGTGAGCTCGATTTCGGACGGTGATTGGGTCAGCGTGCGCGGCGTCGACTTCGGTGCCGGAGCGAAAACTTTCTCCGCCAGCGTGGCGAGCGCGTCGGCCCAGGGCGCTATCGAGGTGCGTTCGGGAAGCCCGACCGGAACTGTGCTCGCGACGTGCGACGTGCCGGTGACCGGCGGCGCGCAGACCTGGCAGACCACTACCTGTAGCGTCAGCGGTGCGACTGGCGTAATCAAGGACCTCTACTTTCGATTCAAGGGTAGTGGTTTCAGCTTCGACTATTGGCAATTCACCGGCAGTGGTGACGTGAGCGGCATGGGGGGCGCAACCGGAAGCGGTGGCTCTCCGAATAGCGCAGGCGCGAGTGGAAGCAGCGGTTCAGGCCTTTCGGGGAGCGCTGCCGGTGGCGCAGGCAGTGGAGCGGGTGGCACGAGCGCGAGCGACGGCGGTGCGGTCGCGGCCGTCGGCGGAACCCCAGCGGCGGGCGGCAGAGCCGAGCCGAATGGCGGAGCAGGCGCTGCAAACCTAGCAGGCAGCGCTCAGTCGATGCCTCCGCCCCAAGCCAGCGATAGTCCGAGCGGATGTGCATGCACGTTGGGCAACCGCGGTTCATCCCAGAAACCGCTCATGTCCATTGGTCTCGCGCTAGCGGCCCTTCTGCGGCTGCGTGCTCGCCGCAAGAAAAGCGGGACAGGAGATGCGCGGTGAGCAGCAAATGAGCGATCGCGGTCGTGTTCGGACTCGAACGCTACTGTGCAATGCAATACTGCTGCATGATAGCCCAGATCGCTTCGGCGCTTACTCGAGCACCGGCATCCGTCGGGTTGAGTTGGTCGATCTGAACGTACTCGGCGTAGTGTCCTGCGAAAGCGGTTCGTAGATCGAGCCAGTGACACGGCAGCGGCGCATTCTCACAGGCGCTCTGAATCAGTGGCCTGAGGGCGTCCACCCTGGCCTTGACGTTTGCATCCCCTGGATCCGGGTAGAACGCGTACACGACCTGTTCCACGTTGTCCGTCGCCATCTCCGCGAACAGGGCCTGTGCGGCAGCCGCGGCCGCGGTGACCACGGCGCAGCTCGCATTCGCGCTATCGCAAGAGCCGAGCAGCGTGTCGGCGCCGCCGCCGTTCATGACGACGACTTTGACCTCGGCTTCGGAGACGCCGCTCGCGTATTGGTCGCCGATCCCGTTGCCGCCGAGCGCGAGGGCATTGGCGCGCAAGCTCGAGCGATCTCGATAGCGTTCACCCACTACCACCGCACCCGCGTCGCGTGCCAGGGCCTCGAGGTAGGCGGTGATCTGGTGAGTCGTTGCGAAGAAGCTATCGCCAAGGATCAGGACTTGATTGCCGGACACGGTGCCGCGCTCGCAGCTATTCGTGCCAGCGTCCGCGCCATCACCCGAGCCACCCGAGCCACCACTGGCAAGCGAACCCGCGCGACACACACCCTGCTCGCAGCGATGGAACGCCGACACAACGCCGCAGTCCGCGTCGATCACGCAGGACACTTCGCACACGCCCGGCGCCGTAGCGTGATCGGTAACGCAGCCAGGCACGCACTGCGCCGCCGGCAAAGCCTCACACGCGGCGCGTTCAGCGCACGGGAGCGTACACACGCCACACAAGCAGGTGAGCTGATCGCCGCAGGTGTTCTTGCCCGATTCGCAGCGGATCAAGAAGTGAGTCTCGCCGCCGGTGGGCTCGGCGATTTCCGGCTTGCAGCTGAACGCCAAAGCCATCGCGGCGAGCAGGATCGTGAACTGATGCTTGGCTTTGCTACGCATGATCTTCGCTGTCGACGTCTTCATGGGTCAAGCACTGGCCGGCATAGATCACGACTCGGGTGTGCGCCTCGGGAAGCGCCTGTTCAGCGTTGATTTTCGCCACGCGCTCTCGGAGATCGGTCAGCTCGCTTCGCAGGCGTGCGAGCGTGCCGAAGACCTCGTCCTGCAACGGGTGCCCGGGCCACACGTCGATCGTGTAGGTGCCGCCCCCGACGCGATCATCGAGCGCGGTCGCTCGATTTTCGTTCAGGCGGCTGAGGACGGTGGTGACCAGCGCCTTGAAGTGATCGAAGACGGCGGCCTCCCAACCCACTGCGGCACCGAGAGGAACGACCAAAGCGTTGGCGCTATACCGTGCAACTCCGTTTGTCTCGGAGTGCTGGATACGCCCGTCGGCGAGTAGCCGCTGAACCGTGCTCTCGATGGCCGCGACTTCCGTCTGGGCTCGCTCCGCGATTTCATTGAGCGTGAGCGGATTCTCTCGATACATCAGCGAAATCACCAACTCCTCGGCGCCCTCGGCACCGAGCTTCCGCTGCAGCGTGGCGAGCTCGTCATCCGAAGCGGCTCGATACGAAGCATTCGAACCGGAGCCGGCCCAGAATACTAGCTGACTGTCGCACAGGTCACGGAGCACCGAGCGGATTTGCGCTTCATCGTCGTTGGGAAAGCGCGCCAGGATTTCGCGCCGCGTGACCACATTGTGGGCCTTGATATGCTCGAGGACTACTTCCCAGAGTGAGCGACCACGTTCGGTCGAGCTCTCGCTGAGACGCTGAATCTTACGCCGATAGGTGCGAAGGCCCAGGCCGAACATGTCGGCGCTTACTTTTCGGCTGATCCCCTGCCGCTCGATCTCTCGCACGAGCTCGATGAACACCTGGTCCGCGATCTGCGCGAGCGGCGCGCGAACCCCCCTCGACGTGGCCAGCTGTGCGATCAGAATGGTAGTTTGCCGAACGATGGCGTGAATCAAGAGCTCGATGGTCATCTTGCCGAGCGGTACACTTATACACAGCGCCGCCGCATCGGGTAGGGGACCGGATTGTCCTCCCAGCGATGAACGGGAGGAGCGGATAATTCAGGCCAGGCGTTACGAGTGCGGTAGAGACGCCAAGCATCGCAGCTGGCGACGCTCTTTTGGCGCATTCAAGATGCGTTCGGTCGCGAGCCTTAGCTCCTCGCGCGCCCTGCGCAAGCGTGAATAGACAGTAAACAGTGGGATGGAGAGGGTTGCTGCCACCTCAGTCACTGGAACTTGTTCGAGCTCGTGCATCACGAGCACGGTGCGCCTCGGCAACGGGATGCGCTTCAGCGCAGTCTGAAGCAACGTGCGAGTTTCCTTGTTGCTCAGTACCTCCTCGGGCCCAGGGCTGTTGTCGCACAACTCGACGTTTCCAAACGCAACCTCGCGCGAGCGTTTGCGCTGGTTAGCCAGGGCGATGCGCACGGCAATGCCGAACAGATAGGGTCGGAGGGGGCGACTCTGGTCGTATTCGGACCAACGGCGATGCAAAACCAAGAACACTTCTTGCGCCAAGTCATCGACTTCGGAGCGGTCGGTACCGAGGCGGCGCAAAGTTCGCTGCACGTATTCGAACTCGATGCGAAAGGCCGTATCGGACCCATCTACACACGGAAGTATCATCGATTCGGCTAGCATCGCGTTCATCACTTGGAGCTCTCGAAGGATCGCCGAGGGGGCTGAAAGCAGCGCCCCAGTCATGAAATGCAATGTTGGCACCCTGCCGATCCCGTCGAGTAAACGCTCGCTCGCAGCGCCGCCGCATGGCCGGAGCTCAGCGCGTAATGGGCGAGGCTCCGCGTCCCGTCGAGCCCACTAGCCACAGGGTGGCGAGCCACTCCGTGCAATAGGAGAAGCGACCGATTTCCGTCGAACAATCGACCGGAGACCCCGGAACGCGACGAACTGCGCCAAAGAAGCCCGGCTCTACCCGACCCAGTTTCCATCCGCCGCACATGGGAGGGGCGTGTGAGGAAAATCAGGAACCGCGGAAGCGTTATCGGCCGAGGCAGTGGGCGCCGAACCTAAGCGATGCTACTCATCAATCGTCGCGGTGTTCCGCCGTATGGCCGAAGTTGTAACCGGGTGTTCTTCCTGGGTGACGCGACGGCGATTCCCTCCAACAGTTGAGAGATGGTCGTGGGCTTCAGGGTCTCCTTATTGGGTGAACGCAGGTCTGGAAAGCGAAGACGCTGGTTCACTTGGGTGGGCTCGATGGCGATGTTGGCCACTCTGCCGGTTGTGGGCGCATGTGCGCCAAAGGTGAGCGCAGGTGTGTGGCAATGCTCCGGTGACGGCGGAACTTCGGACGGCGGGGCGGGGCCGGCGGACACCGACCCTGTGGCTATGCCGTGGTCGACCGGCTTCGAGGAGGGCTTTTGCGACTACACGAAGGTTGCCGGGTATTGCTACGGCGATGACCCTTACGTTCTCGTGACGGAGCCGCACCACCTCGGGGGGCGTTTTTCTGCGGAATTCAAGGTCAAGGGTGGTGGGCTAGAGCAGACCCGTTGTGTACGCCAGGGCGTCCTGCCGGAGGCGGCCTACTACGGTGCCTGGTACTTCATTCCAGAACCGCTCACGGACCCCGGAACAGCGTGGAATCTCTTCCACTTTGCGGGCGGAGATTCCTCTGGCCCGCGCCTCCCAGCGTTGTGGGACGTACATTTGGCCAAGATTCCGCAAACCGAGGATTGGGAGCTCGTGGTCTACGATCCGGTGAGCCCCCCACCCGACAATACGTACCGCAGTGCAGACCCCAAGCGCGTTCCTTTCGGCAAGTGGTTTCACATCGAGCTTTTCTTGAAGCGTGCCTCGGACAACACCGGCGAGATCGCGTTGTACCAAGATGGCGTGCAGCTGTTCGAGCACGTGAACTTGAGATCGGACGCATCGAAATTCAGCCAATGGTACGTCGGCGATTGGGCGGAAGACGCGACACCCGCCGATTCCAGTCTATTCGTAGATGACGTGTCGATCCGTGCGACGCTCAGTTCTGCCAGTGCAACCCAGTGAGCGGATGCGAGAGTTGAGGCGATTTGCAGCCGTTCTGCTGTGCGCATTCGGCCTGGTCTATTCGGGGCGCGCTCGCGCCGAGTCTGCGGCACCAATCGAGCTGAAGTGGAATGCGCTCGAAGGCTGCCCGAGCGCGGACTCCGTGCTGGCCCGCGTGCGCAAAATCGCTGGCACGACCCGAGCAACTGGCAATACGCTGCGCGCGGACGCGACGGTCACGCAACCGAGCGACGGCTTGTTTCGCCTGCGGCTCGCGATCCAATACGGCAATCTTGCCGCCGTGCGGAACATCGAGGGCAAATCTTGCAAGGATCTGGCCGGTGCGGCTGCGATCGCCCTCGCTTTACTGTTGAGCTCGGAAGAGCCGCTGAGTGAACGCGACCTTGCCGGCCCATCCCCGACACCGGCGGGCTCGACTACTTCTGGTCCTTCCGGGACCAACCAAGCGCCCGAAAAGCAGGCTACGCCGCAAACGCCAGCGCCGACTTCGCCGCAGGCTGCCGAAGCCGCAGCATCCACTGCGTCGAGCGCTGAAGCCGGACCTCCGCGCCGCTGGCACGTGCTCCTCGTCGCACCGCTCGCAGCGTTGGGGTTCGGTCCCATGCCGCAAACCAGCCGAGGCTTAGGGGGCGCCGTGGGCTACTCTTTCGATCGCTGGCGATTTCTGGCTGAAGGCAAAATTTGGGCTTCTCAGCATGAGACGATCAGCAACTGGGGCGGCGACTTCGATCTCGAGCTCAATCGATTCAGCGTCAGCGCACGCGGTTGTCGTAGCGTGTTCGGATCCCGTTTCGAGCTCGCCCCATGCGCGGTGCTGTCGGTACACCACCTGTCAGTGCTCGGCACGGGGCCTAACCTGGTGTCGGGTGGCGACGCGGTCACTTGGGCGGCGGTGGGCGTAGGTGTGCAGGCCCGCTTGCTCATCACGCAATGGCTCGGTCTGGTCGCCGGGGTCGATGCCGAGCTCCAGCTCTCGCGCCCCGAGATCACCATGTCCTTGCCCACTTCGGGATCGCTCGAGCCGACGGAGATTCAAGTCGGGCGACTCGGGCCCGCTGCGGCTACAATAACCGTTGGCTCCCAGTGGATTTTCTGACGGAGAGAGCAAGCCGGGGCTATTGCATCACGAGCTGACACGTATGGCAGGACGCATCATCGAAACGGCTGGTTTTTCCGGGAACGAACCCCCGGCCCCCGGTCGCGCGCCCTCTGCCCTGGAGGTCCCCCCCTTCAAGGTGGTGTACCGGGAGTATTTCGACTTCGTGTGGACCTCGGCTCGACGCCTCGGGATCCAGCCGAGCGGGATGGATGACCTGATCCAAGAGGTTTTCATGGTCATCCACTCCAAGTTGCATACCGTCGAAAAGCGGGAGTCCCTGCGCAGTTGGATCTACAGCGTGGTTCGGCGTACGGCCAGCAACCACCGGCGGGCTAGGCGAGCGCACGCGGACTCCAGCTCAGGTCCTCCTGGGGAGGGGGAAGCGCGTTCACGAGAACCCACGCCGCTCGAAAATACGGAACGGAATGCTGGTTTTCAGCTGCTCATGACACTGCTCGATCAGCTCGAGGCGCCAAAACGTGAAATCTTCTCGCTGGTCGACGTCGAAGACCTCTCTGTGCCCGAAGCCGCCGAGGTTCTCGGGATACCTCTCAATACGGCTTACTCCCGGCTTCGCGTGGCGAGGCAAAATTTCGAAGCCGCATTGGCGCGCCACGAGGCGCGAACCAAGGGAACCTAATGCTTATGGCCGCTCTTAGTTCTAAAGCTCGAGCAGTGATCGCGGAGGCGCGCGACGAAATGCGCCCTCCAGCGGGCGAACGTGAGCGACTCGAAGCCTTGCTCATCGCTCATCTCGGCGCCACTCCATCGAGCCCATCGGCCCACGCCCCGGCTCTGCCGCGACCCGGCCCTGGCTGGCGTTTGGTGACATCGCTTGCCGTCGGCAGCGCGCTCGTCGGCGGCGTGGCGCTTTTGACCCTGCCAGCCAAAGTCGAGCAACCCTCGACCCCCGTCAGCGCCCCCATAGCAACCCTCGCGCCCGCTCCAGCCATTGCAAGTCAGCTGACGGCGCCCGCTAGCGAAGTGCAAACCGTGCCCTCGCCCGAGCCCGCGCTCCCGGCGAAGCCCCAAGTCGAACCGCAGGCACCGTCTCGTCCTCAGGATCGCCTGGCTCAAGAGGTTGCGCTGCTCTCGCGGGCGACCAGCGATCTCCGAGCAGGGCGCGCAGGAGCTGCGCTGAAATCGCTCGATGAGCATCAACGCAAGTTTCCAAACGGTATGCTTGCGGTCGAGAGGCGAGCGGTCCGCGCGCAGACGCTTTGCACGTTGAAACGGGTCAGCGAGGGACGAGCGGAGCTCTCGCACCTTGCGCCGCAATCACCTGCTGCGGGGCGTGCCAAACAGCTTTGCGATGCGGCGGACCCGGCGGGCGGTCGGTAACGGCGCAGGGCGGGATAGCGTCGAGCAATCGTGCCGCGCTAGTCGCGCCCGGTATTTCGTGAACGACCAGAGAGGCTGGCTTGCGACGCAACCGAATCACAGTCCTGCTTCACTCGTTCTGCGATCGGCGATCCAGCTACGAGTAGAGAGAGCGTAGCTCGGCCCTCGCTGAGCCGCTGTAGCTGGCAAAGAGCTCGCGCCTTCGCCGCGTTGCGTTCCTCGCAGAGGACACCGCGCGAAAACCGTCGCTGATGCTGCTCGAGCGTCCGGAGTGCGAGTGCTGGCTGTCCCGAGCTCAGCTGGCTCGCGGCGCTCGACAGCAGCAGCACTTCTTGGGCGAGTGTGTCCTGCGCGGGCGCTGCCCGGACCTTCGGTGGAGGGTGCCCCGGGGCGGGCGAGTCCGCCTTCCGCAAAGCTGGTACTAACGCTTCGCTCGACGCGGCTGGCTCGCTCGACAACGCCGTGGCAGTGGAAGCGAGCGTGGCCTGCGCGGACTTGTTCAGAATCTGCGATCCGGAGCCCCCCGCCGTGCCGGGCCGTCGAGCGAGAAAAAGCACCGACCCCACGACACACAGCCCCAACGCCGTAGCGGACCTTCGCTGTCCTACGGTGCTCACCAGCCGATTGGGGATCGGTCTCTCCAAGGGCAGCACCGATGAACCGAGTCGTGCGCGCAAGGCAGCCGCTACTCTCTGACGATCCGCCGCCGTCGGGCGATGTGCGTCGCGATGCGCTTGGACCAGCGCGCGAGCTTTGGGACTGAGAGCAACCGCAATCATTCGACTTCCTTTCGAGTGCCTGAGCGCACAACCACGCCAGCGCGTGCACGCTGGCGTCCCCCCCGGCCGCCGTTCTTAGGAGCAATGGCCGGAGTGGCGTCACTCCGTCGAAAAATCCGCTCGAGCCCGCATGATCGCGGCACAATGCAAATCACAGACGGAAAGTCGTTCGTGCCGACACTGTGATGAGTGTTGCTGTGCGCATGTCGCCGGAGCGTCCGCCTCGGGGGCGATCTTTTCCTCGTACGACGGAAATGCGGTGCTGCCGCTACTGCGACGGTGATGATTGGTACCAACGACATCAACGGCAATGTCGACGTTGCGGCCGCGCCGACGCGACTCGGCAAGCTGATCGACGACATCACGACTCGCGCGCCCACTGCTCTGCGGGTTGTGGCAACCATCATTCCAATTGCCAACGATGGCACCAACCTCAAAGTGCAGGCCATCAGCGCGTTGCTGCCTACGGTTGCACCATGATCTCGAAAAGCATACGAAGAGGTCGTTCTTTGAACCCCCTGCGCCCTTTGCTGCCGCTGGTTATTGCCGTCATTGGCTTGGGTTGCTCGGGAAGCGAGGCGCTGCCCGCTTCGTCGGCGGGGGGATCGAGTCCCGGCGGTTCGGCACACGGCGGTGCCGGTGGCACCGGCGGCAGCAACGCAAGCGGCGGAGCTGGCGGCGGAGCTCAGCTTGGAGGCGCAGCCGGAACCGACGGGATTTCCGGTGCGTCCGGGCAGTTTGCAGCTGCAGGCAAGGGCGGTTCGAGTGCTGCTGCGGCGGGCGCAGGCGGGCACATGAGCGGTGGGGCCGGCGCCATGGGCGGGACTTCCATGGGCGGGACTTCCATGGGCGGGGCGTCTGGGGCGGGTGGATCGAGTGGAGGCGCAGCTCCGACCCTGCTCGGCGCAACACCGCCCATGGGCTGGAACTCTTGGAACGCTTACAATTGCGACGGGTTGAACGAAACCGTCGTGAAGAATATGGCAGACGCCTTCATTTCGACCGGGATGAAGGCGGTTGGATACGAATATGTCAATCTCGATGACTGCTGGATGGATGGGCGCGATGCCAGCGGCAAGCTCAAGTGGAACGCCAGCAAGTTCCCTTCGGGCATCCCCGCGCTCGCCGAATACATTCACGGCAAGGGCCTGAAGATCGGCATTTACCAAACTCCCAACACCAAGACCTGCGCGGGCATTTACGGTGGTTACACGCCAGGGGTTGGCAGCGTCGGTCACGAAACGACGGACGCACAAACCTTCGCCTCGTGGGGGATCGACTATCTGAAGTACGACAAATGCCAGGGTCAGCTGAGCGCATTTGCCGTGATGCGCGACGCGCTCAAAGCGACGGGTCGCCCGATCTTCTACAGCATCAACCCGGGCGACCAAGGTCCATTTTGCACGCCGACGAACTGCTCGCTCAACCTACCGACAGTCGCAAACATGTGGCGCATCGGCTTCGACATCTCTGCCAAATGGAGCGAAGTCATTCGGCTGATCGACGCCAACAAAGAGCAATATGCTGGGGCAGGGCCTGGACATTGGAATGACCCCGACATGCTGGAGGTCGGAAATGGTCTCAACGATGGCGAAGGCCGCGCTCACTTCAGCATGTGGGCGATCATGGCGGCGCCGCTCATCACGGGCAACGACCTGACCAAGATGAGCGCGATGACCAAGGCCACGCTGACGAATGCCGAGGTGATCGCAGTAGACCAAGATCATCTCGGTAAGCAGGGCCGCGTCGTTGCAACCCCGGCGGCAAACCTAGAAGTGTGGTCGAAAGAGCTGTCGGGCACCAACACGCGAGCGGTTGCGCTCTTCAATCGCGGTTCCGCGAGCGCTTCCATCACCGTTCAGTGGAGCCAGCTCGGACTGCCGGCGGGCGCTGCGTCCGTGCGCGATTTGTGGGCTGCAAAAGACGTGGGTCCCGCAACCGACTCGTACACAGCGGCGAACGTGCCGAGCCACAGCGTCGTGCTGCTCAAGATCGTCAGCGGACCCTGAACAACGCCGCTTCGTGACGCTCTGGGGTCAGAGCCGTCGCGGGCACGTTCCGGTTGCGCGGAATTGTTCTGTGCGGTCAGCCGGAAATCGTCCTCCCGACAGCATTTGCAATGACAGGATCGTCGGCCGCCCGACAATTACAAGCACGAACCGTCAGCGAGTGCGTCCGCGTGGTCCCTCCTCCCCCCGGGCCACATCACCGCGACTCGTTACTTTTTCTCGGAGACGCTTATTAGATGAAGACCCAATCTGCTGCTCTGGTAGTGGTAACGACGTTCGGACTGGTATTATCAGGTGCGTGCAACCAAACCAGCTCGCCTGATCCGGCGTCTGGGGGCGCGCCGGGTGCGGCTGGCAGCCCCAGTGC
>Ga0164307_10000724_pt1 | contig 14512 bp, 12 predicted proteins | sample Whisoiple_243_MG_FD_110214 | JGI IMG/M metagenome (GOLD analysis project Ga0164307, IMG submission 110214) | Soil microbial communities amended with fresh organic matter from upstate New York, USA - Whitman soil sample_243_MG | ecosystem: Environmental > Terrestrial > Soil > Unclassified >...
CGGGCCGCCGAGAAGATCGTGAGCGTGGAGCCCAGCCCGGCCGGCTCGGACGTCTGGGTGCACGGCGGTGGGTTCGGCACGTACCACCAGGCCCGCAAGGAACGCTTCGCGCGCTTCGAGGAACTCCTGCGGCGCTGGGAGGAGGAGCACGCCCGGCTGAAGGCCCTCGTCCTGCGGATGCGGCAGCAGGCGGCGAACAGCCCCGACATGGCGAACCGCTACCACGCGATGCAGACCCGCTTCAAGAAGTTCGAGGAGGCCGGCCCGCCGCCGGAGCCGCCCCGCGAGCAGGACATCAGGATGCGCCTGCGCGGCGGGCGGACCGGGGTGCGGGCGGTGACGTGCACGGGCCTGGAGCTGACCGGGCTGATGAAGCCGTTCGACCTGGAGATCTACTACGGGGAGCGGGTCGCCGTGCTCGGCTCCAACGGGTCGGGCAAGTCGCACTTCCTGCGGCTGCTGGCGGGCGAGCCGGTGGAGCACACCGGCGAGTGGAAGCTCGGGGCGCGTGTCGTGGCCGGTCACTTCGCCCAGACGCACGCCCACCCGGAGCTGCTCGGGAAGACGCTCGTCGAGATCCTGTGGACGGAGCACGCCAAGGACCGCGGCGGCGCGATGTCGGTGCTGCGGCGCTACGAGCTGGAGCGCCAGGGGGACCAGGCCTTCGAGAGGCTGTCCGGCGGGCAGCAGGCGCGCTTCCAGATCCTGCTCCTGGAGCTGGCCGGCACGACCGCGCTGCTGCTGGACGAGCCGACCGACAACCTGGACCTGGAGTCCGCCGAGGCCCTTCAGGACGGGCTCGAGGTGTACGACGGGACGGTCATGGCCGTCACCCACGACCGCTGGTTCGCGAAGTCCTTCGACCGTTACCTGGTCTTCGGCTCCGACGGCGTGGTCCGGGAGACCGCGGAGCCGGTCTGGGACGAGCGCAGGGTCGAGCGGAAGCGGTAGGACCGGCGCGTTTTGACCCGTCCCGGGCGGGGCGGGTACTGTCGGACGTTGTTATACGCACGGGCTCGTTCGTTCTCACGCGAAGAGCCCCTGCGTAGGTTCTCTGGAGCAGTTACCAGTGGCTCGCATACGGGCAACGTCCCCGGCATTGTGTGCCCCAGCTGCATGATCGCTTCAGGGGTGCCATGTGTCTGGACCTCATCCACTGAAGAAGCGAAGGCTACGAAGTGCGTACGTACAGCCCCAAGCCCGGCGATGTCACTCGCCAGTGGCACATCATCGACGCTGAGGACATCGTCCTCGGCCGTCTGGCCACCACGGCCGCGAACCTCCTCCGCGGCAAGCACAAGGCGATCTACGCCCCCCACATGGACATGGGCGACTTCGTCATCATCATCAACGCCGAGAAGGTCCACCTCTCCGGCAACAAGAAGACCCAGAAGATGGCGTACCGCCACTCGGGCTTCCCGGGCGGTCTCCGTTCGGTGCGCTACGACGAGCTGCTCTCCAAGAACCCGGAGAAGGCTGTCGAGAAGGCCATCAAGGGCATGATCCCCAAGAACACCCTGGGTCGCCAGATGATCTCGAAGCTGAAGGTCTACGCGGGCGACCAGCACCCGCACGCTGCGCAGCAGCCGGTCCCGTACGAGATCACCCAGGTCGCGCAGTAGTTCCGGCCTCCCCCCTAAGACGTAAAGAAAGATCTGAGGAGAATCGTGGCCGAGACCACTGTTGAGACGCCCGTCGAGGGCACCGAGGGCGAAGAGACCTTCGCCGAGGTGACCACCTTCGAGTCCGAGGTCCCCGTCGAGGGCGAGTACACCAGCGAGTCCCTCGCGGGCCGCTTCGGTGACCCGCAGCCCGCCGCCGGCCTGGGCCGTCGCAAGAACGCCATCGCCCGTGTCCGGATCGTCCCGGGCACCGGCAAGTGGAAGATCAACGGTCGCACCCTTGAGGACTACTTCCCCAACAAGGTGCACCAGCAGGAAGTCAACGAGCCCTTCAAGGTGCTCGAGCTCGACGGCCGCTACGACGTCATCGCCCGCATCTCGGGTGGCGGCGTCTCCGGTCAGGCCGGTGCCCTGCGCCTCGGCGTGGCCCGTGCGCTGAACGAGGCGGACGTGGACAACAACCGCGCCACGCTGAAGAAGGCCGGCTTCCTCTCCCGCGACGACCGTGCGGTCGAGCGCAAGAAGGCCGGTCTCAAGAAGGCCCGTAAGGCCCCGCAGTACAGCAAGCGCTAAATCGCCTGCTCCACTGCTTTACACGTTCGCCCCGGCGGCACCCATCGTGCCGCTGGGGCGTTCGTTTATCAGCCCTCGCGGGCGTATAACGGCTTAAGACGTTTACATGCTGATCGGGCCGGCAGCCGCAGGCGCGCCCTTCTTTGCTGTGCCTTGCCTGGCTATGCCCTGTTTTGTTTACTTTGGTTTTGCGGTTTCGGAGCACCTTCGGAGGACACCAGTGGGACGACTCTTCGGTACGGACGGCGTACGCGGTGTCGCCAACGCGGACCTGACAGCCGAGCTCGCGCTCGGTCTCTCGGTCGCGGCGGCACACGTACTGGCCGAGGCGGGCACCTTCGAGGGGCACCGGCCGACCGCCGTGGTGGGCCGTGACCCGCGCGCGTCCGGAGAGTTCCTGGAGGCCGCCGTCGTGGCGGGCCTGGCCAGCGCCGGCGTGGACGTGCTGCGCGTCGGCGTGCTGCCCACTCCGGCCGTCGCGTACCTCACCGGCTCGCTCGGCGCCGACATCGGTGTCATGCTCTCCGCCAGTCACAACGCCATGCCGGACAACGGCATCAAGTTCTTCGCCCGCGGTGGGCACAAGCTCGCCGACGAGCTGGAGGACCGGATCGAGTCGGTCTACGAGCAGCACCGCACCGGTGAGCCCTGGGAGCGCCCGACCGGCTCCGGCGTGGGGCGCGTCACCGACTACACCGAGGGCTTCGACCGCTACGTCGCGCATCTCATCGCGGTCCTGCCCAACCGGCTCGACGGGCTGAAGGTCGTTCTCGACGAGGCGCACGGCGCCGCCGCCCGTGTCTCGCCCGAGGCGTTCGCCCGGGCCGGGGCCGAGGTCGTCACCATCGGTGCGGAGCCGGACGGCCTGAACATCAACGACGGCTGCGGGTCCACCCACCTCGACCTGCTGCGCGCCGCCGTCGTCGAGCACCGCGCCGACCTGGGCATCGCGCACGACGGGGACGCGGACCGCTGCCTGGCCGTGGACGCGAACGGCGAGGAGATCGACGGCGACCAGATCCTGGCCGTGCTCGCCGTCGCCATGCGCGAGGCCGGCCACCTGCGCAAGGACACCGTCGTCGGCACGGTCATGTCGAACCTCGGCTTCAAGGCGGCGATGGAGCGGGAGGGCATCCAGCTCGTCCAGACCGCCGTCGGCGACCGTTACGTCCTGGAGTCGATGAAGGCCGAAGGCTTCGCGCTGGGCGGCGAGCAGTCCGGCCACGTCATCGTCCTGGACCACGCCACGACGGGTGACGGCACGCTGACCGGACTGATGCTCGCGGCCAGGGTCGCCGCCACCGGACGTACGCTCGCCGACCTGGCCGGTGTCATGCAGCGCCTCCCGCAGGTCCTGGTCAACGTGCCGGACGTCGACAAGTCGCGCGTGGACACCTCGCCCGAGGTGGCCACCGCGGTGGCCCGTGCCGAGCACGAGCTGGGCGACACCGGGCGCGTGCTCCTGCGCAAGTCGGGTACCGAGCCGCTCGTGCGGGTCATGGTCGAGGCCGCCGACCTGGAGCAGGCACGCGCCGTGGCCGGGCAGCTGGCCGACGTGGTCAAGTCCGCCCTCGGCTGATCTGCCGTCAGCTCCCGTACGGGTCCGGCCTCATGGCCGGGCCCGTTCGGCGTCCTGGGGCCCGCGGCTCCGCTCCAGCTCACGGATGATGCGGGTCAGGTCGTCCGGCGCGGCGGCGAGGCGGACCGGTGTGCCCGCGTCGTCGAGCTCGGCGACGTGCCAGTCCCTGCGGACGGCGTCGCCGTCGCTGCCCCGGACGCGCCGTACGTGCGTGACGGTGAGCCGCTCCACCGGGATCCGTCTGGCCGCGAACCTGCCCGGACCGGGATGGGGGGTCACCGCGGGCGGACCGCCCCCCAGGACCACGTGGGTGCCGAAGCCGTTCGGGTTGTAGTCGGTGTGATCGAGGAAGCGGGCGGCCAGGAACCGTTCCGCCGCCCCCGGGGAGGTCTCGTCCCCCGGATCCGCCGCGTCGCCCGGTGTACGCACGCGGGTGGTGTGCCAGGCCCAGGCGAACATGCCCAGCGAGGCGGCCGTGCCCGAGGCCGCCCATACGAGGGTCACGGGGGAGCCGAGCGGGTCCGTGGGGTGCAGGTAGCACAGCGGCAGCAGCCACACGGCCGTACCGGCGAGGGCGGCCGCGAACGGCAGGGCGGAGGGGACCACCTCGTCGTCCGACAGCCGGCGGCCTCCTCTTCCGCGCAGCAGGATCCGGGCCCCGGGGTAGCCCGCGGCGAGGGCGCAGCCCGCCGCGATCACGGCCACGTCTCCGCCGCCGGTGAAGTGCTCGCGCCACTCGTGGTGCTCCCCGGTGACCTCCCGTACCTGCCCCCGCCACAGCGTCAGCTCGACGCGGTCCCCGGGGTGGAATCCCCGGGCACCCTCCTTGGAGACCCCGAGGCGCTCCAGGGGGCGGCCGTCGGCGAAGAGCAGCCAGCTGTTCCGCTTCCCCTCGCCGACCTCGGACTCCGCGATCACCGCGCTCGTGCTGCTCCGGCACTCGCCGCGCTCCGAGGAGGGCGTGCCGGCTGCGCAGGGGACGGAGGCCGCCCACGCCCGTTCCTCCGAGGTCGCCACCGGTACGAACCACGCCGCCAGGCCCGCGCCCGCCAGCAGCAGCACGCACAGGATCCACGACACGGCCGAGCCGCGTCCGGCGGTGCGGTACGTGAGGACGGGGGCATGGCTCGACTCCGGGGATCCGTGACGGCGGTGCAGCGCGCGGAGCGCGTCCAGCTTCGCGTCGAAGGCCGCGCGGTCGCCGGAGGACGCGCTGATCGGCAGGGGAAGCCGCCGGGTGCGCCCGTCGCGCAGCAGCACGCTGACACGGTGGATCTCCTGGTTACGCCCGTACTGGACGTACGTGCGCAGGTCCGCGACGTCGGACCACGGCATGTCCCGGCGGCGCAGCAGCGTCCGGGAGCGCAGACCGCGGGCGTCGGCGCTCACCCGGGCGGACGCGGCGTACAGGCAGACGAGACCCAGCACCGTGAGCAGCAGGCCCACAGCCGCCGCCGGGTCCGGGAACCCGGCCCCGTACGCCACGCGCACCGCGGCCAGGGCGGTCCCGGCCGCTCCGAGGGCGACGGAGCACCACAGGGCGCGCCTGTTCCTGGGGTTCAAGGTCAGATCCGGGGTGTCGGTCATGCCGGGATCGTGTCATCGGCGGGGCCGCTCCCGCCTGTGCCGGGTGCGGCAGTCTCCACGCCCGTGAAGCTGCCGGTTCGTCACCCCCGCGACGGGGCCGCGGTCACGCGGTCACCTGGGGACGCCCGGCGCCCGCCGGACGGCCGGCACGGTCCGGCGCCGCATGCTCCACACCACCCGCTGCACCAGCAGCGTCAGCGTCCCCGCGAGCACGATCCCGCCCAGGTTGGCCATCAGCTGGACCGACGACCCCCAGGTCTGCGGCAGGTCCTGATAGCTGAACGCGACCGCGGCGTTGGCGGCCGCCGGTACCGTGGTCACCGAGATCGCCACACCGATCAGCGCACCCGACTTCGCCGAGGTCAGCGAGAGCGTCCCCGCGATGCCCGCCAGCAGCGCCACCACGAACGACATCCAGTCCGGGTGCCAGATGAAGCCGGTGTTGGGCCGTTCCGCCGTGACCATGTCCTCGGTGAACAGGCCGAGCGCGTCCAGCAGCCAGGCGAAGCCCGCCGTGAGCGCCATCGCCACCACGAAGCCGCCGACCAGCGCCCACAGCGAGCGGGCCACCAGCCGGGGAGCCCGCTGCACCAGCGCCGTCGAGATACCGGCCAGCGGGCCGAACTCCGGGCCCACCGCCATGGCGCCCACGATCAGGACCGCGTTGTCCAGCATCACCCCGCAGGCGGCGAGCATCGTCGCGAGGGCGAGGAAGGCCACATAGGTGACGCTGAACGTCGACTCCTCGTGGGTCACCTCGCTCAGCTCTTCCCAGAGCACCGCGTCCGCGCCTTCGCCGGGCGCGGCCCGTTCGGCCTCCTCGGCGTGCCGGGAGAGCGTGAGGTCCATGTTCTCGACGGTGATCGAGCCGGTGCTGTCGATGCCCAGGTCCCGCAGGGCGCCGATCAGTTCGTCGCCCGCCTCGCGCGCCACGTCGCACATGACCACGTCACCCGCGGGGTTCCGCGCGGCACCCGTGAACACCACGAGATGGGCGGTGCCCACGGTCCGCTCCACCAGCGCCACCACCTCGTCGGTGCGGTCGGCGGGCACGATGAGGCGCAGATGCAGCACGGCGCACCCTTTCCGGAGTCAGAGCTTGCGCAGTGACAGGCGCTGGACCTTGTGGTCCGGCCCCTTGCGCAGCACCAGAGTGGCACGGCCGCGCGTCGGCGCCACGTTCTCCAGCAGATTGGGTTTGTTGATGGTCCGCCACATCGTCCGCGCGTAGTCCAGCGCCTCCTCCTCGGAGACCTGGGTGTACTTGCGGAAGTACGAGAACGGGTTCTGGAACGCCGTCTCACGCAGCCGGCGGAAACGGTGGAGGTACCAGGTCTCGATGTCCTCGGCGCGCGCGTCGACGTACACGCTGAAGTCGAAGTAGTCCGCGAGCCCGACCCTGGTCCGGCCGTCCTTGCCGGGCAGGGCGGGCTGCAGCACGTTCAGCCCCTCGACGATCAGGATGTCGGGACGGCGCACGGTCAGCCGCTCGCCCGGCACGATGTCGTAGATCAGGTGCGAGTAGACGGGGGCCGTCACCTCGTCCTTGCCGGCCTTGATGTCGGCGACGAACCGGGTCAGCGCCCGCCGGTCGTACGACTCGGGGAACCCCTTCCGCGACATCAGGCCGCGTGCTTCGAGCTCCTTCATCGGCAGCAGGAACCCGTCGGTCGTCACCAGCTCCACCCGGGGGTGCTCCGGCCACCGTGCCAGCAGCGCCTGGAGGATGCGGGCGGTGGTGGACTTGCCGACGGCGACACTGCCGGCGACCCCTATGACGAAGGGGGTGCCGCGCTGCTCGCCGTGCCCGTTGCCCGCGTCGCCGAGGAAGGTGTTCAGGGCACCCCGCAGGCCGGAGGTCTTCTGGACGTAGAGGTTGAGGAGCCGTGAGAGCGGCAGATAGACGTCCCGGACCTCGTCGAGGTCGATGACGTCGCCGAGGCCTCTCAGCTTCTCGACCTCCTCGGCGGTGAGCGGCAGCGGCGTCTTGTCACGCAGGGCGCTCCACTCGGCCCGGGTCAGGTCGACGTAGGGCGTCGGCGCGTGCTCGGTGCGGCGGGGGCTCCGTGCGGACGAGGTGATCACGTGTTCATTGTTGCGGGAGTTCGAACGGAGTGGGGGGTGGGGTCGGTCACGTGGGGGAGGCCGGGCGGGGCCGCCCGGTCCTGCCGGGCCGGGCGGTGGGCCGACCGCGGCTCCTCCGTCAGGACGGCCGGCCGGCCTGCTCGGCGAGCCCGGCACGGAGCGCCAAGGCCGTCCGGTCCGCCCGGGCGGCCGTCACGCGCTCGGACTCCGGGGCCCGCAGCAGCCCGAAGACGCCCGGCCCCCGGTGCTCCGGTGCCAGACCGCCGTCGCGCGGCACGATGTGGAAGTGCACATGGGAGAAGCCCTCGGCCTCGGCGAACTGGACGACGTACGTCTTGTCGCAGCCCGTGACCGCGCGCAGCGCCCTGGAGAGCCTGACCTGCCAGGTCCCCAGGACGGCCGCCTCGGCGTCCGTGAGGTCGTGCACGGCCGTGACGTGGCGGCGCGGCAGCAGCACCAGCCAGCCGGGCAGCGAGGTGCCGGTCGCGTGGGCCACCCGCCAGTGCCGGTCGTGGGCGATGCGTTCGCGGGGCGGTAACGCGTCGAACTCCGCCTCCATGCCGCAGGTGTAGCACTCGGAAGTCGTCATGGACCGAGAGCGTAGCTTCGGGGCCGATCCCGGCTGCGGGCATTCGCTCGGGTCTGCGCGTCGAAGGTGATGCGGCGGGAGAGGGCGGGCGGACATGGCCCGCGCGTGGCGCACCCCTGCTGTCCCCAGCCCCCGTACGGCCTTATGGTGCCGATATGTGTGGAATCGTGGGTTACGTCGGGGTGCAGTCGGCGCAGGACGTCGTCGTCGCGGGGCTGAAGCGGCTGGAGTACCGGGGGTACGACTCCGCCGGGGTCGCCGTGCTCGCGGACGGGGGGCTGGCCTCCGCGAAGAAGGCCGGGAAGCTCCTCAACCTGGAGAAGGAACTCAAGGACCGGCCGCTGCCGGCCGGGAACGCCGGGATCGGGCACACCCGTTGGGCCACCCATGGCGGGCCCACCGACATCAACGCCCACCCGCATCTCGACAACGCCGGCCGGGTCGCCGTCGTGCACAACGGGATCATCGAGAACTTCGCGTCGCTCCGCGAGGAGCTGGCCGGGCGGGGCCACGACCTGACCTCCGAGACCGACACCGAGGTGGTGGCCCATCTGCTCGCCGAGGCGTACTCCTCGGGCGGTGATCTGGCGGACGCCATGCGCCTGGTGTGCCGGCAGCTGGAGGGCGCGTTCACCCTGGTCGCCGTGCACGCGGACGAGCCCGACGCGGTGGTGGGGGCCCGGCGGAACTCGCCGCTGGTGGTGGGGGTGGGGGACGGCGAGATGTTCCTCGCCTCGGACGTGGCCGCCTTCATCGCGCACACCCGGGACGCGGTCGAGCTGGGCCAGGACCAGGTGGTCGAGCTGCGCCGGGACGGGGTGACGGTCACCGGGTTCGACGGCCGGCCCGCCGACGTGCGTGAGTACCACGTGGACTGGGACGCGTCGGCCGCCGAGAAGGGCGGCTACGCCTCCTTCATGCTCAAGGAGATCGCCGACCAGCCCAAGGCGGTCGCCGACACGCTGCTCGGGCGGGTCGACGGTTCGGGCACCCTCCACCTCGACGAGGTGCGCATTCCGCAGACCGTGCTCCGCGAGGTCGACAAGGTCGTCGTCATCGCCTGCGGTACCGCCTTCCACGCCGGGATGATCGCCAAGTACGCCATCGAGCACTGGACCAGGCTGCCCTGCGAGACCGAGCTCGCCAGCGAGTTCCGCTACCGCGACCCGATCCTGGACCAGCGCACGCTCGTCGTCGCCATCTCGCAGTCGGGCGAGACGATGGACACGCTGATGGCCGTCCGGCACGCGCGTGAGCAGGGGGCGAAGGTCCTCGCCATCTGCAACACCAACGGCTCGACCATCCCCAGGGAGTCGGACGCCGTCCTCTACACCCACGCCGGGCCCGAGGTCGCCGTGGCCTCCACCAAGGCGTTCCTGACGCAGCTGGTCGCCTGCTACCTCGTCGCGCTCTACCTGGGGCAGGTGCGCGGCACCAAGTGGGGCGACGAGATCCGCACCGTCGTACGCCAGCTCTCCGAGATGTCCGGCGCGGTCGAACGCGTCCTCGGGACCATGGAGCCCGTACGCGAGCTGGCCCGCTCCCTGGCCGCCCACGACACCGTGCTCTTCGTGGGCCGGCACGTGGGCTACCCGGTGGCCATGGAAGGGGCGTTGAAGCTCAAGGAGCTCGCCTACATGCACGCCGAGGGATTCGCCGCCGGCGAGCTCAAGCACGGACCCATCGCGCTGATCGAGGAGGGCCTCCCTGTCGTCGTGATCGTGCCGTCACCGCGTGGCCGCTCCGTGCTGCACGACAAGATCGTCTCCAACATCCAGGAGATCAGGGCCCGCGGAGCCCGTACCGTCGTCATCGCGGAGGAGGGCGACGAGGAGGTCGTCCCGTACGCCGACCACCTCATCAGGATCCCGGCTACGCCTACGCTGCTTCAGCCGCTGGTCGCCACGGTGCCGTTGCAGGTCTTCGCCTGCGAGCTGGCGACCGCGCGGGGCAACGAGGTGGACCAGCCGCGCAACCTGGCGAAGTCCGTGACAGTCGAGTGAGTGAGTGAGCGCGTGATCATTGGGGTCGGGATCGATGTGGCGGAGATCGAACGCTTCGGCGCCGCGCTGGAGCGCACGCCCCAGCTGGCCGATCGGCTCTTCCTGGAGCGCGAGTTGCTGCTGCCGGGCGGGGAGCGGCGGGGAACCGCCTCACTGGCGGCCCGGTTCGCCGCGAAGGAGGCCCTGGCCAAGGCGCTCGGCGCGCCGGGCGGACTGCTCTGGACCGACGCCGAGGTCTGCGTCGAGGAGAGCGGCCGGCCCCGGCTGGAGGTGCGCGGCACCGTCGCGGCACGGGCGGCCGAGCTCGGCGTACGCAGCTGGCACGTCTCGCTCAGCCACGACGCGGGGGTGGCGTCGGCCGTGGTGATCGCGGAGGGTTGAGCGTATGCGACATGCCTACAGCGTCAAGACCGTACGGGCCGCCGAGCGGGCGCTCATGGAACGGCTGCCGGAGGGGGCGCTGATGCAGCGTGCCGCCGCCGGACTCGCGGTGGCCTGCTGCGACCTGCTCCGGCGCAACGGCAGGGTGTACGGCTCCCGGGTGCTGCTCCTCGTGGGCAGCGGTGACAACGGCGGGGACACCCTCTACGCGGGAGCCCGGCTGGCCCGGCGCGGCGCCGGTGTCCGGGCCCTGCTCACCTCGCCGGACAAGGTGCACCGGCAGGCCATGGCCGCCCTGCTGGCCGCGGGCGGGCAGGTGCTCGGCGGCCCGCCGCTCGGCGCTCTCGGCCCCCTCGACCTCGTCGTCGACGGCATCACCGGGATCGGGGGCCGCGGCGGGCTGCGGCCCGAGGCGGCGGAGCTGGTGCGCGCGGTCACCGCAGGCCACGTGCCGGTGCTCGCCGTCGACCTGCCGAGCGGCGTGGAGGCGGACACCGGCGAGGTGCTCGGCGAGGCCGTACACGCCGACGCGACCGTCACCTTCGGCACGTACAAGCCGGGACTGCTCGTCGACCCGGCCGCCGGACACGCGGGTGCCCTCCGGCTCGTCGACATCGGCCTGGCGGAGGAGCTCCCGGACCGGCCGGACCTGGAGGCACTCCAGTACGCCGACGTGGCCGCCCTGCTGCCCGTGCCCGACGCCGGGAGCGACAAGTACCGCCGCGGGGTCGTCGGGGTGGCCGCGGGCTCGGAGCGCTACCCCGGAGCCGCCGTGCTCGCGGTCGCGGGCGCGCTCCGCGGGGGCGCGGGCGCCGTGCGGTACGCGGGCCCCGGGGCCGACGCGGTCATCGCCCGCTTCCCGGAGACGCTGGTGCACCCCGGCCCGCCGTCGAAGGCCGGACGGGTCCAGGCCTGGGTCGCAGGCCCGGGGCTCGGCGACTCCTCGGCGTCGGCGGAGGCCGTGGCCGACGTCCTGGCCGCGGACGTCCCGGTGCTGGTCGACGCGGACGGGCTGCGGCTCATGGACGCGGCGGCCGTGCGCGCGAGGACCGCCGCGACCGTCCTGACCCCGCACGCCGGTGAGGCCGCCGCGCTGCTCGGCGTCGGGCGCGAGGAGGTCGAGGCGGGTCGGCTCGCCGCCGTGCGGGAGCTGGCCGCCCGCTACCGGGCCACGGTGCTCCTGAAGGGCTCGACGACGCTCGTGGCGGAGCCCGGGGACGCACCCGTGCGGGTCAACCCGACCGGCACGTCCTGGCTGGCCACGGCGGGCAGCGGCGACGTGCTGTCCGGTCTGACCGGCTCGCTGCTCGCCGCGGGCCTCGCACCGCGCGACGCCGCCTCCGTCGGCGCCTACCTGCACGGACTCGCGGCACGCCGCGCGGCGGACGGGGCGCCGGTCGCCGCGCAGGACGTCGCGGACGCCGTACCGGCGGCGTGGCGGGACGTCCTCGCCTGATCCACGCTGGAGAGCGGAGGCCGGAGCGGGGCCGGCGTGACGGGAAAGGGCCGGTGATCGGGCATGGGCAGCGGCAGCGGCATTCGCGTACGCAGGGTCTACGACCCACCGGAGGACGACGACGGCACCCGTGTGCTGGTGGACCGGCTCTGGCCGCGCGGGATCTCCAAGGAGCACGCGGCGGTCGACATGTGGGCCAAGGACGTGACGCCGTCGAAGGAACTCCGCACGTGGTACCACGAGGACCGCACGGGCGGACGGTACGACGACTTCGTGGACCGCTACCGCACCGAGCTCGGTGACCCCGCCCACACCGAGGCCGTGGAGGCCCTGCTCGCGCTGCTGCGCCGGGGCGGCCCGGTCACCCTCGTCACGTCGGTGAAGGACGTCCCGGCCAGCCACGTACCGGTCCTCGTTGAGCATCTGGAACATGCCCTCGACCACCGGTGACCGCCTCACCGGGCACAGGAGGTCGAGGGCACAGGCGTACGGCTCTGAGACACTGGGCGCGATGAACGAGACAGCGACCCTGAGAGCCCGTGCCGAGATCGACCTCGCCGCGCTGCGTGCCAATGTGCGCGTTCTGCGCGCGCGGGCGTCCGGGGCACAGCTCATGGCCGTGGTGAAGTCCGACGCCTACGGGCACGGAGCGGTGCCCTGCGCCAGGGCGGCGCAGGAGGCCGGGGCGTCCTGGCTGGGCACCGCCACCCCGCAGGAGGCCCTCGCGCTCCGTGCGGCCGGCATCCGGGGCCGGGTGATGTGCTGGCTGTGGACGCCCGGCGGCCCCTGGCGCGAGGCGGTCGAGGCCGACATCGATGTCTCGGTGAGCGGGATGTGGGCGCTCGACGAGGTCGTCGCCGCCGCCACGGAGGCGGGGATTCCGGCGCGGATCCAGCTGAAGGCGGACACGGGCCTGGGACGCAACGGCTGCCAGCCCGCCGACTGGCCCGAGCTCGTCTCGGCCGCCCGCGCCGCCGAGGAGGCCGGTGTGCTGCGCGTCACCGGTCTCTGGTCGCACTTCGCCTGTGCGGACGAGCCGGGCCACCCGTCGATCGCCGCCCAGCTGGACGCCTTCCGCGACATGGTGGCGTACGCGGAGAAGGAGGGCGTCCGGCCCGAGGTGCGGCACATCGCCAACTCCCCGGCGACGCTCACGGTGCCCGAGTCGCACTTCGACCTGGTGCGCACCGGCATCGCGATGTACGGCATCTCGCCCAGCCCCGAACTGGGCACCTCCGCCGACTTCGGGCTGCGCCCGGTCATGACGCTGGCCGCCTCCGTCGCCCTGGTCAAGCAGGTGCCCCCGGGGCACGGCATCAGCTACGGCCACCACTACACGACCGCTGCCGAGACGACGCTGGCCCTGGTGCCGGTCGGCTACGCGGACGGCATCCCGCGCCACGCCTCGGGCCGGGGACCCGTCCTGGTCGGAGGCGCCGTCCGCAGGATCGCGGGCCGGGTCGCGATGGACCAGTTCGTGGTGGACCTCGGGGGAGAGGTCCTGGAGGCCGGCGCGGAAGCGGTGCTGTTCGGGCCGGGCGACCGGGGCGAGCCGAGCGCGGAGGACTGGGCGCGGGCGGCGGACACCATCGCCTACGAGATCGTCACACGCATCGGTGTACGCGTCCCGCGCGTCCATCTCCACGAGGACTCCGGCAGGGACTGAACACCCCGGCCGGGGGCAGTCACGGTCCTACGACGACAACCACGACGAAGGAGCACGGCACGGTGAGCGAGACCAGCGCGGAGGACGTGGTGGCGACGGCGGCCGTCGCGGCGGCCGGCTGGCGCCGGGCGGGCATCGCCGGGGCGGCGATAGGCGTCATCGCCGCGGGCGCGGCCGCCGGTGTGGCCGTCGAGCGGCTCACCGTGGGCCGGGGCATGCGCAAGAAGGCCCGCCTCGCGCTGGACGCCTCGGGTCCGTACGGCTCCCTGCGGGGTCAGCCCGGCCGGGCCGTCGCGGACGACGGCACCGAGCTCTACTACGAGGTCGACGAGACCGAACCGGACGGCGGTACGAGCCGTGCGGGCGGGCGCCCCGGCGCGGGAACCCACGCCGGCACCGGCCCGCGCCGGCGCCGGCTCTTCGGCAGCAAGGACCCCGCTCCGCTGACCGTCGTGTTCAGCCACGGTTACTGCCTGAGCCAGGACTCCTGGCACTTCCAGCGCGCCGCGCTGCGCGGCCTGGTCCGCACGGTCCACTGGGACCAGCGCAGCCACGGCCGCTCCGAGCGGGGCAGGTCGCAGGCCGAGGGCGTTCCGGTGGGCATCGACCAGCTCGGCCGCGACCTCAGGGCGGTCATCGACGCGGCGGCCCCCGAGGGCCCGCTGGTACTGGTCGGGCACTCCATGGGCGGCATGACGATGATGGCCCTCGCCGACCGGTACCCGGAGCTGATCCGTGACCGGGTCGCCGCGGTCGCGTTCGTCGGGACGTCGAGCGGCAAGCTCGGCGAGGTGAACTTCGGCCTGCCGGTGGCGGGTGTGAACGCGGTGCGCCGGGTGCTGCCCGGGGTGCTCAAGGCCCTCGGATCGCAGACGGAGCTGGTGGAGCGGGGCCGGCGGGCGACCGCCGACCTGTTCGCGGGGCTGATCAAGCGGTACTCGTTCGGGTCGCGGGACGTGGACCCGGCGGTC
>Ga0164307_10000725_pt1 | contig 14498 bp, 17 predicted proteins | sample Whisoiple_243_MG_FD_110214 | JGI IMG/M metagenome (GOLD analysis project Ga0164307, IMG submission 110214) | Soil microbial communities amended with fresh organic matter from upstate New York, USA - Whitman soil sample_243_MG | ecosystem: Environmental > Terrestrial > Soil > Unclassified >...
CGACCGCACCCAACCAGCCGCACTACCTGGAAACCTGGTCCAAATACCTCCGCGGACTGGACCCCTCGCATCGGCCGCTGATCACCAAGGAACTCGTCGACTACTGGTGCATGTACGGCAGCCCGGAGGACCTGCGCGAACAGGCCGCGTTGATGACCGAATCCGGTGTCGACACGGTCGGGGTATTCCTGTCCAACCCGTTCACCGCCGAACGCGACGTCGAGAACATCGGCAAATCCATTCTTGCTCACGCCTGACCTCTGGATCCCAGATCACCTGCGCCTCTGCACTTCTCGACCGACCCGCCAACCTTTAGGAGAACGACAATGGAACTCGACCCCACCCGCACCGCCATCATCGCGGTGCACCTGCAAAAAGACGTCGTCAACGCCGATGGCGCCTTCGGTGGCTTCTTCGCGGCGCAAGCCGTCGAACGTGGCGTCGTCGACGTGAACTCCAGACTGCTCGAGGCCGCCCGCTTCGCCGGCGTCACCGTCGTCTACACCCGCGTCGCCTGGCAGCCCGGCTTGGCAGATCTGATCGTCAACTCCCCGATCCTGCAGATCGTCCAACAATCCGGGTGCCTGGTCGACGGCAGCGACAAGGCGCAGATTCTCGACGAGCTCACCCCGCACGAGTCCGACCTCGTCGTCACCCACCAGCGGGTCGGCGGGTTCTCCGCCAGCCAACTCGACCATTTGCTCCGCAACCGCGGCATCGACACGGTCCTGTTCACCGGGGTGGCAACCAACTTCTCTGTCGAAGGCACGGCCAGGCAAGCCTCCGACCTCGGCTACCGCACCTTCATCGTGGCTGACGCCTGCAGCGCCGCAGACCCCGCCACCCACGACGCCTCCATTGCGTCGCTCGGTTTACTCGCCGAGATCACCACCAGCGCCGAAGTTCTGGAAACCCTGTCGGCCGACCGCCGATCTGGATCGCAATCCGCCACGTCCGCCAATTCCGCCAGCTAGAGGAGCTCACCCATGAACACCATGCTCGCTGCCCGCCTCCACGACATCGGCAAGCCGATGGTGCTCGAGGAGCTTCCTGTCCCGGAGCCGCGCCCCACCGACGTCGTCGTCAACGTCAAGGCGTGCAACGTCGTCCCGAACCTGAAGAACGTCCTCGCCACCTACGCCGAATGGTTCCCCTACCTCCCGCTGCCCCAGCTGCCCGCGATCTTCGGGCTGGATGCCGCCGGTGTGATCAGTGCCGTGGGCAGCCACGTCACCGATGTCAAGGTCGGTGATCGGGTCTACGTGAACCCGGGACTTTCCTGCGGGTCATGCCGGGCCTGCCGCCGCGGCGAGGACCAGAACTGCGACAGCTACACCTTTATGGGGTACTTCGCATTCGGGTCGAACGGTCAACGCCAGTTCGACGCCTATCCCTACGGTGGTCTCGCCGAGTACCTCACCGCCCCGCAACGGAATCTGGTCAAACTTCCGGACACCGTGACCTTCGAGCAGGGCGCGAGATTCGGGTACCTCGGCACTGCCTACTCAGCACTCCGAAAAGCGGGCGCCGGCCCCGGTCGTACGGTCCTCATCGACGGCATCTCGGGGACCCTCGGACTGGGGGCATGCTTGATCGCCCTTGGACTCGGAGTGAGCCGCATCCTGGGCACCGGTCGCAACGCGGACCTGCTTGAGGACGTGAAGGCGTTGGCACCCGATCGCATCGCGGTCCATGCAGCGGGCCAAGGCAATCTGTCCGCATGGGTCCGAGAGAACAACAACGATGAGGGCGCCGATATCGTGATCGACGCGGTCGGACCAGGCGCCCCCGCCGAATCCTTCACCGATGCGCTTGCCACTCTTCGGCGCGGGGGTATCGCCGTCGACATCGGCGGAATGATGGAACGACCTGCCCTTGACCTGTTCTCGATGATGTGCTCGCAGATCAGCCTCGTCGGCAGCCTGTGGTTCTCCACCCGGGAAGCTCAGGAGATGGCAGAAATGGCCGGCTCCGGTGCCCTCGACCTCTCCGTGCTGGAGCACCACATCTTTCCGCTCGACCAGATCAACGAAGCTCTCGACAGCATCCCCGCACGGCACGGTGGCTTCACGAACTTCATCTGTCAACCGTCATGAGCGGCTGACGACTCCGGCTCAGGACGTCAGGGTGCCGTCGGCGGTTGGTCGGCGGCGGGCTTGCCCGGCTTGCGGATTTTGTTGGCGAACTCGACTGCCTTGGCCCGGTTCTGCGGGTCGGAGACGACCTCCTTCGCCTTGCCGAGCATCTTCTGCCCGGTGGGGCTGTTGAGGAACGCCACGATGGCGGTCACGGATCCGAACTTCTTCAGCAGGCTCACGCGTGCTCCTTTCACGTCACCATGCGTTCTGGTGGTTGCTGGTGGCTGATCACGCTGCCATCACCGGCTGTACCCCGTGCGGTGCCCGCATACACCGTGGTGTGCCACCCGATCCGGCGCGCAGAGCCGACATCGGGCGGCACACCCTCAGGTCAGACCTCGACCAGCGACTGGGTGGGTGTTGCCGTTGCGGCCCGCCTTGCCGGGCAGTACCGATGCGACCAGCGCCGCCACCACGGCCAGGCCGAGCACCATCCCGAGTTGCAGCCACGGAATGTCCAGCACCACGGCCTCCCCGGCCTCGCCGAAGGCGCTGGCCGCCCCGATCCAGCCGTACCCGATTCCGGCGAGCAACCCGATGGCCGCACCCACGATGCCCAGAAGGCCCGCCTCGACGGCGAGCATCAGTCGGAGCTGCCGGCGGTGCAGGCCCAGGGCCCGCAGCAGTTCCGTTTCCCGTGTTCGTTCGATCACCGAGAGCCCCAGGGTGTTACCGATGCCGACGATCGCAATGATCACCGCCACCGCCAGCAGCCCGGTGGCGAGCGTGATGATGCTGCCAAGGGCGGTCGCCACTGCGGCCCGTTCCGGCGCGGAACCACCGAGGGTGAGGCCGGGTTCGGCCGCGATCATCCGATTCAGCTCGGCGGTGACCGTCTCGAGGTCGGCGCTCGGCTCCAGGGCTGCCCACACGGCCAGTGTCGGCGCATCGGGCATCACCTTGCGCAGGCCTGCAGCGGTGGTGACCAGAGAGTTGCCCTCGATGCCCTGCCCACTGAGAGCCCCTGCGGCGACGGTGAACTCGGCACTGCCGGTGGTCGTCCGCACCAGCACGCGGTCGCCCACCGACCACCCGACGGACAGCAGGTGGCTCGGCGCAAGCGGTCCGGTGTGCTTGATCACGTTCGTCAACGATTCCTGAACGACCCGGTACACGGTCAGATCGATGGTCGGCGGTGGCCGGCTGTGATGACCGGGCTGCGCGAGCGTCACCGGGATCGCGGCCGAGCTGACCTGCTCCACCCACGCAGGGAGGTCGGCGATACCGGGTGCCGGGCGTAGTCCAGGTCGGTCACGGTCCCGTCGAAAGCTCCTTTGCTTGCGCTGCCCGAACGCAGCACGGCGACCATTCGGCGCATCTCGGTGAGCGCATCGCGACTGGTGTCGGCGATGGTGTCAAGGATCCGCGGCGCCAACTCCGCGGCCGAATTCGGGGCGGCGGTGACTGCCGCTGCGGCGCCGCTGGCCTGGACCACGATCACCGACAGCGAGTGCGCCACGATGTCGTGCAGTTCCCTGGCGATCCGGGCCCGCTCGGCCGCCGCGACCACCTCGGCGCGCTGATCGCGCTCGACCGCCAGCAGTCGGTTCCGTTCCTGCAGCGTGGCGAACTGCTCCTGCACCCGTTCGCGCTGATCCCGTTGCCGGGCACCTAGCAGATAGGCAGCGGCGACCGATGCTGCGGCGGCGCCGAACAGCAGCACGAACTGCTCCTGGCCGACCCTTCCGCCGGCCCCATTGCACCGCGCCGAGCAGGGCGCCCACCAGGCCGGCGGCCAACGCGCCGATGCCCCACCGCCGGTCGCGCACATGGGCGCTGACCGCATGGACGGCCAGCGGCGCCGCCACATCACCGAAGACAGGCACCGGCAGCACCAGCAGCTGCAGAACGCAGAGCAGCGTGACGGCGACCAGCACCGACCTGGGAGCACTGCGCCGCGCGTACAGCGGCAGGATGAGCGCCGCACTCATCACCAGGCCGACGCGGTCCGACGACGAGTGGGCCAACAAGCTCGCAAGCAACAGACCGCTGGCGATGGCGGCGTCACCGGCCCAGCGATTGGCCTCCAGCCAGCGGTTGATCCCTCGAAGCATGCACGCAGACTAGGTCGAAGGGCCGGCGTCCCGGATCCACCCGTGGTCGCACGGGCGGCCTCTTCGGGCGCTCAATTGTTCCCGTCCGATTCCGGGTCCCGCTCGTCGACCGAATTCCGCTCCGGTTCTGTGTCCCTCGCTGTGTCCTTCTCGGTGTCCCTTTCAGCCGCCGTCACCGGATCGGACTGTGCGGCCAGCGGGGCCGCCAGCTCGTACCGGCGCCCGTAGGTCTGCACCAGGGAGACCGCAACGGCCGCAATGGGAACGCCGATCACGGCGCCGATCGGCCCCCAGATGGCGGCGCCGACAAAAACCGCGGCCAGCGCGATCGCCGGATGGACCTCCATGGTCCGCTGCGAGACCCGCGGGGTGAACACGTAGGTCTCGATCTGTTGGTAGACGACCGAGAACAGCAGGATCCAGAGCGCGGTGATCGGCCGGTCGGCCAGCGCCACCAGCATCGGCACCGCAACGCCGATGTACACCCCGATGACCGGGACGAACTGCCCCACGATGCCGGCCAGCAGGGCCAACGGCAGCCAGCCGGGCAGCCCGATCGCCCAGAAGAACACGCCGTGGAACACCGCGGACAGCGCGGCCAACACCACCTTCGAGGCGACGTAGCCGCCGGTCTTCTCCTGCGCCGTGCTCCACACCTCGCCGAACACCAACTGCCGGTCCGGCGGCAACCAGGTGGCGACCAGCTGAATCAGCCTCGGCCCCGCAGCGGCAATGAAGAAGGTGAACACGATGACCGTGGCGAAATCCAGCACCACCGACAGCAGCGAGCCGAACCATCCCAGCAGGCCGAGCGCGAGATTGTCGGCGACATCACGGATCTGCCCCGGATCGATCTGCAGTGACGAGGTGATCTCGGACGGGTCGAGCTGGAGACCGAAGGTGGTGTTCAGCTGATCGGCGATGCTTTGCAGCTGCGCCGGTGCCGACTGCACGAGCTGGGTCACCTGGTCGTACAGCAGTCGCCCGAACAGGAACAGCAGGCCCGCGGACACCAGAAGAACGGCGCTCCCGACGAGTGCCGTCGCCCGGCCGCGCCGCCACCCGCGCCGCACCAACCAGCTGATGGCCGGTTCTGAAGCGATGGCCGCCAGCCACGCCAGCAGGATCAGGAAGAGGAAGTGCCGCGCGGCGCCGACCACCCACACCGCGACCAACCACACGGAGACGATCAGCAGGATCCGAATGGTGACTCGCTGGACGTTGCCGGGATCCAGCCGGATTGTCGGTCGGTGGGATCCGGACCGGTTGCCGTTCATCGCGGACGCCGAGCACACTGAAGCTCGTGAAACAGACGCTGTTCGAGTTCGCAGGCGGCTCTCCGGCTTTCCTCGCCCTGGCGAGGGCGCACCATGCCCGGTGTCTTGCTGATCCGGAACTGAATCATCCGTTCTCCCACCCCGATCAGCATCCTGCCCACGTCCAGCGGCTCGGAGCCTATTGGGCGGAGGTGCTGGGCGGCCCCGACGACTACTCGCGATCCTGTGGTGACCAATCTTTCGTGCTGCGCATGCACGCCGGCAACGGGGACATGAGCGATCTCGGTCGGCGGTTCGTCGAATGCTTCTGCTCGGCGATGGACGATGCGGGCCTGCCGTCCGATCCGGAATTCCGCGGCGCGATGCGGGCCTACATGCAGTGGGCCGTGCAGGAGGTACTGGTCTACGGGCCACCGGACGCGTCGGTGCCGACCGGGCTGGAGATGCCGCGCTGGTCGTGGGACGGACTGCAGGGCGCAGCCACCAGCTGAGACATGCACCGGGTCACCCTCAGTCGGCAAGCGCCCGGGCCGACGCGCGGTTGTTGGCCTTCTGCAGGGCATCCACGAGTTCATCCTTGGTCATGGTGGACCGGCCGTGGATCTCCAGCCGGGTGGCCAGCTCATAGAGGTGCTTCTTGGAGGCATTGGCGTCGACGCCGCCGGCGGTCGGCAGGTCGGTGTCCTTGCCGCCTTCGGCCTGCTGATCGGAGGGGCCGTATTCCTCCTTCTCCTCCCAGTGGTCACCGACCTTTTCGTGGGTGTGCTTGAGCGAGGCGAACGCGACCTGATGAGCTCGCTGCTCGTCGTCGTACTGCTCGATGGCCGAGTCGTAGGTCTTGGCGAACGTCTGCTGCGCCTTTTTCCCGGAGCGCTGCAACGTGCTCGGCAGTTCCTCCTGCTTGGCCTTGCCGCTCTTCGTGGTCTTCGGCATGTCGCCACCTCCTCGCACCAGCAGAAGTTCCCGGCTTTCCCGGCCGTCAATCCGCAACCTGTTCCCGATGTCCGATTGGACGGGCCCACGCCATGGCAACCCGACGCTGACAGAGGGCTCAGGCGATGGCGCCGTACAGGGTGGTCCGGTCCGCCGGGATGGTCATCGCGTCGAGCAGGCCGACGAGTTGCTTCTCCTCGAACCGGAAGTGGGTCACCATGACCGCCTCGATGCCGTCGAGATGCCGGAGCAGCTCAGCGGTGTCGGCACTGTCGGCCAGCGCCCGTTCGAGGTCCCGGATCAGGTGGGCGAGCATGTTGTGGTCCTGGATCAGGGTCGCTATCGCCGGCGCCAGGTCCGGTCGCTCCAGCAGCACCCGGGGGAACACCTGGTCGTCCTCGGCTGTGTGGTGTCCGGTCAGCGCTCCGCAGAAACCCCGGCAGTAGAGCTGCAGGTCATCGGTCAGCGACGGTCGAGGCGAACCGGCCTCGATCGATTCCCTTGATATGTCCAGGGCATCGACGAGCCGCCGGTGGACGGACCGCATCTCCTGTCCCCAGGCCACGAGTCTTGCGGCATCGGCGGTGTTCATCGAAACCATCCTGCACGATCACCCGCACCGTCACCGCAGGATCTCGATCAACAGCACCCAGGCATTGGCCACCGACCCGGCGAAAACCAGCAACACACCTGCGGCCATCCAGTACAGGCCCAGGTAACTCCCGGTCAGCAGGATGATCCCGGCCACGCCGAAGGGCAAGACCTGCACGATCCCGATGATCGACTTGATCCAGGTGCTGGCGATGTAGGGCGGTGTAGCCGCCCGGATCATCACGACGGCGGCTTCAACGGCGATCGCCAACGCGAAGGCGGTGAACAGCAGGATCTCGGCACCCAGGAAACGCGGTCCCTGTTCCGGGATCAACGAGGCGGCGGTACAGACCACGATCAGGACGAGCGAAGCAATGGTCGCACCGGCCCGGGACGACATGCCGGGGATCTGCAGGATGGTTTGCACGTTCACGCTGATCGCGACGATGATCAGACCGGCCAGCGCACCTGCGACTCCCGCGTTTGCCGCGAAGAAATCGGACCACCCCTCGGGCATGGTTTCAGTCATGGCAGCTCCCGGCCTCCCTTCGCGATCCACAGATTAGGGGTTGGATCGCGCTGGCGGTCAGGCGGACGTCGCCTTCCGCGTCAGAGTCCTTCGGCGATCTCCCTGATCACGGCCAACCGGCGGTCCCACTCCGCACCGATCGCCTCGAGCCGATGTGCGGTGGCGCTCAGCTGCGAACCGATGACCCGGTATTGCATCTCGCGGCCGACACGTACCGGTTCCACGAGGCCCACCTCCTGCAGCACCGCGAGGTGTTTCGCGATCGCCTGGCGGGTCACCGGGAGCCGCTTGGCCAGCGCCGACGCGGAGGCGTCACCCTCACCCAGTGCGGCCAGGATGCTCCACCGGGTCTCGTCCCCCAACGCGGCGAACACCGGTACCAGCGTCCCGGTCATCGCTCGGGGCTCTCGAGCAGGGCGACCAGCTTGTCCAGCTCCGAGTCCCAGCCGGAACGGTGACTGTCCATGTTGGCGGCGGGGTCCGACGTGGTCTCGAACCCGGTCTCCACCACGGTGAGTTCGGTGCCACCCGGCACCGGCTCGAGGGTGAAGGTGAAAACCGTCGAGTGCTGCTCATCGAAGCCGTCGGGTGTGACCCCGCTGGCGTCGTCGTTGCACCACTGGTAGGCGATCATCCGCGGCCGATCGATCTTTTCGATCCGCAGCGGCAGGCCACCACGGTCCGGCCAGCTGATGGTGCCCCGGGCGCCGACGCCGGGCCCGTCGAGCACCACCCGGCCGAACCATCGGGAGATGTGCTCGGGTTCGGTCACCGCGGCCCAGACCTTGTCGACGGGGGCGGCGATCCGGATGGTGCGGCGCACAGTGAATTCGTCCGCATCGATCACCGACTGCTGGTTGCTGGTCATGCCCATCATGATCGTTCCTGTCTCAGTGTTGTCGCCAGTATCTGTTCTCGCCACTATGTTTTGGGTCCCGCAACTATGTACTGAGAGACGGAGCGGGTTCTGCTGCCGGGGCCGACATCGGTCGAAGGACACGCGTCGCACCGGCGGCGACGACCGCGACGCCGGCAATGAGGGCGCCGGTGAGAACGGCGGCCGACAACCCACCGCGGTCGATCGCCAATCCGCCCGCGAACGAACCCGCCGCGATACCGACGTTGACGGCCGACGCCGGCAGCGAGGAGGCCAGCGGCGCGCCGGGGCCGGCGAGGCTGACGACACGATGCTGGATGGAGGGTGCGATGCCCATTCCGCACAGGCCGACGCAGAGCACCGACAGGGCCATCAGCACGGGATTCGCCCCGAGGAACCACATCGCGACCAGCGATCCGGTGACGCCGATCGTGCCGACGATCAACGCACACGCGGCGTCGGAATCGGCGAACCGGCCACCGGTGAAAGAGCCGACCGCGGTGGCCACGCCGTAGGTCAGCAGGAAGGCGCTCACCCCCGGACCCGAGATGCCGGTGACCTGCTGGAGGAACGGCACCAGGTAGGTCAGCGCCGACTGGATGCCTGCGAACATCAGCAGACCCACCCCCAGCACGGCGAGCACCCGCGGAGCGAAGGCGTACCTGGCCTGCCCGACAGCTCGGCTCTCGCGGGAGGTCGGTACCGGGGGCAGCACCGCGACTGCGACCACCAGGACGACGACGCCGATGGCCACGACGACTCCGAACGAACCGCGCCAGCCGACGGCCTGACCGAGCAGCGTGCCCAATGGCAGACCCAACGCACTCGAGGTCGCAAAGCCGGAGATGACGATCGCCATCGCCCGGCCGGACCGCTCCGGCTTCACGATCGAGGTGGCCGTGACGATCGCGGCCGCGATGAACAAACCCTGCACCGCGCCGACGACGACCCGGGCGAGAAGGAAGATCGGATAGTCCGCGGCGAGCGCGGGCAGCAGGTTGATCAGCACGAACACGGCGATGGCCGTGATCAACACCGGTCGGCGATCCAAGCGGGTGGTGAGGAACGTCAACAGCGGCCCGCCGATGGCCAGGCCAAGGGCGTTCGCCGTCACCAGCGCCCCTGCGGCCGGTACCGACACCGCCAGGTCGACGGTGATCAGGTCGAGCATTCCCACGACAAGCATCTCCGCGCAGCCCATCACGAAGGCGCCGGCGAAGAGCTCGATCAGCACGACTCTGGTCCGGCCCGGACTGAGCTGGGTTGTGGTCATGGGTTTGCCTCCTTGGATCTGTCTGCAACTCAATAGTTGCAGACGGAGACAGCAGATGCAACTCCAAGGTTGCAGAATTGGGTCGACTTGCGACTGGCTGGGCGGCGGGGGTCCAGCGAACGTCCGTCCCAGCCCACCGGAGTTCGCGGAGCGCGGATTCCCGGTGCATTCCCATCCGGGCCCATCCAGGTCGCGAACCACCTGTGTTCGCCGGTTGCCGTGCGCCCTCGGGCGGTTCAGAAGGGATCTTCGATGATCAGGAAGTTGTTGGCAGTGGTCGGGGCGTCGGGATGCGCACTGGGGATGGCCATGATCGCGCCCGCATCGGCGAACGCCGCCGACAGCTGGTCGTTCCAGACCGCGTTGAATCCCATCGTTGCCAACAAGGTCAGCGGCACCGGGGCTTCCTGGATCACCGTCACCGGAACGACGGCGGAGGTGAAGATCCAGGTCAACGGTCTGCTCAACGGTTCCCCGCACGCCCAGCACATCCACATCGACGCCCAGGGTCAGTGCCCGACCGCGCCGCAGCAGCACAACGGATTGCCCTCCATCACCGTGGCCGACGGTGCCCCGTTCTACGGGACGATCGGAACCTCGCTGACGAACGACGGTGACACCTCGCCGGCGGCAGCGTTGGCCGTCACGCAGTACCCCACCGCCGGCTCCTACACCTACGCCCGGACGATCCAGGTGGACCCGTCGGTGGTGGCCAACCTGCAGAAGGGCACCGCCGTGCTGGTGGTTCACGGCATCGACTACAACGGCAACGGCAGCTACGACAACGTGCTGGGCGCCAGCGAACTCGACGCGAGCCTGCCGGCCGAAGCCACCGATCCCGCGCTGTGCGGCAAGTACGAGCCAATGCAGATGGCCGCCGTCCCCGATGGTGCCGCCGACACCGGCGGCGGTTCGACCGCGATCTCCGGCACCGGCAGCCAGACCGGGATCGCCATCGGCGCGGCCGGACTGCTCGCGGTCGCCGGCGCAGCCACCATCTCCGCGCGACGTCGCCGCAGCGAACAGGACTGAGGACCGGTGTCCTCCGTACGCACCCTGCGGGCCGGAATCCTCGGCGCTGTACTCCTGGCACTGACCGCCTGCGGAGCCGGCCAGAGCGCCGCTCCGGTCGCCGCGCCGTCGGCATCATCGACCACGTCGTCATCGCAGTCGCCGACCACCTCGTCGCCGGTCCCTTCGGCCTCGGCGGAGCCGTCATCCCCCTCGGCCGCACCACCGGCTGTGGAACCGCCGGCCTCGGACACCGCCGCCCCGGCCGCGGAGCCGCCGAGCGATCTGGCGGCGCCGCCGACCGGGCCGGTGCTGCCAGCCGCCGCGCCGACCGCGCTCTCCGTGCCGGCCATCGGGATCAGTTCACCGCTGATCGAACTCGGACGAAATGCCGACGGCACGGTCGAGGTTCCGTCGCTCGACGACCCGGACTCCAAGCCCGGCTGGTATCGCAATTCACCGGCCCCGGGCACACTCGGACCGGCGATCATCCTGGGACACGTGGATTCTCGTGAATTCGGTCCCGGTGTCTTCTATTCCTTGCAGAATATGAAGGCCGGCGACAGCATCGAGGTTTCCCGGGCAGACGGCACTGTTGCCGAATTCGTCGTCGACGAGGTCGAATCCGTGCAGAAGAGCGAATTCCCGACGCTGGAGGTGTACGGAAACCTCGACCATTCCGGCCTGCGCCTCATCACCTGCGGTGGTGAATTCGACCCCGACGCGCGGAGCTACGAATCGAACATCATCGTCTTCGCATCATTGGCCGGATCCCGATCCGCCTGAGCGGCCCGATTCCTGGCCAGGTCCCGAATCGCTCAGAGTGTCCGGGGCCGGACGGCGTGATCGCTGGATGGTCGGTCGGTCAGTTGGTGCGCGTCGCCGGTGCGGTTCCGAACGCCGCGGACGGCCAGCCGAAGCCTGCATCGCCCGGGGTCAACTCCGAGACCGTCGCCGGCCCGACCGGGGCGGTCGACGAGATCGACGCCGGGGTCGGCGAGGTCTCCTGGTTCGGCTCGATCACATCCGTGGTGCGGGCTTCCGGGATGCTGACGACCGCTGACGGGTCGACGGGAACTCCGCCAAGAGGTGCGTCGACAGGTTCCGAGCTGATCGAGATGATGCTGATCGGGGCTGTGTCCGGAGCGGAATCCGGCGGTGTGTCCGGTGATGCGGCCGCCATCACGGCAACCCCGACGGCACCCAGCAGCGCGGCGGCGACGAGGCCGGCGAGCAATGCGACCGATCCGGTCCTGCCGAACCGATGGCCCGATGGCCGGGTGCGGCCGTGATGACCGCGCGGCCCAGGCCGGCCCTTGCCGGTGGTGCCCACCTTGTCCATCCATCTGGCGCCTGGCGCGACCGGTTCGGTCCGCCAATTGCCGACCGGGAGTGGGTTCCACGGCGCCGTCCGTCCGGGGTTGTGCACCCCGGGTGCGCGGTGATGGCCGCTCGGTGGACCGATACGTCGGGTCGACGAACCGTCCGGCGCGCCCAAACTGCCGCTACGACGCTCGATTCCGCGGTGCTGCGATCGGCTGTTGGTCGATGACCCTTCGGCGGGCTCGCCGGTCGGGGTCGTCGGTTTGCTGCCGGAAGTGGCCCCCGGCATTGCCCGCATGCTCGTCGGACCGGCGTGCCGGCTCCCGGAAACTGACTTCTTTCTCGCCACCACGCCTCCCGCCTCGGCCCTCGGACCACTCGTCGGCGCCGACACGGTTCATCGGCACATCAGGTGATTCGAAGCCGCGGGGGGAGTCTCTTGGCCCGCGACGGGTTGAATGCCAATTCACCCCATCGGCAGACAGCTTGAGGCTCTGACTATTCGGAGCGACAAGCGGGCCCGCCAGATCGTCATCCCATGCGAGCGCATCGAGATGGTCGTGGAACGCCGACCGTGCGGGTCAGCGCGCTCAGTCAGCCGGGGTGCACACGCCGCCGTCGATCGCGGGCTCGTCACCCGCCGGCCGGCCGGAGTTCGACGCAGTGAGTTCGGTGACGATCGTTTCCGCCAGCGGGTAGCTCGCCCGGTAGATCTCTCCGTTCGACGATGGAGAGTCCTGCACCGCCTGGGCGGTGTCCCAGGCCGGCTGGGAGTCCCACTGCGGCACCTCGACCAGCTCGTCGAAGAAGCGGCCACTCGCACGCATCGGGTCGACCAGCACCTCCGGCGGTCCCCATCCGGACATCGGCCGTTGTTGAAACAAGCCGATGGAATCGAGGTTGTCACCGACCCGGTCGTGGGGGTACTCCATCGACCGGCGTGCGACCGCACGCTCGTCCTCGGTGAGCGGCCGTCCCTCCAGGGAGCCGAGCATGGTCGACGCGCCGTTGTTGGCGTAGTTGTAGAGCGTCGATTCGGCGAGCGCAGCGGTGACCGCGATGGTGGCCGCGCTGTTCCCGAGTCCGCGGGTGTGGGCCACCGCGGTGATGATCTTTGCGTTCCGTTCCTGCGCCGGTTCCAGGCCGCTCGCGTGTCCGGTGACGGCGGAGCAGTCCAGTCCGCCGCCCGAGCCTGACGCCTGCTGTTCCGAGTCGTCGGGACCGTTCAGCATTGCCGTGGCCACCACGATGGTCACCGTGGACAGCACCGCCAGCGCGACGTGACGGCGTCGTTGACCGCGTGCGCGATCGGCGCCACCGGGGCTTCTGCCGGGTCCGGTCGACCCGTGGGTGTCCGTGCGCTGATGTACCGCAGTCGAAGTCCGCCGGCCGGTCGAGGTCGGCGCGCTCACATGGACCGTCGCTCACGACCTTCGCGACGGGGTTGCCGACATTCTGCGGGCGTGAGCGTCCGAGTCATCGGGACACAATGGCGCATCAATGGAGAAATCTGCGACAAACACGCGGGTGATTATCGGCAGAAAATAGCGCAGCGTGCTCGGCCGATCACTCGGAGGGTGTGAATTTTGTCCGATCCGACCGCGTTCGGGTGACGCCAATTAGTGGAGATAACAACCGGATCCGGACGATCAGCGAGCGTCGACCGGCGCGACATTCCAGATCCGGTCGATGTAATCCTGGATCGACCGGTCGCTGGAGAAATATCCGCAACGCGCGACGTTCAGCACGGCGCTGCGGGTCCACGCCCTCGGGTCGCGGAATGCCGCCTCGACCCGATCCTGGGTATCGACGTAGGACTGATAGTCCGCCAGCGCGAGGAACCGGTCCTCGTTGATCAAGGAGTCCACCAGGGGGGAGAACACTTCACGATTGCCGTCCGAGAACACCCCGGAGGCAATCGCCTCCAGGGCGCCGCGCAGCGCGGGGTTCGTTTCGTAGTACCGCTGTGGGCGGTAACCCGCATCGACCATCGTTTCGACCTCGGGCTCGGTCAACCCGAACAGGAAGAAGTTGTCGTCACCGACCAGATCGTGGATCTCGACATTGGCGCCGTCGAGGGTGCCGATGGTGAGCGCGCCGTTCAGCGCCAGCTTCATGTTGCCGGTGCCCGACGCTTCCTTGCCGGCCAGCGAGATCTGCTCGGAGAGATCGGCCGCCGGAATCAACGTCTCCGCCAGCGTCACGTTGTAGTTGGCCGGGAACGCCACCCGCAGCCGACCCTTCACCACCGGGTCGTTGTCGAGCACCCTGGCCACCGCGTTGATCAACGCGATGGTCTCCTTGGCGATCCGGTAACCGGGGGCAGCCTTGGCACCGAAAATCGCCACCCGCGGGACCAGGTCGATGTCCGGGTTCTGCTGGATCCGCTGGTAGAGGGTGATCACATGCAGCAGCTTGAGCGTCTGCCGCTTGTACTCGTGCAGCCGCTTGACCATCACGTCGAACAGGGCACCCGGATCCAGCACGATGCC
>Ga0164307_10000726_pt1 | contig 14497 bp, 14 predicted proteins | sample Whisoiple_243_MG_FD_110214 | JGI IMG/M metagenome (GOLD analysis project Ga0164307, IMG submission 110214) | Soil microbial communities amended with fresh organic matter from upstate New York, USA - Whitman soil sample_243_MG | ecosystem: Environmental > Terrestrial > Soil > Unclassified >...
CTTCGCGGCTGCCCGTGGCCATGAACAAGTCCCCACTGGTGGCCAGATGAGGTCCCCGTTGGTGGCCAGTTGGAAGTCCCCACGTCGTGAGAACTGACCCCTGATCTCACCTGAAATCTGGCCTCTTCCGCTGAGTCTGGCTCGACTGATATCTGCACGTAGCTCGCTCGCTGGACGATGAGGTCGGCGAATGTCGAGTTGGGTGGCGTTGATGAGTTCGCCGTGCACGGTGACTCCGGCGTGGCGAGTTGGTCGACAGCATGTTGCAGGGTTTTTTGCTGGCTGGCGGGTACGTCGTCCTCTCTATCAAGGACGCCGAGCCTGGAGCCGGCGTTGAGGTTGTCGGAGGCGACGACATGGCCGCGGGCAACGTGTAGCACGTGGACGGTGCCGCCGTTCATCTTTGCGAACTGGGTTGTCCGTTCCAAAGAATTCTCAGGCGAGTCCGGCGCAGCATCTATTGCCACCATTATTCGGTCATACATCTCATCTCCCTGGTTGATTTCAACCTAGCCAGTCTCCACAACTGGCCGCTCTTGGTGACCATCTGTCACCGCATTACAGGTCGAGTCGTCGACCGGTCACCCTGCGGTACCGGGTCAGGCGACCAGACGTGATACTCCGCATTTCGTGCCGCTGGGTGGCACCATCGAAGGGGCGGATGGCCCGTCAGCTGATGACTGACGGGCGACTGGGCGATCGTCGCCATGTCGTAGGTCCCGGCCGAAAGAAGTTCCTGATGAAGATCGTCATGCTGATCGTCGCGGTGGTGTTGATCCTGATCGGCGCCGTCTGGGCGCTGCAGGGCCTGGGGGTGATAGGTGGCTCCGCAATGTCCGGCAACTCGATGTGGGCCATCATCGGCCCGATCCTGGTGGTCGTCGGACTCGGCGTCGGTCTGGTCGCGCTCCGCCGGGGAGCCAAGCGCAGCTGACCGTGCCGTCGCGTCGGCTCCCGGAACGGTCACCCGGCCGGACGGCTGGTTCCGCGCCATCGGCGATCCACTGCCCTGCCCCGGACATCGCGGAGTGTTAGCCGGTACGCCCGGTAGGGATGTCGTCTACCACGCTTGATGGTTCTGTCACCTGAGGGCATCGAGGCCCACTTCGCCCGCCACACACCCCACGGCTCAGCTCGGCGCGCCAGGGTATCGGCCAGGGTGTCCGACGGGCGCGACCCGGGGCCAGGGGGAGCGAGCGTTGGTGGGTGGGATCGTGACGGTCTCCGGCGGCTGAGGAGGAGCCAGGTGGACAGCGAGCGCGACGGAACGAACGGCCAGGACTACGACGTGATCGTCATCGGGGCCGGTTCACCCGGTGAGCACTGCTCGGGCGAACTGGTCGACGGTGGCCTTCGGGTTGCGGTGGTCGAGCGGGAGCTGGCTGGCGGCGAGTGCTCGTTCTACGCGTGCATCCCGTCCAAGACCCTGCTGCGTCCCGGTGAGGCCGTGCAGGGCACCCGAGAGGCCGCCGGCACCGCCGAGGTGGACGTTACGGCGGCACTGGCCTACCGGGATTTCATGGTCTCGAACTACACCGACGGGAGCGCGCAGGCTTGGCTCAAGAGCAAGGGGATCGACCTGCTCCGCGGCACCGGTGCGCTGGCCGGGCCCGGCGTGGTCGAGGTCGACGGGGTGCGGCACACCGCCCGTCACGTGGTGGTGGCCACCGGCGCCGATCCGATCGTGCCGCCGGTGCCGGGTCTGGCCGAGCTGACCGGGGTCTGGACCAACCGCGAGGTCACCGGGATGAAGGCGGTGCCCCGCCGGCTGGTGATCCTCGGGGCCGGGCCGGTCGGCGTGGAGATGGCCCAGGCGGTCCGTCGGCTCGGCGGACAGGTCGTCCTGGTCGGGTCGGCCGAGCAGGTGTTGCCGAGGTCCCCGGCCGCGGTCGGCAAGGCGCTGGGCGAGGTGCTCCGACGGGACGGCATCGAACTGGCTCTCGGCGTGCGTGCGGTCGGCGCGCGCCGCGACGGCGAGGACTTCGTGCTGGCCCTCGACGACGGCCGGGACCTGCGCGGCGACCGGTTGCTGGTGGCCACCGGCCGCCGTCCCCGGTTGCCGAAGGGCCTGGACACGGTCGGAGTCACCGCCGGACCGCGTGGCATTCCGGTCGACGCACACCTGGGTGCCGGCGAGAACCTTTGGGCGATCGGTGATGTCACCGGCGTGCGGTTGCTCACCCACGTCGGCAAGTACCAGGGGGACGTGGTGGCGGCGAACATCGCCGGCGAGCCGCGGGAGGCCAACTACGACGCCATCCCGGACGTGGTCTACACCGATCCGCAGGCGGCCGCCGTCGGCGTCGGGGAGGACCGGTTCAGCGCGACGGTCGCGCTCGCCGACGTGGCCAAGACGGCCACCTACACCCACGCCTACGCGCAGTCCACCGGCTTCCTGACGGTGCTCAGCGACGGGGAACGCCTGACCGGCGCCTACGCCGTCGGCCCGGAGGCCGGCGAATGGCTGCAGCAGGCGACGCTCGCGGTCCGGGCCCGGGTTCCGATGACCGTGCTGCGTGACGTGATCCAACCCTTCCCCACGTTCTCCGAGATCTACGTGGCGGCGCTCAAGGAACTGCATACGGCCATTGTGCGGGCATGAACGTCGGCTACGGTGACCTGCTCTGCCTGGCGATCGCCGGTCACGGCGGCCGGCGACGGTGGGCCGAGGTCTCCCGGTTCCGCGCGTCGGTGTCGATCACCGGAGCGCTTCGGGCGCTCCGGGGCCGGCCGGGCCTGCTGGAGGACGTGACCCTTGAGGGTTTGACCGGGCAGCAGCGGGTGACCATCACCCCGTTCCCCGGGCCCGGCCTGGCCACCACCTGGCAGCCGGACCGGCAGCGGATCAACAGCGTCGACGGCCGGCTCGTCGCCGAGCGATGCGATCCGATGGCCGCGTTCGCCGGAGCGAGCTGCGAGAGCCCCTGGGACGATTTCCAGATCGCCCACTTCGCGGCCGAGGCGAACTGGAATTACTTCGTCGCGCCGTTCCTGTTCCAGCGGGACGACTTCGTCACCGAGGAAACCTGGCCCTGGCGGGAGGATGCCCGGATCTGGCGCACTCTGCTGGTAACCTACCCCGAGGCGGTGGTGGCCCACTCACGTCAGCAGACCTATTACTTCGACGAAACGGGGCTGATCCGGAGATTGGACTACAACCTGGACAGCTTCGGCGGCGGGCCTTCGGTGCACTACCCGTCCCGGTATCGGACGTTCGACGGAATCATGGTGCCGACCCGCCGCGTCGTGTACGTCCGCAATCCCGACGGCTCACCTGATCGGTCCTCGACCTCGGTCGACATCCACGTCGCCGACGTCGCTTTCAGCTGAACCCGGATAACTGATGAGGTGATTTCCGGTGCGCTCCGACATCCGCCCTGGCGGTGTTTTCCCGGACTACGCCCTGCCCGACCACACCGCCACCGTCCGCCGGCTCGGCGAGATCCAGGCCGGGGATCCGTTGATCCTCACGCTGTCCCGCGGGCACTACTGCCCCAAGGAACACCAGCAACACCAGGACCTTGCGGCCTTCCAGTCGAAGATCGCCGCCGCCTACACGCAGATCGCCACCATCTCCACCGACGACCATCACACCCTTCAGGAGTTCCGAGCATCTGTCGGCGCGCAGTGGACATTCCTGTCGGACCCGGAACGGACGATCCAGCGGGACCTGGACATCCAGGAATACACCGACCCCGAGCACGATCCGATGATCCCGCACACCCTGGTGCTCAAACCGGGACTGATCGTGCACAGCGTCTACAACGGGTACTGGTTCTGGGGCCGGCCCAGCATCGACGATCTGTGGCGTGACCTGCGCGCGGCGACCAGCGAGATTCGCCCGGACTGGGACCTGGGCCGGCCGGGGCTCCGCGAGGCATGGGACGCAAAGGACTGGAGCCAGTTCCACGGCTGGGATAGGCGGCGGAGCGACGATGCCGTGGTTTCCTGACTTCTCCAATGCCCTCGAGCTGGCCCGCCGGCAGACCCGCAGCGCCGGTCGCGCCGACCCGGTCGGCCGCTACCTCAGCTCGTTGAGCAGCGGTGACACCCGGGCGTTGGAGACGGTGTGGCCTGGTGAGGTGGTCGTCGATGATCCCCGCGCCGGCGAGGTCCGCGGCCACCGCCGGCTGCGCCACTTCGTCCGGAACAGCCAAACCTGGTTGTCCCGTCGACAGGCCCGGATCGAGACGATCGCCAGTACCTGCGTCGGTGGGCGGGCGGTGGTGGAGTTGCTCGCGCACCTGACCGACGACGGGCGGGCGGTGAGCTGGCCGGTGGCGGTGGTCGCCGAATCGCCGGACGACTCCTCGGTGATCTTCCGGACCTATTGTAGTCAATGGCCTGTCGACGGCCGGCGGCACCATCGCGGGCCAGTCCTGGATCGCGCCGTCGCGGGCCCCGGTGACATCGTCGGCCGGTATCTGGATGCGTTGGCGGCCGGTGACCCGGAGGCGACGGTCCGGACGTTCGCCGCGGACGGTTATCTCACCGAACCCGTCGGTGCGCCGGACACCCATCGGGGCAGCGCCGAACTGCGCTCCCTGTTCGCCGGCTGGTTCGGCGCGGGCGGTGGCATCGGGCTGCAGCCGTGCCAAGTGACCGACGACGGCGTGCGGTGCGCGGTCGAGTACAACTGCCTCCGCTGGGGCGGCCGGGAGCTGGCTCCGCAGGCGGGCCTGGGTGTGTGCGAACGCGACGGGCAGGGATTGCTCCGCGCCGTCCGCATCTACGACGACATCGAGCCGCCGGGCCGGACGGCCTGACCCGACGGAGGTTCAACGGGCGCCGGCCAGGGCGCCGGGCAGCTCCCGGCGGGACGTCACGCCGAGCTTGGTGAAGATGTGCCGCATGTGCCATTCGATGGTCCGCGCGCTCAGGAACAGCTGGCTACCGATCTCGGCGTTGGTGCGCCCGTCCACGGCCAGCCGGGCGATAGTGATCTCCTGCGCGGTCAACGAGGTCGGTGCCTTCCTCGCTCGCTTGCGCACGGTCTCCCCGGTGGCCAGCAGTTCCCGGCGGGCCCGCTCGGCGAAGGCCTCCATGCCGATCTCGGCAAGCATCCGGTGTGCCAGCCGCAGCTGTTCCCGGGCGTCGACCCGACGGTTCTCCCGGCGCAGCCATTCCCCGTAGAGCAGATGGGCGCGGGCCAGATCCGGGCGCAGCCGGGTGCGGCCGAGCCGGTCGATCGCCTCCCGGAAGCACGCCTCGGCCGCCTCCGGTCCGCACACCAGGGCCCTGGCGCGTGCCTCCAACCCCAGCCCGGCCTGCGTTCCGCCGGCCCTCGTGGACTCCGTCAAGGCGGTCAGCGCCTCTGCCGCGGAGCGGGTGTCGCCCGCACGGGCGGATGCCTCGACCATCTCAGGCAAGGCCCACATGGAGACGAACGGGTGGGTGGCGGCGGTCGCCTCGCGGGCCGTGTCGACGGCATCGGCATAGCGGCCGAATCCGTTGTGCAGGATGGCGTTCACCCAGTTGATGTACGGCACGACGGCCCCCTGCCCGCCGGACCGGGCGGCCTCGACCAGCGGGCCGAGACCGGCCTGATCGCCGCGGACGGCGGCCAGGTACATGGCCGGGTAGGGGGCGATGAGGCTCCCGGTGACCCGGCAGATCGCCTCGATTTCGGCGATCAGGGCGGCGGCCTCGGCGAAGTCGCCGGCGGACACAGCGGAGCTGGCGAGCGATGTCAGGTTCACCGGCAACTCGTCGAGGGCGCCGGCCGCCCGGCCGAGAGACACCTGGCGGACCATGATCTCGCGAGCGGCATCGTCGTCCCACAGCAGAGTGGCGGCTATCCAGCCCGCGCTGAGCCCTTGCTCACGGGAAACGTTCCCGGACGTGAAGATGCCCACCGCGCGGCGCAGCGTGTCCGCTCCGGCCGCGAGGCCGTCCGTGCAGGACAGGGCCAGTCCGTCGAGCAGCACGTCGATCGGGCGCGGGTGCGCGGCCGGGGGCAGCGCCCGGACCGCGCGGGACACCTCGAGGAAGCCGCCGGCGCCGGTCAGGTTCCCGGCGAACGAAGCCGCCAGCCACCCGCTGAGGTAGGTCGCCCTGGCCATCGGCAGGTCCAGCTGCTCGAGCCGGCCGGCCGCCTTGAGCAGCAGCGGGGGAGCCTCGCTGCCCAGGCGGGTGGCGAACGCGATCCGCGCGCGCAGCAGGTCGGCCCTGGCGCCGGCGACGTCGTCCAACCGCCCGGCCTCCGCAGCGCCGAGCAACTCGAGGGCCCGGTCGAACTCGCCCGCCTTCATGGTTGCCTCGGCAGCGGCGAGCGTGCGCTCCGCGAGCCGCGACGGATCGACGGTCAGCAACACCGAACGCTCCAGAAACGCCGCGGCCGCCGCCAACCCGCCGCGGCCCTGCGCGCGCCCGGCCGACCGTTCCAGTTCGGCGGCCACCTCCTCGTCCGGCCCGACCACCGCCTGCGCCCTGTGCCAGGCCCGACGATCCGGATCGGCCACCGGGTCCGTGACGTCCGCCAACGCGCCGTGCAGCTCCAGCCGCGTCTCGGCGGACGCCGACCGGTACGCCGCCGACCTGACCAGCGGATGCCGGAACTGCACCCGCATCCGGAACTCCACCAGGCCGGCCTCCACCGCCGGTACCGCGGAACGTACCGGCAGCCCCAGCCGGCCGGCCGCCCGGCGAACCAGCACGAGGTCGCCGGTCGGATCGGCCGCCGCCAGCTGGAGCAGCCGCTGGGTCGACCGCGGAAGGGCCGACAGCTGCCGCTGGAAGCTCTGCTCGATCCGTCCCGCCAGGGGCGCCGTGCGGGGCAACCCGAACCCGCCGGCCAGCTCGGTCGGCGACAGTCCGCGCGGCAGTTCGAGCAGCGCCAACGGGTTCCCCTGCGCCTCGGCGATGATCAGGTCACGGATCCTGCCGTCGAGCGGCGCGGCCAGCGCGGAGCCGAACAGGGCCCGGGCGTCGTCCTCGTCCAGCCCGTCCACCGGCAGGTCCGGCAGGCCCACCAGCTCGGCGTCCCGTTCCCGGGTGGCCACCACGATGCCGATCGGCTCCGCGGCCAGCCGGCGCGCCAGGAACCCCAACACCTGGGCGGACGCCCGGTCCAACCACTGCTCGTCGTCGACGACGCAGATCAGCGGCTGCTCCCTGGCCACCTCCGAGAGCAGGCTGAGCGCGGCCAGCCCGACCAGGAAGCGATCCGGTGGCGGGCCCGCGGTGACGCCGAACGCGGTGTGCAGGGCGGTCAACTGCGGGCCGGGCAGCCGGTCGAAGTGGTCCGAGAACGGCAGGCACATCTGATGCAGCCCGGCGAAGGCCAGCTCCATCTCCGACTGCACACCCATCAGCCGGATCACCCGACACTCCTCGGCGCGGTCGACCACGTAGTCCAGCAGCACCGTCTTGCCGACGCCGGCGTCGCCCCACAGCACCAGGGCACGGCTGTCCCCCATCCGGACGGCGTCGACGAACCTGTCGAGCGCGTCACGGGCGACGCGACGGTCGACCAGCACTGGGCCGGCGGAAGCGTCCACGTCCTCTCCCATCCGGTCGGGACCACCGGCATTGTGCCACCGGGGTCCGCCCGCGCTGAGGCGGGACCAGGGAGCCGCCAGGGTGCGTCCCTGGCGAAAACGAACGGACGGGGCGGCAAGCTCGTGCCCGACCCCATTCAGAGGAGGCCCGATGAGCACCGCCCAGCGCGACGAGCCACCCGCCACCGCGAGCACCGCAACCGTGGACACCAAACTCGAGGTGGTCGTCATCCCGGTGGCCGATGTCGATCGGGCCAAGCAGTTCTACGCCGGCCTCGGTTGGCGCCTGGACGCGGACTTCCCGTTCGACAACGGTTTTCGGGTCGTCCAGTTCACCCCGCCCGGCTCCGACTGCTCGCTGCAGTTCGGCACCGGGATGACGACGGCGGCGCCGGGATCCGCGCGGGCCAACTACCTGATCGTTTCCGACATCAAGGCGGCGCGCGACCAGTTCGCCGCCGCCGGGGTCGACGTCAGTGACGTGTTCCATCCCGGCTCGCCGGGCGCCCAGTTCCAGCCGGCGAGCGCCGGCGGCCGGGTGGACGGCCCATCGACCGACAGCTACAGCTCCTTCGTGACGTTCAGCGATCCCGACGGCAACACCTGGCTGGTGCAGGAGGTCACCACCCGGCTGCCCGGCCGGATCGACGCCGCCGGGTCGTCGTACGCGTCCGCCGAGGACCTGGCCGGCGCGATGCGCCGGGCCGCGGAGGCGCACGGCGAGCACGAGAAGCGGACCGGCCAGGCGGACCCCGATTGGCCGGACTGGTATTCCCGGTACATGGTGGCCGAACAAGCCGGAACGGAATTGCCGACATGAGCGGCACCCTGGCCGGCCAACGGGTGGTCGTGATCGGCGGCAGCGCCGGCATCGGCCTGGAGACGGCGCGGCTGGCCCGGGCCGAGGGCGCCGAGGTCACCATCACCGGCCGCGACGCCGACCGGCTGGCGCGGGCCGCGCAGGAGGTCGGGGCGAGCGGCACGGCCGCCTTCGACGCCAACGACGCGGCCCGGCTGGCCGACTTCTTCGTCGACCTGCCGGGCCCGATCGACCACGTGCTGGTGACCGCCGGCGGCCCGCACTACGGGCCGATCCTGGACATGTCGCCGGCCGATCTGAGCGCGGCGCTGAGCGGCTCCTTGGTGCGCGCGACATCGGTGGCCCGTTCCGCGGCCGCCCGGATGAGACCCGGCGGCACCCTGCTGCTGGTCGGTGGAACCGGGGGTCGGCGGGTGCGTAGGGGACTGGGCATCATCTCCGCCGTCACCGCAGCGCTGCCACCGTTCACCGCAGCGCTGGCGCTGGAACTTGCCCCGGTCCGGGTCAACCTGATCGCCGCCGGCTTCGTCGACACGCGGCTTTCGGCGAGGCTTCTCGGCGACGACCTGGACGCCCGTCGGGAGGAGTTGCGGTCCACCCTGCCGATCGGTCGGGTGGTGCTCCCGGCTGACGTCGCGGCTCTGGCTGTGCATCTGATGACGAACACCGCGTTGACCGGTGCGACCTACGACATCGATGGCGGAGAGCAGTTCGTCTCCTGACATCCCGGGAAGGGACGGTCGCCGTCATGCCCGAATCGACCGGCAACGCCCGCGACGAGGGAGCGATCTTCGCGACCATCGAGGCGACGTACCCGCTCGTGTCCGAGGCCGAACAGCAGGCGATGGTGCAGGAGCTGCGGTATCGCCTGCCGACCATCCCGCTCGACAGGCGGACTTCGCTGATCGACGCCATCGAACGGTCGATCGGCGAGAACCTGGAGTGGCACGAACCTGATTTCTGAGCGAACCGGTCGGGCGAGCGGGCCTGGCCGCGAGCGCTCCTACAGGTCCAGCACGAGGTCGGAATTCGGTGTGCTGCAACAGATCAGGGCGTCTCCGGGGGTCGGTGGCTCCAGCGGGTCGGGCCGGTACACCACCTCACCGGTGAGCAGCGGCGTACTGCACGTGTGGCAGACGCCGGTGCGGCAGGACCACCGGGTCGGCACGTCGCACGCCTCGGCGAATTCGAGCAGGCTGGGGAAACGTGCGTCGAAGGATGCGGTTAACGCGCTGCGGGCGAACGTCACGGTAGGCCCGGAGCCGAGGACACCCTCCGGCAAGTGCGGCGCGATCGGCCGCTGGTCGACGACGCCCGGGTTGATCGCGCTGCGGGCGCCGAACAGTTCGGTGTGCACATGCGCGGCGCCCAGCCCCACGGCCAGCAGGGCGGCGGTCATCTCGCGCATGAACGACTCGGGTCCGCACAGGTAGGCGTCGGCGTCGGTAGGCACCCCGGCCGTGCGGAAGGCGTCGGCGTCCAGGTGCCCGGAGCTGCCGCTGTACCGCACCGTCAGGTGCCCGGCCGGGAGACCGGCGATCAGGTCCGCGGCCTCCCTGGCGAACGCGTGGTCGACCGGCCCGCGGGCGGCGTGGAACCACCACACCGGCCGGCTGCTGTGCGCGGCGGCCAGCTGGTACAGCATCGCCAGCACCGGGGTGGCGCCGACCCCGGCCGACACCAGCGCGACCGGACCCTCCCCGAGGACCAGCAGGAACTCGCCGCGGGGAGCGGCGACGTCGAGGGCGTCGCCGACCCGGGCGTGCTCGTGCAGCCACGCGCTGCCCACCCCGTGGTCCTCGCGTTTGACCCCGATCCGGTAGGTGCCGGCATCAGGCGGCCCGGAGAGGGAATAGCTGCGCACGACAGGGCGATCCGGGATCGGGATCCGGACCGTGACGTACTGGCCGGCCGGCGCCGGCGCCAGCGTCGCCCCGGACGGGTCGGCCAACCGGAACGACGAAACGGTACGGCTCTCCCGGGTGATCCCGACGATCCGCAGCGGCCGGAACCCGGGCCATGCCGGTTCCCTGCCGGTGACCGGACCGGCGATCGGCCGACCCGCCTCGGCCGCGGCGAGCAACTCGCGGAACGAGCCGTGCCAGCCGGGGCTCAGCGCAGCGATATCCAGGGCTCGGCGCATCAGGTCGAGGTCGGGATTGGGCAGGTAGAGCAGGGCATCGATGTCCGCGACGCTGATCCGGTGCGGTCCATCGGCGGTCTTGACGATGTCGTCACCCGCGGTGACCACGCCTTCGGCGATCACCCGCAGGTAGAAGCCCGGGCGGTGGTGCTGGACGAGCAGTCCTGGCATGTCGGGCCGGCCGAGGCGCAGGCCCACCCGGAAGCAGGTGACGCGCGGCTGGGTGACCTCGAATTCGGCGGTACCGATGCGGTAACGATCGCCGATGCACACGTCGGAGTCGGCCAGGCCGGTGATCGTGAAGTTCTCGCCAAACTGGCCGTACCCGAAGTCGTCCCGGTCCAACTGCTGCTGCCAGTACCGGTAGGACTCGATCTGGTAGGCCATCACGGCGCGATTCTCGCCACCGTGCCCGGCGGTGTCCCCCTGCCCGTCGCCGTCGATGTTCAACCGGCGCACCGTCTGCGGGCCGGCCACCGGGGATTTCCAGATGCCGGTGTAGACCGTCCGGCCGTTCCAATCCACGTTGCGGGGCTTGCCGACATTGACCGACAACACCGAACCGACTGTGGTCGGTTCGGCCGCGATGGAGGTTTGCACGGCTTACAAGCATCCTCGCCGCGCGCCGGTGCGTGTCAACCACCCGCGATGCGTTTCGGCGGACCCGCCGATCATCGGAAGGCCCGGCAAGCGGGCGGTGGCGCTCCGATTCGAGAGCGGAAAGTTTCATCGCAGCGCTTGACCAGAGCGACGGGAGCACGTCCAAGCCACTGCGCATGTACGGCATCGACGAGTTGCAGTACTCGTCGGAGGCGGAGATGTTCGACCTCATCCACGCCGCCCGCACCCGCATCATCACCAGCCCGGTGTTCACCGGCGACCGGATTCTCGGCGCGATCCTCCAGGGCACCCTTGACCGGGAGATCGACGGGATGGGGCGTCCCGGAATACCTGTGGGAAAGAAGGGAATTCTGCCCATTCTGAAGATCGACCAGGGTCTGCAGGAAGCGTTCCGCCGATGTGCAACTGATGCGGGACATCTCCGGTCTGACGCCGATCCTCGAGCCTGAGGTCGACATCAATGCTCCGGACAAATCCGGTGGCGAGGAGAGGACCTGCTCAAGACCGGGTTGCTCAACGGTCTCGGTGCGCTCGGCGGTGTCGGTGCCGACGGCGTTGACCCGGACCAGTGCGCGAATCGGGGTTCTCCGCGGTGGGTGCCAACGCCCCGACGGCGACCAGCCGGGCCCGGTACTTCGCGGACGGAGCGACCGAGTCCTCCAGGTCGATGATCACCACATCGGCGCCGGACGCGGCGGGCGGGAGTAGATGGTGTTGCCCTCGAATACCTGCCGCGGCATCCGGACCCTGTCCCCGTGGTAGAGCTCTCCTTCAACGACTCGTAGTCGAGGGATAAACTTCCCTGGCAAATCAACACGCCTGGCGCGGACGAGCAGCCATTCCTATCGTGCCGATCATTCGTGATCAGCGGATGGCTGTGCAGGAGGGCCCTTTCATCTCCAGCAGTGATGTGCCCCCAGCAGGATTCGAACCTGCGACACACGGTTTAGGAAACCGATGCTCTATCCCCTGAGCTATGAGGGCGGCCACCCTCGTGGCCCGGCGGTGCCGATGCGCGAGAGCGCAGCCAGCCTACCGCTGCGAGCGTCGTGGTCGGCCGAGCGGGTCAGGCGACCGCCGGGGGCAGGCGGCTGTCCAACGCGAGTCGGGCGAGGAGTACGGCAGGAATCTGGCGCGGCGATGACCGCAGACGCCCCTTGGCGACCACCCCGCCGAGATCATCGATGCGGATCATGTGCCCGGCGAGGCTGAAGGAGGCGAACACTGCGTTGTGGCGACTCTGGGTCTGCCCTGTCCGGGCACCGGACGAAGGTCCTTCCTGTTCCCTGCACCTGACTGCGTCCTCGCCGTCAAGCCATCCGGGCGCTGCGAAGGGTCATTGGTGGGACGCCGGCCGCCGATCGGTCGCCACGTACGATGCGGCCCGGCCGGGCAGGTAGCCGGGCCGAGTCGAGAAGGGCGTGACTGTGACGAGCTGGCTGGTAGATGGCGTCCTCTTCGACCTCGACGGCACCCTGATCGATTCCTCCGGCAGCGTGCAACGCAGCTGGCGTAAGCTCGCCGAGCGGATCGGCCGGCCATGGCCGGAGGTCGAGCCGCACATCCACGGCGTGCCGGTGCAGCAGGTGATGGCCGCCCTCGAGCCGGACATGCCGCGCGAGAAGGTGGAGGAGCTGCGGGAGTTCATGGTCGTCACCGAATCCGCCGACACCGAGGGTGTGGTGCCGCAGCCGGGGGCGATCGAGGTGCTGCAGCGGCTGCCACCGGACCGGGTCGCGATCGTCACCAGCGGTGGCGTGCGGCTGGCCGCGGCGCGGATCGCCGCCGCCGGACTGCCCCGTCCGGCGGTCGTCGTCACCGCCGACGACGTCCCGGTCGGCAAACCGGATCCCGCGCCGTACCTGATGGGCGCCCGGATGCTCGGGTTCCAGCCTGAGCGCTGCCTGGTGGTGGAGGACGCGCCGGCCGGGGTGACCTCCGCCAGGGCGGCCGGCTGCCCGGTGATCGGCGTGCTGACCACCCACTCCACGCTGGACGCGCCGACCGTCACCTCGTTGGACCGGATCGATTTCCGGCCGTCGGGCTCGGGCGTCCGGGTCGGCGTCGCGGGTGAGCGCGGCCGATCGGGGGAACAGTGACCGTCATGCGGATCGAGCTCATCCAGGCCGACATCACCGGCCAGCAGGTCGACGCGGTGGTCAACGCCGCCAACCACGCGCTGCTCGGCGGAGGCGGCGTCGACGGGGCCATCCACCGGGCCGGCGGCCCGGACATCCTCGCCGAATGCAAGGAGCTGCGGCGGACCAGATATCCCGACGGTCTGCCCACCGGACAGTCCGTGGCCACCACGGGTGGTCGGTTGCCGGCGCGCTGGGTGATTCACACCGTCGGACCCGTCCACGCCAAGACCAAGGACCATTCCGGGCTGCTGCGCTCCTGCTACACCACGAGCCTGGCCGTGGCCGACGAACTGGGCGCGACGACGGTGGCGTTCCCCCTGGTGTCCAGCGGGATCTACGGCTGGCCGAAGGACGACGCGATCCGGCAGGCGTTGCGCGCCATGCGGTCCGCGGAGACCGCAGTCCAGGTGGCGACGCTCGTGCTCTTCGACGCGGCAACCCTCGAGCTGGCCAACCGGATTCGCGCGGACGGCTGAGTCAGGCGAAAGTGCCGCGGATCAGGCTGATCCCGGAGTGCGCGGGGTTGCCGTCCGGGGGCTCGTCGGAGATGTCGACGGTCCGGTACTGCCCGGTGTCGATGCCTTCGGGCACGGTGAACGAGCCGGTCCCGTCGGCGAGCGTGCCGAGTGACACCATCCGCCCGTCGTCGCCGAACAACCACACCTCGTAGGCCGTGGACGTGGTGGCGGGCAATCCGGGGGCATCCACCCGGACCTGCAGTCCGGCGCGGTCGGTGACGAGTTCCGCGGTTCCGAGCTGACCGTCCGAGGACGGCAGCGGTCCGCCCTGCACTGGGGTCAGCGGCGCGGTGGCATCCACCGTGACCGAGTTCTCCCGGTTCTGCACGAGGATCACCGCGCCCGCGCCGATCGCGATGCCGACCACCGCGGCGGCGATCGGGGTCGCCCAACTCGTCCATCGGCGGCGGACACGGTCCACGGGCGCGCTGCGCAGCGGGGTCGGCGGGACGCCGGTGTCCGGCCCGGGTTCGTGACCGGCAAATCCGAGCTCGTCGGCGATGGCGTCCCAGACGTGCTCATCGGGCGCCGGCGCGTCCCGGCCGTAGTCGGAAAGTCCTGCGAGATCGATGGTCCCGCGGAAGGACTCGATCTGCGCCGTGCAGTCCGGGCAGTCGGCGATGTGCGCCTGCGCGGCCGGGTCCAGCGGCTCGCCCAGCGCGACCAGAGCCAGGTCGTCGGGGTCAGGATGTGGCACCGTCGACCTCCCAACGCTTGCGGAGTTGGATGAGCGCACGCCGGATGTGGCTCTTGAC
>Ga0164307_10000728_pt1 | contig 14463 bp, 8 predicted proteins | sample Whisoiple_243_MG_FD_110214 | JGI IMG/M metagenome (GOLD analysis project Ga0164307, IMG submission 110214) | Soil microbial communities amended with fresh organic matter from upstate New York, USA - Whitman soil sample_243_MG | ecosystem: Environmental > Terrestrial > Soil > Unclassified >...
ACGGCCGATCCCGCGGCGCAACCTCGACGCAGCACAGATAGGCGGCGGCCTCCACGTCCCGGTCCAGTCGATCGTCGGGCAGACCGCCCAGTTCGAGGGTGACGCCCGCGGACCGGCCCAACTCGGCGGTCAACGCCGGAACCAGGCCGCGGCGTTCGAGCAGGGCCGGGAACACTCCGCGGACGACCGCCCGCAGCTCCTCCAACGCCGCTTCGACCGCGGTGATCGCGGCCGGCAGCCGGTCGGTCAGCCCGGCGACGCCACGCACCCCGGACAGGCTGTGCCGGGTGTCGGTCAGCAGCGGCAGGACCCGGTGGTCGATATCGGCGGCGAACCGCTCCCGCGCCTCGTTCTCGGCCCGCAGCAGTCGGCGTCGTGAATCGGCGAGCTCGGCGGAGAACGTTTCGATCTGCCGGATCCGCTGTGCCACCTCGGCCTCCAGCAGTGCGCCGCGGAACGCAACTCCGGCCTGCCGCCCGATGTCGATCAGCAGGGACTGCTCGAAGGGGCGCAGTCCGCGGCCGGCGGGCAGCTCGACGGACAGGCCCCCGACCTGATCGCCCTGGTCCGTCACCGGGACCTCGTGCACCTGGAATCGGCTGCCCGACCTGGCGGCGCCCGGTCGCACCCACGGCTGGGTGATCAGCGGTGCGGACGTGGCGCCGACGGTGGCGACGGCTCGAACGGCGCCGACCGCGCGGCCCGCGGTCTCGGCCACCAGCGCGGGCAGCGCGTCCGGAGTGGGCCGATCGGCGAGCTCCCGGCTCAGGTCGGCCAGCGCCTCGTAGGGTGCGGCCCGCTCGCCGTAGACCAGCCGGTCGATCCACCGCAACATGCGGCGGCGCAGTGGCTGGAAGGCCGCGGCGACCAGCGCGGTGGCTACCAGCGACGGCCAGAACAGTCCGGTGCCGGCCGCGCCGAGCGCGGACAGCAGCGAGCCGATGCCGACCACGATCCCGACGTAGCCGACCGTGACGAAGACGCCGAGGATGGCCAGCAGGATGGCCCGGGACAGGATGATGTCGATGTCGTACAGCCGGTACCGCAGGATCGCGATGCCGACGCTGATCGACACGAAGATGTAGGACAGGTACCACGGCACGATCAGGTACCACGGGGCGGTGACCAGCAGGAACTGGCTGACCAGGGCGAGCAGGAAGCCGCCGGTCAGCGCGGCGCCGGAGGCGGCGAGCCAGAGCAGTTGCGCTCGGGCCTCGCCGGTCGCCGACCGGAGCCTGCTCCAGACGGCGGCGGCGCCCAGAGCGACCGCGACCCCGATGCCGGCGTTGCCCAACAGCGCGACGGCGATGGTGACCCAACTGAACTCGGCCGATTCGCCGAGCAGGTAGTCGCTCGGCGGGATGGCCAGCACCACACCGTATTCCAGCAGCAGCGCGCCGATCGGGACGAGCGGCGTGAACCGCCAGCGCCGGTTCGGAACCCGTCCGTCCGGCGCCAGCAGGTAGATCAGCGCGAGGAAGGTCATCGTGTAGACGGCGTTGAACAGCTGGGCGCCGACCAGCAGCGCGTCGGGGATCGCATCCTGCCGCCCGGTCGCCGACAGGTGGAAGATCAGCGCGCTGGCCAGCTGCCCGACCTGGTTGCCGAGCTGACCGGCGGCGAACAGCCAGCCGACGGGATTCCGCGGGTAGCGCCCGATGATGAGCGCACCCACCGCGGCGCCGAGCACCGAGCCGATGGTCACCAGCGGGAAGCCCTCGTCGACCACGACCTGGTACGACCACAGCGGCACGTCGGTGGTCAGCACGAGCAGGCCCTGCGCCACCGCGCACGCGCAGGTCGCGGCGAACAGCAGCCAGCCCAGGCGGGGCATCGCTCAGCCCACCCCCGTCGCCGGAACCCGCTCGATCGGAATCTCGATCTCCAGCGCGGTGCCGGTTCCGGTGGTGGACGTCACCAGCAACCACCCGCCCAGCGATTCCACCCGGTCCCGGACGTTCGCCAGGCCGCGCCCCCGGGCGACCAGGTCGGGATCGAAACCGACGCCGTCGTCGTGGATCTCGATGTGGACGCCACCTGCTGGCGCGGACCCGACGACGATCTCGACATGGCCGGCCGACGCGTGCTTGGCCGAGTTCTGCAACGCCTCGACGCAGCAGAAGTACAACGCGGCCTCGATGTCGGTGGGCAGCCGGGGCAGGTCGTCGGCGGTCACCGTCACCCGGACCGGGCTGCGTTCGGCGACCTGTCGCAGGGCGGCCACCGGCCCGTGCTCGGTGAGCGCCCGTGGGTACAGCCCGCGGGCGAGCTCCTGCAGCGTGGAGATGGTCGAGCGGATCACCTCGTCCTGGGCGTCGAGCAGCCCCGTTGCGCGGTCCGGCGCGCGATCGAGCAGGGTCTGCACCAACCGGAGGTTCACCAGCAGCGCGATCACCTCCTGCTGCGCGCCGTCGTGGATGTTGCGTTCCAGGCGCTTGCGCTCGGCGTCCTGCCGAGCGACCAGATCGCGGCGGGACTGTCGCAGTTCGGTCGAGCGGCGCTGCAGGTCGGTCAGCCGGCGCTGCAGCTCCACCCGCAGGCCGGCGACCCGCAGCAGCATCCCGGACCGCGCCGCGACGCCCTCGACGAGGCGCCGTTCGGTGACGGTGAGCCGGTGGTCGGCCGTGGTGATCACGGTCAGCCGGCCGAGCAGCTCACCTCGGTCCCGGACGTCGAGGCTGTGTTCGGCGGATCCGGCCCCCGGTGGTTGCCCCCGGTCGGCGGACCAGGCCGCGGCAAGATCCAGGCGGCCGTTCACCACGAGCCACACCTCGGTGCGCAGGGCGCCCGTCCCCTCGCCGACGACGGCGGCGATGTGCTCGGGCAGTTCGGCGATCGGGTACCGACCGGCGACCGAATCGGCGAATCCGGCCAGCAGCTGTGCCCGGGAGCGGCCGTCGACATGCAGGAGTCGTTGCAGCGCGCGCCGGGTCCGGGTCCGGACCGGTTCGAAGGCGAGTGCGACGACGGCGGTCGCCAGGATCGACAACGCAAGACCCGGCGGGCCGGTCCGGCCGAACAGGGCGGCGACGCCGACTGCCGCGGCATAGACGGCGGCGACCAGCAGAACCATCGCAACCGCGGTGGCCAGGCCGACGCCCCGATCGCGACGGGCGCGGTCCAACACCCGTGTCCTCACGGAACCGCGCGCCCGGCCGGCCATCGAACCAGCATCCCCCATCCGGCCGGGACCGGCGCCTCACCGGGCCCGCGCCGCGCTGCGGGTCCGACCTGCCCGGAGCACCGCGATGGCCGCCACCGCGAGCAACCCGATCTCGGCTGCGCCCGCGACCCGCTGCAGGATGCCGGGCGGCAGCATCAGCTCCGGCATGCCGATCACGCCGGGGAGCCGGTTCAGGATCAGCGCGGTGGACAGCAGCCCACTGACCAGGGTCGTGACACGCAACACGGCGGTCCAGCCGCCGCGGCCGGTGGTGCGGCCCAGCCACCGGGCGAGCAGCGCCCCCGCAATGGGCAGGATCGCGAAGGCCACCGCGCCCGCGTAGAGGTGGATCTGTGAGGACAGGTTCGCCGGGGTGCCGCGCACGTTCGTCGGGAAGACGGCGGCCACCAGCAGACCGGTCGCCCACAGTCCGAGCAGCGCACGGATCCGTCCGGTCCCGTGCACCGTGGTCAGCCCGCGGACCAACGCGCCGGCACCGACCGCAAGGGCGCCGGTGGTCAGCGCGAACAGCAGGGTGCCGTGTGGCAACGAGACCACGTAGTCGCTGATCGTCCAGCCCGCCGGCTCGACCGGGCCGGTCGCCGACAGGTGCAGCAGGGTGATCGGCGGCACCGCGGCCGCGGACCCGGCAAGGGCCGCGCGCGCAGCCGTCTCGAGCGGACGCGACGTGCCGCTGGCGAGGCCGACGGCGCGGTGAATGGTATCGGTGGGGAATTCTACGACGGTCATCGCCAGTGGCCTTCTCTTGTGGAGAATTTTGGATTGCCGAACACCGATGACGTTATGGAAATGCAAATCAGCAGGTCAGAGGGCTGACCCTGCATTGTTCAAGCGAAATCCGACCGGTCTTGACGGGAAATCGCCGGCATTGTTGTGGCTGACCGCGCCGGGCCGTCCGGCGCGCGCCGGCCCACGGTGCGGGTAGCCCTCCGTGCAGCGGGGGTTGGCCGCAGCCGCCCGGATGGGGAGACCGTCAGGGCCGGGTCGGGAGGGGCCTGCGCAGGCGGATCAGCGAGCCCGGCCCGGTCCGGAGGACTCGAGGAAGGCCAGCACGGCCATCACCCTGCGGTTGACCTCGCCCTCGTCGACCAGCCCGAGCTTCTGGAACACCACGCCGATGTGCTTCTCCACGGCACGGTCGGACATGTACAGGGTCCGCGCGATGGCGGCGTTGTTCCGCCCGGCGGCCATCTCGGCGAGCACCTCGCGTTCCTTCTCGGTCAGCTCGTGCAGCGGTGACCGGTCCTGTCGGGAGCGTTGGAACAGCAGGCCCTCGACGACCTTCGGATCCAGCGCCGATCCCCCTCGGCAGACGTCCTGCAGCGCTCGGACGAGCTCGTCGACCTGCGAGACCCGTTCCTTGAGCAGGTATCCCAGTCCTGCGACACCGTCCGAGAGCAACTCGAACGCCAGGTCGTCCTCCGCGTACTGGGACAGCACGACGACCCCGATGGTCGGGAACTCCGCCCGGATCTGCTTGGCGGCCTCGATGCCCTCGGAGGTGAAGGTGGGTGGCATCCGGATGTCGGTGAGCACCGCGTCCGGCCGCAATTCCCGGACCGCCTTGAGCAGGGAGGCGGGATCACCCACCGCGGCCACCAGGTCGATCTCGTCGACCTCGGCGAACAGCGCGCTGGTGCCCTCCCGGACCAGGAAGTTGTCCTCGGCGAAGACCACGCGCAGCGCCATCCTCGGGACTGTAGACCTCGCCTGCTGCCGTCGCCGTCCCCGCGAGGCGGGTCAACGCTCGTACGACCGCTCGGCGATCCGAGTGCTCAGGGTGCGCCGGATCTCGGTGGACGGGGCAGGAAGCCTGAGGTGCGGGCGACGTAATCGACGTAGCCGGGACGGGTCTGCGACATCCGGCGCTCGGTCAGCGCCTTGCCGGTCTTGGCCACCAGCAGCCAGATCATCAGCGCCGGAGACAGCACGGTGAGCGCGCCGACCCACGACCAGGTGACCGTCAGGTAGATGCCGAGCCACACGCAGGCATCCCCGAAGTAGTTGGGGTGACGGGTATATCGCCACAGCCCGCGGTCCATGATGCGGCCGGAGTTGGCCGGGTCGCGCTTGAACGCGGCCAGCTGCGCGTCGCCGACCGCTTCGAAGAACAGCCCGATCAGGTAGACCGCCGCGCCCACCCAGATCACCGGGCCGGCCGGTCCCGGCAGCACCATCGCGACCTGGACGGGCAACGACACGAACCACATCACCACGCCCTGCGGGAGCTGCACCTTGCGGACGATCGCCGCGGGGCCGGCGTCGGCGAGCAACTCGGCGTATCGCGGGTCCTCGGGCAGGCCGCGGTTGCGCAGCAGGATGTGCGCGCCGAGCCGCACGCCCCACACCACCACCATGACCAGCAGCAGCCACCGCAGCACCGGGTCGCCGTGGCCGAGGGACAGCAGGAATGCGACCACCGCGATGGCGGCGAAACCGGGTCCCCAGACCGCGTCGATGATCGAGTACTTGCCGGTGCTCCGGCCGACCAGAAACGACGCGACCATGATCGCGACCACGGTGACCGCGGCGCCGGCCGTGACGAGCAGGAACAGGCTCATCGTCGGCTCCCTCCCGGCTCACCCCGACCCACGTCGGTACCGATCATCCACCGTGAGGTGACTCAGTACGGGGCGGCACCCCACACGTACACCTTGTTACCCACCGCCAGGGTGTCGAAGAACGTCTCCGACGCCGCCCAGGACAGGTGGATGCAACCGTTGGACTGGTCGTACAGGCTGCCCTCGTGGAAGGCGATGTCGCCGTCGAAGAACACCGAGTTCGGCATCGGCGCGTTGTTGAACAGGGTCGACTTGTGGTTCTTGTCGCGCCAGAACACCGAGAACGTGCCGGTCCGGGTGCGCGAACCGGCGGCGCCGGAGGTGATAGGCACGGGGCCGTAGGTGATCTGACCACCGGATTGCAGCCAGGCCTGCTCGTTCGACAGGTCGATGCAGGCGGATGCGGAAGCCGGGCACGGGTTGCCGGCCTGGGTGGCGGCCGCACCGGCGGCGTTCGGGTTGGTCACCGGTTCCTTGACGGTCAGTGTCGCGGACGCGGTATTCGGCTGGAACCGGACGTCGCCGGCATATGTCACGGTGACGGTATGGTCGCCCGCGGTGACCGCGGCGGCGGTGGCGGTGATGATGCCCTTCTCGTTCACCGCATCGGCCGCGATCTGGTTGCCGTCCACGCTGATGGTGGCGTTGCCGCCGGGGCTCTGCGGGGTGCCGACGACATCGGCGGTGACCGTCACGTTCGATCCCGGCGCCGGGTTGTCGGAGAAGGAGATCACGATGTCGGCGTTGGTCTGCGTGGTCGTCACCGTGACCTGCGCGGTGCCGGCGGCGACCGCGGCGTTGCCGTCGTAGCGGGCCGTGTAGGTCCGGGTGCCGGGGTCGGCGATGTTGTAGAAGTCCAGCAGCGCGTGGCCGGAGGCGTCGACGTCGCCCTCGGTCACCACCGTGTCGCCGTCCAGCACGGCCACGTGGCCGGTCGGGTCGGTCCCGGCGGGCGCGCCGGCGGCCGCGACGGTGACGTCGAACGACTCGCTGTCGCCGTACCGGATGGAGTCCTTGCCGACGCCGGCGGTGATCGACGGGGTGGCCCTGGCCACCGTGTAGGTGGCCGTGCCCGCGGCGGCGGTGACGGCCGCCGTGTCGGTGGGCGTGAACGACGCGGCGACGGCATGGTCGCCGACCGTCAGCCCGGCCGGCAGCGGCACCGACGCGAGGCCGGCGGCCACCGAGGCCGAGCCGGCCGCCGCCCCGTCCACGGTGAAAGCGACCGCCCCGGCCACCGCGTGGCCGTCCGCGGCGGTGACCTGCGCCTGCACCGCGCCGTCGGCCACCGTGACCGCCACGGCCGCTTTCGGCGTGGTCGGGCTCGAAGTCGGCGGCGGGCCGGATACGGACGCGGACCTGGCTGCGGTACTCGACGTGGGCAGCCCACCGGTCGATCCGCACGCCGCCAGGCACAACAGCGCGGCGCCTGCCACAGCTGCGGTGACGCCGGTACGTGTCACCCGCATCGGCAACCCCCAATTTCCGGTTCCATCGTGGCACGGCCGGACCCGCCGCCGACGATGCTCGTCCGGCACGGGTCCATCGACCGACGACTCGCGTCGGCGCTCGGCCGGTTTGCCGGGGCACGCTACCCGACCGAGCGCCCTTCGCGGACCGCTGTCGGCCCCGATCGGACGATCACCGCAGGTCACCGGCGGTGGAACAAGCGCACGTGGTGCCGCAGATCTCAGTGCCGCAGCCCGAGCCGGTCGTGCAACCGCCGCAGCGGACCCGGCGCCCACCAGTTCCACTCGCCGAGCAGGGTCATGGTGGCCGGCACCAGCAGGCAGCGGACCAGGGTGGCGTCAATGGTGACGGCGACGGCGAGCGCGATCCCGGTCTCCTTGATCACCAGCAGGTCGCCGAGTGCGAACCCGGAGAACACCAGCACGACGATGAGCGCCGCGGACGTGATGATCCGCCCGGACCGCTGCAGCCCGACGACGACGGCCTCGTTGTTGGTCAGCCCCTTGTCCTTGAACTCCTTGATCCGGCTGAGCAGGAACATCTCGTAGTCCATGGCCAGGCCGAAGCCCAGTGCGACCACCAGGATCGGGATGAGCGCCTCGATGCCGCCGACCGACCGGTAGCCCAGCACGCCCTCGAACCGGCCGTCCTGGAAGATCAGCACCAGCACGCCCAGCGAGGCGCCCAACGACACCACGTTGATCAGCAGCGCCTTGATCGGCACCAGGATCGATCCGGTCAGCAGGAACAGCAGCACGAAGGTGGCCAGGATGACGACGGCGATCGCGGCTGGCGCCTGCTCGCCGATGGCATGGGTGAAGTCCATCAGGTGCGCGGTCTGCCCGGTCACCCAGGTCGGGTAGTCGGGGCGGTTCTCGCGCACCTGGGTGACGACGTTCTTGGCCGCCGCACTGCCCGGGTCCGGGTCGGTCATGAAGACGTTGATCACCGCGTGGTCGTCGCCGACCGGGCGTGGCGGCGAGACCAGCTCGACCCCGTCCATTGTCGAGATCTCGTCGGCCAGCGCGGTCATGTTTGCCGGCTCCGTCTGTCCGACCACCTGCACCGCGGGGATGCCGAACGTCGGGTACTGATCGGCGAGCGTGTCGAAGAAGATCCGGTCCGGAGCGGATGGTGGCAGCAACTGCTCACCCGAGCTGCGCATCTCCAGCCGCAGCGCGGGCGCCGCGAGAACTCCGAGGATCGCCAGCACCCCGATCACCACCAGCCACGGGCGCTTCTGGGTCCAGCGGGCCAACCCGGAGAAGAAGCCCTCGTCGGGCGCGACGTCGCCGAGCCGGTTGGCCAGCCTGCGCAGCACCGGCACCCTGGTCATCGCGCCGGGTTTGAGCATCCGCCCGCCGGCCAGCGCCAGCAGTGCGGGCACCAGCGTCATCGCGACGAGCAGCGCGACCACCACGACGCTGACTCCGGCGGCGCCGATGGCCCGGAAGATGTCGGCCTGGAACAGCAGCAGGCCGGACAGGCTGATCGCGACGGTGATGGCGGAGAACAGCACGGTCCGGCCGGCCGTGCCCATGGTCGCGACCAGGGCGTCCGTGCGGGCCTCCCGGGTCGACCGGGTGGACAGCGCGTCGAACCGCTTGTGCAGTTCCTCCCGGTACCGGGAGACGATGAGCAGGCCGTAGTCGATGCACAGGCCCAGACCCATCACGGTCACCACGTTGACGACGCTGGCGTCCAGGTCGATGAAGTAGGAGAAGGCGAGCAGGGTGGCCAGCGCGCCGCCGATCGACGCGATCGCACCCAGGATCGGCATGCCGGCGGCGACGAACCCACCGAACACCAGCACCATCACCAGCAGACTGATCGGCAGGGCGATGACCTCGCCGTGGAAGAGGTCCTTCTCCACCTGGTCGGTGACCGCCTTGAGCAGCAGCGTGCCGCCGCCGACCTGCGCCGTGGCGCCCGGGTACTGCGCCTCCAGCTCGTCGCCCAGCTCGGTGAGCCGGGCCTGCACGGCGTCCAGCGCGGCGTCCTGCTCGGCCTTGGTCAGGTCGGGTTCCAGCGTCACGGACACCAGGAACCCGTCGCCGTCCTGTGCCACGAGCTGCTTGGCCTGCGGGTTCTGTGGGCCACCCGGCACGGTGATCGGCTCGGCAACCGAGGCGACGTTCTCGATCGCGGCCAGGTCCTGATGGGCCTGCCCCACCGGGGCCACCAGCCCCGGATCGTTCGGGTCGACGTGCTGGACCAGCAGGGTCAGCGAGGGCCCGGTGGTGCTGGCCTCGTTGAGGATCGCCAGGCCGTCGTCGGACTCACCGTGCACCGTCAACTGACCGGTGTGCAGGCGGGCGAACAGGCCCTCGCCGACCGCGCCGGTCGCGGCCCCGAACGCGGCCACGGTGATGATCAACCAGGCCAGCACGATCAGTCCCGGGTGACGGGCGATTCCGCGTCCCAGCGCATGTAGCACCCGATGATCGTGGCAAACGATCTCGCGCGGCGCGTGACCAGGTCAGCCCACGTGCACCTTGGGCCGGCGGGACCGGTCCGGCTCGGCCCGGCGCAGCACCTCCCGGGTGGTCGGCGCGATCTCGCCGACGCCCAGGAACAGGAACCGCAGCAGGTTGACCACCGGATTGCCCTCGGTCCACTCGAAGTAGACGTTCGGCTTGATCCCGTAGCGGTCGCGCAGGTGCAGCAGCAGGGCGGCGATCGAGTTCGCCACCACCGGGCTGGACATCTCCAGAACCCGGCGGCCGTTGCGGATCGCGCCGTGCACCTGCAGTTCGCTGCTGAACTCGGAGGCGTCGGTGAGGGTGACCTCGAGGAAGATGACCGGGTCCTCGGCGGGGATGTGGTTCTCCATCCGCTGTTGGCGCTCCTTGAACCCGAGGGTGCGTTCGCCCGCCCGATCCGGATCGTGTGCCACCAGCTGCACGTCGCGGTCCCGGTACGTGGCGAAGAAGCCCGCCGCCTTCTCGTCCAGGACGATGCTGCCGGCGCGCAGCTCGAACGCCCGGCGGATCCGCGAGGTGATGGACACCGTGACGATGGCCACGATGAACAGCGAGGCGATCCGCACGCCGTCGGGACGTTCGATGACGTTGGCGACGGTGGTGTAGACGAACACCGCGGCGATGACCCCGAAGCCGATCGCCTGGTTCCGCTTGCCCCGTTGCGCGGCGGACAGCGTGACGGCCACCGACGCGGACGTCATCAGCACCAGCACGCCGGTGGCGTAGGCGCCGGACTGCTTGTCCACGTTGGCGTCGAACACCCAGGTCACCAGGAAGGCCACCGCACCGAACACCAGCACCAGCGGGCGCACCGCGCGCGCCCACTCCGGCGCCATGCCGTACCTGGGCAGGTAGCGGGGCACCAGGTTGAGCAGTCCGGCCATCGCGGACGCGCCGGCGAACCACAGGATGAAGATGGTGGAGACGTCGTAGACCGTGCCGAAGCCGTTGCCCAGGTACTCGTGCGCGAGGTACGCCAGGGCCCGGCCGTTCGCCGACCCGCCCTGCTCGAACTCGGGTTGCGGGATCAGCAGGGTGGTGATGACGCTGGAGGCGATCAGGAAGCAGCTCATGATCACCGCGGCGGTCAGCAACAGCTGCCGGGTGCCGCGAATCCGGCCGTGCGGCGCATCCTCGGTGTCGCCGGGGTCACCCTTGACCTGCGGCATGACCGCGACACCCGTCTCGAAGCCGGACAGGCCCAGCGCCAGCTTCGGGAAGACCAGCAGCGCGATGCCCACCATCACCCAGGGGCTGGCGTAGTTGGTGGTCAGCGCGGACGTCCAGTCGGGCACCACGGCCGGGGCGGTGATCACGTGTTCCAGGCCGACCGCGACGACGACCAGGTTCAGCGTGAGGTACACCCCGACCAGCACGACCGCGATGCCGATCGCCTCGGTGAACCCGCGCAGGAACACCGCGGCCAGCAGCGCCAGCAGGATCAGCGTGATCAGCATGGTGTGGTTCGACCACGACTCGGGCACGAACGGGTTCTCCACCAGGTGCGCGGTGGCGTCCGCTGCGGACAGCGTCATGGTGATCAGGAAGTCGGTGGCCGCGAACCCGAGCAGCACCAGGACGAACACCTTGCCCGCCCACTTGGGCAGGTGCCGTTCCAGCATGGCGATCGAACCCTCGCCGCGCGGGCTCTCCCTGGCCACCCGCCGGTACACCGGGAGGGCGCCGAGCAGAGTCAGCACGATCAGCACGATCGTCGCGAACGGTGAGAGCAGCCCGGCGGCCAGCGCGGCGATGCCGGGCTGGTAGCCCAGGGTGGAGAAGTAGTCCACTCCGGTCAGGCACATGACCCGCCACCAGGAGTGCCGCTTGTGCGTGGCCTCCGGCGCCTGGCCCGGACCCAGGTGGCTGCCCCGCTTGTCGATCAACCCTTCCAGCAGCCAGGACCGGAATCGTCCGGGCGGCTCGGCCGCCCCGCCGGCCCCGGGCGTGACGGGCCCGGTGGTCGCCGTTCCGGTCATCTCAGACCCGATCCGGCGCGGACGGCGGGAGCAGCTGCGAGGTGGACAGGCGATGCTTGGTCTCGATGGTGCGCACCGCGCCACTGGACGAGCGCATGGTCAGGGTCTGGGTGATCGCGGTGTCCCGGGCGAACCGGACGCCACGCAGCAGTTCGCCGCTGGTCACGCCGGTGGCGGCCAGGTAGGCGTTGTTCCCGTGCACCAGGTCGTCCGTGGACAGCACGACATCCGGTCGCAGCCCGAGATCGCGGGCCTGGCGGGCCTCGGCGGTGGTGCGGGGCGCGAGCCTGCCGTAGATCGCCCCGCCCAGGCATTTGACCGCGCAGGCGGCGATGACGCCCTCCGGTGCGCCGCCGATGCCCAGAGCAAGGTCGATCTCGGATTCCTCGGTCAACGCCAGCAGCGCGCCCACCAGGTCGCCGTCGATCAGGAACATGATGCGGGCGCCGGCCGCGCGGATCCGCTTGACCAGCTCCTGGTGCCTCGGCCGGTCCAGCAGTGCCACGGTGACGTCCCGGACGTCGACGCCGCGGGCCCGGGCGACGGCCCGGATGGAGTCCTCCACCGGCGCGCCCACGTCGACGGCGTCGGCCAGGCCCGGGCCGACGACAACCTTGTCCATGTAGACGCAGGGCCCGGGGTCGTACATGGAGCCGCGGTCGGCCAGCGCCACGACGGAGATGGCGTTCGGCAGTCCCTTGGCGGTGAGCCCGGCCCCGTCGATCGGGTCGATGGCCACATCGACGAGCGGTCCCTGGCCCGAGCCGATGTGCTCGCCGCCGTAGATCATCGGCGAGTCGTCCTTCTCCCCCTCGCCGATGACCACGACGCCGCGCATCGGGATGGTGCCCAGCACCGGTCGCATGGCGTCGGTGGCCGCGCCGTCCACTTCGTCGTCGTCGCCGCGGCCGAGGAAGCGGGCGGATGCGATGGCCGCCGCCTCGGTGGCCCGGACCAGTTCCAGCGCCAGGATCCGGTCGTCGTCCAGGCTCGGGATGGCCGGGCCGATCAGTTCGTCGCCCACGGATTCGTCGTCGTCCAGCGAGGTCATCCCGACCCGTCCTTCCCGAGGCTGTCGCGTCCGGGCGGCACCGGACGGACCTTCCGGCGACATTGTTCTCCCAAGCGGCTCTTCCCCGTCGAGTTGATCATGACGCGCTGCCCGCGACACACCGACAATTTTCGCGACACGCCGACAGCGGGCGGGCACGCTCTCATGATCAACTGAGGTTGGCGGTGGTGCGAGGTTTCGGCTCAGCCGACCTTCATCCTGGTCGCCGCCTGCGACCGGGCCCGCTGCTCGGCCATCTTGGCGTCGAACTCGGACCGCCAGCCGTCGGAGAGCGGAATGCCCCGGCTGCGGGCCTCCTCGGTGGACAGCTCCACCGGGAAGCCGAAGGTGTCGTAGAGCACGAACAGCTCCTCGCCGCCGATCCCGTTCCGGTATCCGCGCAGCTGCTTGATCCCCTTGTTCAGGGTCCGGCGGAACGCTTTCTCCTCCTTGACCAGCACCGCCACCACGGCCTCCGCGCGGTCGGCGACCTCCGGGTAGTCGGCGATGTACATGCCGGACACGGTCGGGATGATGTCGGGGAAGAAGTTCTGCTGCAGGCCCAGGTCGAACGCGTACCGGATGGCCCGGCGGATCAGCCGGCGCATCACGTAGCCCTGCTCCTTGTTGCTGGGTCGAACCCCGTCGACGGCCAGGAAGGTGGCGCCGCGCAGGTGGTCGGCGATCACTCGCATGGCCACCGTGTCGGTGTCGTACGACCGGCCGGACAGCTCCTGCAGCTTGTCGATGATCGGCCAGAGCAGGTTGAACCGGTACACGTCCGGGCTGTCCAGGCTGGCCGCCGCAATGCGGGCCAGGCCGCCGCCGAAGTCGACGTTGCGCCGGGGCAGCGGCTCGAAGCCGGTCTCGGTCCTCTTGTACTCCATGAACACCGAGTTGCCCAGCTCGATGTACCGCCCGCAGTCGCAGTTCGGGTGGCAGTTCGCGCCGTAGGCGGTGTCGTGCTCGACTTGCGGGTAGAGGTAGAACACCTCCGAGTCGGGACCACCCGGTTCGCCGACCGGCATGTTCTCGGCGTGGCCGCCGCGGCACCACCAGTTCTTCTTGTCGTAGAAGCAGATCCGTGCGCCCTGCGAACCCACCTGCGCGCCGTGCTCCTCGCTGCCCAGGTCGGCCCGATCGCTGGAAATCCCCGCCGCGGTGAACAGTTCGGTCCAGGCATCGGCGGATTCGGTGTCCTTCGCGATGCCGTGGGCCGGGTCGCCGGAAAAGCAGCTGACGTAGATGCGGGCCGGGTCCAGGCCGACCCGGGCGGTGAGGAATTCCCAGAACTGGGTCAGCTGCTCGACCTTGAAGTAGTCGCCGAGGCTCCAATTGCCGAGCATCTCGAAGAATGTGGTGTGCCGGTTGTCGCCGACCTCCTCGATGTCCTGCGCCCGCAGGCAGGTCTGGCTGTCCGTCAGCCGCTTTCCGGCCGGATGATCCGCGCCGAGCAGGTACGGCAGCAGGGGCTGCATCCCGCTGCCGGTGAACAGGGTGGTCGGGTCGTCCCGGGGGATCAGCGGAGCCCGGGGGATGACGACATGCCCACGCTCGACCATGAAGTCCAGATACATGCGTCGGATGTCATCGGCGTCCACGGTCGGATGATCACACATCGGGTAGGGGCCGGCCAGCGGAGCGCGCCCACTTCCGCGGTCGTGTCGGCCCGTCGCGAAAGGCGGCCATTCCCTGCCGCGCGGGTTGCGCCGCGCCCGTCCGGCCGGTTCGCGGC
>Ga0164307_10000729_pt1 | contig 14456 bp, 6 predicted proteins | sample Whisoiple_243_MG_FD_110214 | JGI IMG/M metagenome (GOLD analysis project Ga0164307, IMG submission 110214) | Soil microbial communities amended with fresh organic matter from upstate New York, USA - Whitman soil sample_243_MG | ecosystem: Environmental > Terrestrial > Soil > Unclassified >...
AGGACACGTGTCGGGACCGCTCAAGAACGTAGCCGTGCTGCTCGCAGGGGGCGTCGGCGTACGGGTCGGCCTCGGCGTGCCCAAGCAGCTGATCAAGATCGCCGGGCACTCGATCATGGAGCACACCCTGGCGATCCTCGACCGGCACCCCGACGTCGACGAGATCGTCGTGATGATGGCCCCCGGCCACCTCGACGCCGTGCACGCGATGGTCCGCGACGGCGGCTACAGCAAGGTGACGTCGATCCTGGAGGGCGCCGGCACCCGCAACGACACCACCCTCGCGGCCCTGGCCGCGCTGGGCGAGGAGGACTGCAAGGTCCTGCTGCACGACGCCGTGCGCCCGCTCGTGAGCGCCCGGATCATCACCGACTGCTTCAGTGCGCTGGACACCCACGACGCCGTCGACGTGGCGATCCCGTCGGCCGACACGATCATCGAGGTCGGCCCGGACAACACGATCCGCGACATCCCGCCGCGCGCCAACCTCCGCCGCGGCCAGACCCCGCAGGCGTTCAAGCTCTCCACGATCCGCGAGGCCTACCGGCACGCCGGCGAGGACCCGAACTTCGAGGCGACCGACGACTGCACCGTCGTGCTGCGCTACCTGCCCGACGTCCCGATCTGGGTCGTCCCGGGCGACGAGCGCAACATGAAGGTCACCGAGCCGATCGACATCTACCTCGCCGACAAGCTCTTCCAGCTGACCGGCAACGACGCGCCGGCGATGCGCAGCGACGAGGCGATGCGGGCCGCGCTCGACGGCCGGACGATGGTGGTCTTCGGCGGCAGCTACGGCATCGGCCACGACATCGCCGAGCTGGCCGCGTCGTACGGCGCGAACGTGGCGTCGTACAGCCGCTCGACGACGCAGACCCACGTCCAGCGGCGCGAGGACATCGCCGCCGCGGCCCGGGACGCCGTCGAGCGGTTCGGCTCCGTGGACTACGTGGTCAACACCGCCGGCGTACTTCCTCGCGGGACCCTGGTCGAGGCGTCCGACGAGACGATCTACTCGGCCACCGACATCAACTACATCGCACCGATCCTGATCGCCCAGGAGTTCCACCCGCTGCTGCGCGAGAGCAAGGGCAGCCTGCTGCTCTTCACGTCGAGCTCCTACACCCGCGGGCGCAGCGGCTACAGCCTCTACTCCTCGGCCAAGGCCGCCACGGTCAACCTGACGCAGGCGCTCGCCGACGAGTGGGCCGCCGACCGGATCCGGGTCAACTGCATCAACCCGGAGCGGACCGGCACCCCGATGCGCACCAAGGCCTTCGGCGAGGAGCCGGCCGGCTCGTTGCTGGAGTCGACGGCGGTCGCGAAGGCGTCCCTGGAGACGCTGATCTCGACCGGCACCGGGCACGTGATCGACCTGCGGCGCCTGGACCCGCTCGAGTCGCTCCGGCTCACCGACGAAGAAGACGTGCGACTGGTCTGAGCAGCCGCCTGGCGCGCCGGCCGAGGCGGCTCTCGAGCCGGTTGTGCTGGTGCTCGAGAGCCTGCTCCAGCCGCTCGATCCTGGCCTGCTGGGTCGTCTCGGTACGCCGCAGCGTGCGCAGCTCGTCCTCGGCCCGCTCGACCTTCACCCGCAACGAGGTCCGCTCCTGACGGACCCGCCACAGCTGGTCCTCGGCCTCGAGCGGCGTGCCGAGGTCGGGGATGTCCAGCTCGCTCTCCGAGATCCGCTGGTACCACGCGGACGGGGTCTTGTCGGTCCACGTCCCGAGCTGCCCGTGCGGGTCGAGCACCTCGACGCCGACCGCCGCGGCCCCCTCGACGAGGAACTGCTGCTCCGCCTCGGCGGCCGACCAGAACTCCGGCGGCGGCGCGTAGCGCTCGTCGAGGCCGGGCACCGCGACCTCACCCCGGGAGGACTCCATCAGCCGGCGCAGCCGCCTGCGGCCACCCTTCTCGATCGTCCCCAGCGAGAGGTCGAGCTCGTTCATCCGGCGCAGCACCTCGATGTCGGGACCGAGGGACACGTTGCGGACCGGCGGCAGCTCGACATCCTCCGGCCAGGCGACCCCGACCGCTTCGACCAGCTGCTGCGCCAGGTCCTCCTCGGGAGGCGACGTCCGCACGACGCGGACCACGGACCGCTCGGCGCCCAGGATCTGCGAGAGCTCCGCGACCCGGCCCATCCCGAGGCTGCCGTACGAGAGGATGTGGGGTGCGGCGTCGCGCGGGTACTGCGCGAGGCCGTGCTTGACCATCGTCTGCCAGCCTGAGCACCAGCGCTGCAGCGGCCGGGTGACGGTGAGCAGGAAGGTGACGTCGTGGCCGTCGAGGATCTCCCGGAACCGGGGGACGTCCGAGGCCTGGAGCCGGTCGAGCTCCTCGGTCGAGATCAGTAGCACCTCGACACCGCTCTCCTCGGCCATCCGCACGTAGTCGGCGAGGTTGTAGCCGACCGGCGCCGGCCCCCGCAGGTAGTGCGCCCAGGCCAGGTCCGCCGGCTCGAGGTTGGTGTAGGCGTCCAGCAACGGCCAGACCGCGCCGTGGTGGCCGGGGAGCTGGCCGGCCGGACGCGTCGGGTACCAGACCGGGCCGGGCTCGCTGAAGGCGGCGTGCCAGGCGCCTTGGACCGACGTCGAGCCGGACTTGTGCAAGCCGGCGTGCAACACGATCCTCATGGTTGCTGAGGTTAGCGGGCGATCTGTCACAGGCCAGGGGTCGGCTTGGTCCGGCGTCATCCGAAGAAGGCCTTCACGACCTTCTGGGCCGACTGACCGTCCTGCAGGTAGTTGTACCTGTCGTTGAAGGACGCGATCTCGTCGGCGTACTCCCGCTGGAGGCCGTCGATGTCCCGCAGCAGGGCGAGCACCTGGTCGGGCGTCTCGACCAGTGGCCCGGGTGCCGACTCCTCGAACGGATACAGGAAGCCCCGTACGCCGCCGGTGTAGGTGTCGAGGTCGGGGACCAGGAACACCATCGGCCGCCCGGTGAGGGCGAAGTCGAACCGCAGCGACGAGTAGTCGAGGACCGCCGCGTCCGAGGCCAGGATCAGGTCGTTGATCTCCGGGTAGTAGGTCACGTCGACCAGCTGGGCGTCATCCTCGGTCTCGGCGCTCCCGTGGAACCGGTGCCCGCGCATGAGCAGGACGTAGTCGCGGCCCAGCTTGCGGCTCGCGACCTCGACGTCGAGGTGGTGCATGACCTCGGCCCGGCGCCAGTTCGTCGCCAGGTCGTCGCGCCAGGTCGGGGCATAGAGGATCGCGCGCTGGCCCGGCGCGATGCCGAGCCGCGCCCTGGTCTCATCGCGCACCCGCTTCGCGTCCGGGGACACGAGCGCGTCGTCGCGCGGGTAGCCCTCGTGGTGGATCGGGCCGTCGTACCGGTACTCGCGGCGGTAGTGCTCGTCCATCTCCGGCGCCGGCGTCAGGATCATCGACCAGTCGTGGGAGGTGCGGGCCAGCTCGAGGTCGATGCGTCGCGGCGTGTAGCCCTTGGCGTCCCACATCCGGATGCCCATCGACTTCGCCGGGTAGCCATGGAAGGTCTGCAGCACCTGCTGCCCCGGGCGCGGCGCGAACCAGCGGTCCAGGTCGATGTTGAGGCACACGTAGCGAGCCGTGGCCATCATGCGGTACCAGGCTCGCGAGTGCATCAGCACCGGCGTCCCGCCCTCGGGCACCATCGAGCCGTTGTCGACGACACCCCAGTAGATCGTCAGGTCCGGGCGCGTCCGCCGCAGCTCGTCGTGGATCGCGAGCTGGCTGTCGGTGGCCGTCATGCCCGTGTAGGACTGGAGATAGACGGCCTTCTCGTCGATGGGCAGCTCACAGGTGCGGTACCACTCCTGCAACCGGGCCTGCGCGAGCTGGCCGCGCTCGTCGTCACCGAGCGGTGGCAGCAGGGTCAGGCCGGCCTCGCGACCGCTGCGCGACGCGCGCAGGCGGTAGTCATCGGACTCGGCGAAGTCGAGCAGCCGGTCCAGGAGCGCCTCACCGACCAGGGCGCGCCCCTCGTACGGCGCGGCCGCGGGTCCGAACTCGACGCGGAACCGGTAGCTACCGACCGGGATGCGGGCCTCGCCGAGGCCCCACTCGTCCCAGAGCGTGCCGAAGCGGATCCGGAGCTCCCCCTCGGGCTCGCTCACCTGCCCGACGACGGAGTTGCGCACTCGACCCAGCTTGACGTCGTACCGTGCCGGTGGGGTGCCTAGCCAGCGCGCCGCGACCTCGATGTCGCCGTCGACGAGCTCGATGTCCTCGATGACCAATGTCCCGAGGGCGTCGACCACGTCGACGTCTCCGGTCTCGGACCGGGTGAGCGCGATCGCACCGCTGCCCGCGGCCAACCACTGCGGACCGTCGGCCGGCCAGGCGACCGGGAGCTCGCGGCCGTCCGTGGTGACGGCCACCAGCCGAAGCCGCCGAGGCGGGTCGGCCGGACGCGGGCGGCTGAGCTCCAGCGCGAAGGTGGCGCTACCCGACGTGTCGGTGCACCTGGCCCGGGCCACGATGCCGACGTCGTCGACCGCGCGCACCTCGGACAGCCGGCCACCGCCGGCGTCGATCGTGGCGCGCACGGTGGTGGCGGTGACGGTGCCCTCGACCAGGCGCGGACCCGACCCGGGGGCCGCGACCAGCCGGAACCGCGAGGCACTGCGTCCCCGGAGTCCGACGCGGGCACCGGCAAGGAGCCGGTCGCCGAGGTGTCCGGTCTCCACCATGCCGGCCGAGGCGCGGTCGTCGATCTCGGCGAGGGGGCCACGCCGGGTCACGCCCTGCGCCCTGACCTCCAGCTCCAGCGACCACGAGGTCTTGGCTCCTCGCTCCGCTGCCCGCCCGGCCAGGACGGTGGTGTCGACGCCGACGGTGAAGGCACCCTCGGCGTAGTCCTGGTAGCGCGAGCCCTCGAAGAGGTTCGCGCGCACGTCGGCATACCGCGACACGGCGACCGGCAGCCGCTCGCCGCTGCCGCGCTCGACGAGCCAGGCCTGCACCTCGGTGTCCTCGGGGAGGTCGACGTGCTCGATCCGGGCGAAACCGCGCAGCTCGAGCAGCTCTGGGGAGACCCACTGGACCCGGTAGAGGACCGCCCACAGCGGCGTCTCGGACTCGTGCATCTCGAAGGCGTTGAGCGGCACCCCGACCGTCGAGTCCTCGAAGTAAGGGAGCCGGGCGAGCACGACACCCTCCCGGACCTCGGTCGGTCGGTGCGAACGCTCGAAGAACCGCGCGGTGACGTAGTCCTCCAGCTCCTGGCGCTTGTCCTCGCGCACCAGCCAGAGCTTGACCCGCGAGTCCGCGCGCAGGGTCGCCCAGGCGCTCTCCCCGCCGGAGGCGACGAGCTCGTCGACGACGTCGCGAAGTCGCGCCCACTGCTCGGGCGTCGCGCGCTCGACGTCGCCGAGGAACGGCTGGATCGCCGCGTCGAGGGTGCCCCAGAGCCACCAGTCCAGGACGTCGGAGAGCCCGAGCGCCGCTACCGACCGTTGGGTGGCGGCGTGGTCCTCCAACCACTGGTCGAGCTCCGACAGCACCGCGCGCACCGCACCGACGCTGACTCCCTCGCGGCGCTGGGTGGGGATGTAGGCGGCATCGCGGAGGAGGTCGAACGACGGTGCCGCGACGTACGTGGCCAGGGCGAACTCGGTGCCCAGGCGGTCGTTCGAGTCGAACTGCAGACCGGACTCCGCCCAGAACGTCCTGCGGAGCATCCGGTTGCCCACGCCGAGGTCGGTGATCGCGACCGGAGAGGCCGCCAGCGTGGTGCTCCGGATCTCGGTCTGGTGGGCGGCCTCGAACGGCGACTCCACGGAGGCGTTGAGGGACAGCGGCGGCTCGATGCGACCCACGGCCATCGCCGAGCCGGTCTCCTCGAGGCAGGCGACCTGACGCTCCAGCGCGTGCGTGGCGAGGTCGTCACCACCACGCACGAAGACGACGTACCCGGTGCGAGCCCGGGCCGCGCCGGCGTTCCAGGCCGCGGCCAGGTCCGCGGCGGGCGGCTCGATCCGGATCCGCCAGTCCTCGGCAGCCTCCTCGCGAGCTGCCGCCAACGCTCCGGTCGCGGGACCGTAGGGCACCACGAGCACGTCGAGGTTGCGGTGGCTCTGCCCGCGGATCGACTTCAGGCAGGGCGCCACCCGGCGGGTCTCGGTGTCGCTGACCGCCACCACGATCGTGACGCGCGGACCCTGCCAGCGGCCGCGAAAGGCACGCGTGGCCCGTCCGAGTGGTCCGCGAACGCTCGCGGGAGTCGCTTTTCCGGCCCTGACCAGGACTCGCTCGATGCGCTGGCGTGCACGCACGCGTCGTCCTCCTCTTCACCCCGGCGAGTCACCGAGCGTATCGCCTGGGCAAGCGCTGCCGGTGCCGGGCCTCGCGCCGCGGACCCGGCCCGGGACACCAGGGTCTCAGTCCAGCAGGTCGCTGAGGAACCGGCCCTCGCGCTCGGCGTCGAACGTGTACTCGGAGTGCATCGCCTCGCTGCCCTTGAAGCCGGCGGCCCGGGTCTTGTCCGGGCGACACCAGGCGACGTTGAGCTCGTGCCTGTGCACGGCCGCCATCAGCGCCTCGTTCTGCGCCCGGTAGTTCTCCGACGACACCAGGAAGACGCGCGTGGGCTCGGTGACGAACGCCATCGTGAACATCGCGCTCCCACCGAACCCGGCGAGCACCTCCGCGCGGCGGAACATCTGCACCTGCTCACCGAGCGGGTAGTCCTCCGGGTAGACGATCTCGAAGCCGCGGTCGGCGAAGAACTCCTCGACCTCCTGGGTGTTGTGGCACGAACGCTTCGTGAGCCGTCGGGAGCAGAAGATCCTGGCCGGGTAGTCCCGGTCAGGGGCGGTGGCGGCGAGGTTGTCGCCGATCGTCCGGTAGACGTCCACGATCCCGGCGTGGATGTACTCGGGCTGGGAGAACATCGGCGTCGCCGCGAGCAGCCGCTCGACGCGGACCGGACGGTCGAGGAAGACCACGTCCGATCGCGCCACCCCGGCCGCTTCGTACAGCTGGTACTCCCACTCGGCGACGCTGGTCCGCTTGCGGTTGGTCATCAGGAGTGCCCGCAGGTCGGGCTCGGCGCGCTTCGCCTCCTGCCAGGCCCACAATCGCGCGATCTGCTCGGTGAGCGCGTGGCCGAAGTGCCCGCGGTACTCGGAGTCGAGGTGGAAGTAGGCGCCCGGCAGCAGCTCGGTCGGCTTGTCGCGGGACATCCGGCCGAAGTCCGGGGCGACGTCGTCGACGAACCGGTTCCCGTTCTTCGGCCGCGCCAGGTGCCGGTAGGTGTCCGGCAGGAGCACCCCGCGCTGGGTCACCACCTGACCGGGCCAGCAGGCGGGCTTCCGGTAGCGCCGCAGCTGCAGGGGCGGCGACTCGAAGCGGGTCGCGTACGTCACCGCGTCGTCGGCGGCGCTGACCTTGATCTCGAGGGGATTCTCGACGACGGTCGCCGGGCGCTCGAGCAGAACCTCGCCGGCCGCGGCTCCGCGGATCGCCAGGTAGGTGCCGACCTGCTCCTCACGCACCTTGGCGAGCGCGGCCAGGCCGTTGGTGATCGCCAGGTGGCCGTTGCGGCTGGTCACCGTCTCGACGGCCTTGCCCCAGCCGGTGGCGTAGCTCTTGACCCGGTTGCGGCCTCGGTTGTCGGCCGGCGGGTCCAACGACACCCGCAGCGCGTCTCCGACCAGCCGGACGAACGGCCGCACCGGCAGCCCGTCGTCGTCGAGGTCCGGGCCCTGCGCGCCGGCGTCCGCGACGACGAGGATGCCGCCCCTGCGCAGGTGCATCAGGATCGCCTTCGCGCGATCCGCGCGGACCTGCGTGGCGTCTGTCGTGGCGTCGATGATGACGTCGTGGTGTCCGTACGCCGCCAGCTCGGTGTGCAGCATCGCGGCATCCGTCGTCTCCAGGACGTGGACCGTCGCCTGAGGATCGGCGATGGCGACGCCCGCCTGCAAGGCCTCGACGTCGCCTCCGGCGAGCAGGACGACCCGACTGCCCCCGGCGCCCCTCAGTGCGGGCAGCGCGAGGCCGACGACCTGGCGGACCAGGCCGGCCTCGATGGACCCGAACACCTCGGTCGGGTCGGGCTCGACCCGGTCGGCGCCCGTGTCATCGAGCTCTGCGGGACGATCGCGGCGCAGTCGGCCGATCGGGTTCACCGGTCTTCTCATGGCGAGCCGAGTCTGCCACAGCCCCCACCTCCGGACGCGCGGGCACGCGTCGATGCGATCAGGGGGTCCCGATGGGCAGCTGGGCGACCTGCATGAAGTGGTCCGACGCCGCCTCGGCGGCGGAGGTGTAGGCCATGTTGCGGTACGAGTAGGACCCGGTGAGCGGCCCCTTGCTGAGGATGTAGTCCCGGCGGTGCGGCTCGGCCACGACCGGGAAGTGGAAGTCGTTGGTGGTCGGGTACTCGCCGGAGATCACGTTGGTGGACGCGAACGCGTCGTAGAAGCCGTTCTGGACGAAGAGCCGGTGCACGCCGTTGTCCGGCGGGGTGAAGATCGTGGAGTTCATGTCCCCGAGCACGAACACCTGCTCGGTCGGGTGCTCGCTGGAGGCCGCGTTGGCGCGGTCGATGATCCCCTGGGCCTGCTTGTTGCGCACCTGGTAGCGCGGACCGTCCTTGCTGCCCTTCGGGTCGTTGCCGGTGGACAGGTGCGCGGAGATGACCGTGAAGGCCAGCCCCGTCGACTTCTGCTGCAGGCGCGCGTACGGGATCCAGCAGTAGTCGTCGGCGACCAGTCCGTCGTACTTCCAGAAACCCTCGCCCAGGAGGGTGTACTCCGAGCTCTTGTAGATGATGCGGGTGCCCTGTCGGCCGGACCCGATGCCGCCGTCGACCTTGAACGGGACCGAGTTGGACAGCGCCCACTGTGATGCCGGGTCGAGCGCGTTCAGGTCGGAGGTGATCCGGTTGTACTGCCGCTCGTTCTTGCCGCCGTAGCCGCGGTCGTCGCTGCCGCTGGCCTCCTGGATCGCGACCACGCCGGCGCCGCTGCCGATGATCGTGTCGTAGACGCGCCGGCTGCGGCTGCCCCAGGCGAACGGGTCGGACGCGCCGCTCTCGAGGTTCCAGGACTTCACGTTGAAGGTGCCGAGCATCACCGAGCCGGTGCCGGCCGGAACGGCGGTCACGGGCGCCTTGATCCACCGCGTCGGGCTGGTGAACGTCACGTTCTTCGGGATCCGGCGGATGATCGTCACGTCGATGAACGTGTAGTCGCCGGACGCCGGGGTGACCATGCTGGCCGGCAGGACGAGCGCGGAGCGCGCGCCCTTCGGCCGGTTGTACTTCTTGGCGTGCTGCTTCATGTCGCGCGAGGTCGAGGTGCGCACGACCCACTTCTTGATGGCCTTCTTGGGCGTCTTCGCCTTCCAGGACACCTTGATCTTGCCGCCGGCGACATTGGTCAGCTTGATGTTGAGGAAGCCCCCGCCCGAGGTCATGCCCTGGTACGCACGCTGCGGCGCGACCCGGACACCTGGGTCAGCCGGAGCGGCGGCCGTCGAGCTCGTCGCGCTCGTCGCCAGGAGCGGCGCCGCGAGCAGGAGGGGTGCGCAGACGACAGCCAGCCGTCGGAGGGAGCGGGTCATCGTCGTCCTTGCATCGGGTGGCGGCTCGGGTTGCGGCTCGGGTACCGGCCAGGACCGGCTCCATCGTTTCGGAGCCCATGATAGAAATCCGGGCGCACTGGCGCAGGGTTTCGCAGGACGCCGGCGGCACTGGCCCAGACGACCCAGACGGCTACGCTGCCGCAGTAATCCCCCGGACGAAGACAGGCCGATGCCCGACCCAGCTGCCCGCCACGAGCCGACGCTCAGCGTGATCGTGCCGGTCTACAACGTCGCGGCCTACCTCCCGGAGTGCCTCGAGAGCATCCTCGACCAGTCGCTCGCCGACCTCGAGGTCATCGCGGTGGACGACGGCTCGACCGACGGCTGTCTCGAGATCCTGCGGCGGTACGCCGCCGCCGACCCGCGGCTGCGGGTCCTCACCCAGGCGAACTCCGGGCAGGGCGCCGCCCGCAACCTCGGGGTCGCCGAGGCACGTGGCCGGTTCCTGACCTTCTGCGACTCCGACGACACGGTCCCCCGGCGTGCGTACGCCGCGATGGTCCGCACGTTGCGCCGCACCGGGTCCGACTTCGCGGTCGGCGCCGCCATCCGGGTGAAGCACGACCGCGCCCGCCAGGTCGCGTGGGGCCGCACCGTGCACGAGTTCGACCGGCTGGCCACGACCATCGACGAGTTCCCGGCCGCGATGCAGGACATCATCGCCTGCAACCGCGTCTTCCGGACCGCGTTCTGGCGCGACCGGATCGGGGGCTTCGGCCGCCGGACCGCCTACGAGGACCACGTCCCCATGCTCGCGGCGTACGTCCGCGCCGACCGGTTCGACGTGCTCTCCCGGGTCACCTACCAGTGGCGGATGCGCGAGGACCAGACGAGCACCGGTCAGCAGAAGGCCGCGCTGCAGAACCTCCTCGACCGCATCGCGGTGAAGGAGGAGGCGTACGACCTGTTGCGGGCCGAGGCGAGCGAGGCGACGTACGACGCCTGGGTGGGGCGGTGCATCGACATCGACTTCCCGCCGTTCCTGCCACACGCGATGACCGGGTCCGACGACTACCGAGACGCCCTCGCCACCACCTACCGCACGTTCCTCGACCGGGCGACGCCTCGGGCGCTGAGCACCGTGCGCCACCACCGGGCGGTGCGCGCCTGGCTGTGTGCGGAGCGACAGTGGGACGCGCTGGCCGTGGCCGACGAGCACTTCCGCGAGTCCCGCCAGCCCGCCGTACGACTGCGGGGCGACCGGCTCTTCGCCGTACCCGACCTGCCGTCGGCCGTGACCGACCTCGTCCCTCCCGAGCTCTGGGCACTCGCGGACTCCGAGACCGCCCTGCGCACCGGGCTCCGGTCCGTCTCCGTCGAGGGCGCGACGATCCGGGTCTCGGGGCAGGCCCTCGTGCCCGGTCTCGGCACGCTCGACCGGCCGGCCGACCTGTCGGCGTGGTTGGTCGACGCGGCCGGTGGGCGCACGGTGCCGCTCGCGGTGACCATGCGCGCCGATCCCGAGGTCGACCAGTGGGCGGACGACGGCCACGCCAGCTACCTGCACTCGGCCTTCGACGTGGTCGTGGACCCGGCGACGTTGACCGGTCCCGACTCTCCGACGACCTGGACGCTGCGACTGAGGCTCGAGCAGCACGGGGTCGTCCGGGAGTCCGGGATCTACGACGGTGTCGAGGGATCGGCCGGGCAGCGGCTGCAGGCGACGGTCGTCGACGTCGCGTCCCGCCCCGTGCAGGTGGAGCCGGGGTGGGACCCGGCCAGCGGGTTCCGGTTGCGGGTGGGACCAGTCGGCGACCAGGCGGCCGCGAGCGACGACGGCCCGGCGCTCCGGGTCCACGGCGTCGATCTCGCGCCCGGGTCCATCCTCGTGACGGCCACGAGCACCGGGCTGTCGGACGACGAGCTGGCAGCGGCGACCTGGCGGGGCCAGGTCGCCGACCTGCCGGTCACCGCCGTCGACTCGACATCGGAGTCGGTCCGCCTCAGGTTCGCGACGACGACCACGCCACCGAACGGGTTCGCGACCCTGGTGCCGAGCGGCCGGTACACGCTGACCGTCCCCACCCCGGACGGCGGCGAGGTCAACGCGACCACGGCTCCCCCGCTCGCGCCGACACTGCCGCGCTCCAGCCTCGGCGACGAGCTCCGGATGACCCTGCGCCAGCGGCCGAACGGCACGCTCGTCGCGGTGCTCGTCGCACCGCTCGAGGACGACGAGCGCCGCCCCGACGTCCAGCAGCAGCTGCGGACGGCACACCGGCGACGGACCAGCCCGCCGGACCCGAGCCCGGCCGTGCTGCTCCATGCCGGCGGCTCCGTGGGCGACAGTTCCGCGGCCCTGGACGCCAGGCTTGCGCACACCCGGCCCGAGATCGCGCGCTACTGGGCGGTCCGGGACCGCAGCGTCGCCGTCCCCGATGGCGCCGTCCCGGTCCTGGTGGGCAGCAGGCGGTGGCACGAGGTGCTGTCGCAGGTGCCGCTGCAGTGGGCCAGCGGCGAGCTGCCCGACTTCTTCGTCAGGGCGCCGCAGCAGCAGACGCTGCAGACCTTCGCGGGCTTCCCCACCGGTCCGGTCGGCCTCAGCGCCTGGCGCCGCCGCGGGATGGACGAGCGCAGGGTCGCTCTCGAGCTCGCCCGGCGGCAGCAGCAGTGGGACCACCTGGTCGCACCCAGCGAGGAGATCGCGGCGATCTACCGCCGGGAGTTCGAGTACGACGGGCCGGTCCTCGTCACGGGCTACCCGCGCTGCGACGACCTGGTCAGCCGCGACCGCGCGGAGGTCCGCGCCGCTCTGTGCGCGCGCCTGGGGATCCCCGCGGACCACACGGTCGTCCTCTACGCACCCGCGCACCGGGACCGGGCGACCCGCGCGCTCCTCAAGTCGGCCGCCGACCCGGAGCTCGACGTACGCCGGCTCGCTGCCGCCCTCGGCCCCGGGCACGCCGTGCTCACGCTGGGTGTCCGGCCCCCCGGGCGGCCCGAGCCCGGCGCCGCTCCCGTCATCGACGTGACGACCGGGCCTCCGGTCAACGACGTGCTCCTCACCGCGGACGCCGCGGTGCTCGACTACTCGGAGCTGCGTTTCGACTGGGCGCTGACCGGGCGGCCCGCGATCTTCCACGTGCCCGACCGCGACGTACACCTCGCCGCGCACCCGTCGCCCATCGACTTCGACGGCACGGCTGCGGGTCCGCAGGTCGACGGCCTCGACGGCGTCGTCGACGTCCTGCGCGACCTCGCCGGCCTGCAGGCCCACTACGCGGCTGCGGTCGACGACCTCAACCGCAGGTACAACGCGCTCCACGACGGCCACGCCGGCGAGCGAGTCCTGCAGGCGCTGCTCGGCTGACGTAGCTCAGCCGGCAGCGGCGAGGACGTCGACGACGATGTCCGCGATCCGTTCCCCGGCGGCGCCGTCCCAGAGGGGCGGAACGACGCCAGGGGTGGGACCGTGGCCGGCCAGCACGGCGTCCACGTGCGTGGCGAGGTCCTCGGTCGTGACCAGGCGGTTGGTGCCGTGGGTGATGGTCACCGGGCGCTCCGTGTTGGGGCGCAGCGTCAGGCACGGGATGCCGAGGACCGTGGTCTCCTCCTGGATGCCGCCGGAGTCGGTGACGACGAGGGCCGACCCCGCCACGAGGCCGAGGAACTCGAGGTAGCCGAGCGGCTCGGTCGCATGCACCCGCGGGTGGTCGAACAGCCCGGAGGCCTCGAGCTGCTGCCGTCCGCGCGGATGCACGGGGAGCACCAGGTCGACCCGGTCGCCCACCCCACGCAGGGCGGTCACCATCCGGTCGAGGGTCGCCGCGTCGTCCACGTTGCCGGGGCGGTGCAACGTGGCGACGGCGTACGTCGCGGGCAGGCTCAGCTCGGTCACGACCCGCGAGCCGTCGAACCGGTCGCGCAGGCGCAGCAAGGTGTCGATCATCGGGTTGCCGACGAAGTGCATCCGGTCCGGGTCCACCCCCTCGCGGGCCAGGTGCACGAGCGCGTCCGGGCTGGTCGCGAACGCGATGTCGCTGAGCCGGTCGGTGACGACCCGGTTGACCTCCTCGGGCATGGTCCAGTCGAAGCTGCGCAGGCCGGCCTCCACGTGGGCGCAGCGGACCCCGAGCTTGGCCGCCACCAGGGCCGCCGCCAGGGTCGAGTTCACGTCGCCGTACACGACGACGAGGTCGGGACGCTCTTCGAGGAAGACCGTCTCGAGCGCGGTCATCATCGCGGCCGTCTGCACGGCGTGCGACCCCGAGCCGATGCCGAGGTTCAGGTCCGGCTCGGGCAGCCCGAGGTCACGGAAGAAGATCTCCGACATGTTCCGGTCGTAGTGCTGGCCGGTGTGGACGAGGAGCTGCCGCAGCCCGCGCCGCTCGAGGGCGGCGATCACCGGCGCGGCCTTCGGGAAGTTCGGTCGGGCACCGGTGACATGCAGGACCAGCGCGGACATGCGTTCCTCTCAGGTCACGAGTCAGGTCACGAGTCAGGGCACGATCCCCTCGGGGCTCGGGTCGTGAGAGCCTTACCCGTGGTCGAGACTCGAGGAGTGGACAGAGCAGTGGGCAGTGTAGTCGTCGTCGGTCTCGGCTATGTCGGCGTCCCGCTGGCCCAGTTGGCCGTCGCGCGCGGTCTCGAGGTCACCGGCCTCGACACGTCCGAGCGCACCGTCACCAGCCTGAACTCCGGCAGCTCCCACGTCGACGACCTGACCGACGCGGACATCGCCGAGATGGTCGCCGGCGGCTTCCGGGCGACGTCGGACCCGGCTGTCGTCGCCACCGCCGACACCGTCGTCATCTGCGTGCCGACGCCGCTGGACCCCGCCGGTGGGCCCGACCTGTCGATGGTGCGGGCCGCGGCGTCCTCGATCGCCCCGCACCTGACCGGCGGCACCCTGGTCGTGCTGGAGTCCACGACGTACCC
>Ga0164307_10000730_pt1 | contig 14455 bp, 10 predicted proteins | sample Whisoiple_243_MG_FD_110214 | JGI IMG/M metagenome (GOLD analysis project Ga0164307, IMG submission 110214) | Soil microbial communities amended with fresh organic matter from upstate New York, USA - Whitman soil sample_243_MG | ecosystem: Environmental > Terrestrial > Soil > Unclassified >...
CTACTCGCTCGGGTCGCACGCCGCGATCCTGCGCGACCTCATCGACCGGCTCGGCATCGCGAAGGTCACGCTCGTGGGCCACTCCCTCGGTGGCGGCATCGCCATGCAGTTCTGCTACCTCTTCCCGGGGCGCGTCGAGTCCCTCGTCCTCGTCTCCAGCGGAGGCCTCGGGAGATCTGTCAGCCCACTGCTGCGCTCGGCGACCCTCCCCGGTGCCGAGCTCGTGCTGCCGGTCATCGCCTCGGCCTGGGTGCGCGACCGCGTCGAGACCGTCGGGCGCGCCGTCCGCGGCCTCGGCTGGCGACCGAGCGCCGACGTCTCGGCCGCGTGGAAGGGCTTCACGTCCCTCTCGGACGCCGAGAGCCGTCGGGCCTTCCTGGCCACGACCCGCGGCGTCATCGACCCCGGCGGCCAGACGGTCAACGCGCACGGGCAGCTGACGACCGCAGACCACATCCGCACCCTCGTCATCTGGGGGACCCGGGACCGGATGATCCCCGTCGGCCACGCCGAGCGCGCCCACGAGGTGTTCCCCGGCGCCGAGGTCGTGCTGTTCGAGGGCGCCGGCCACTTCCCGCACCTCGAGCAGCCGGACCGCTTCGCGAGCGTCCTCGAGCGGTTCATCCACGGCTGACGTCGGCGTGGGCCGCGACCCGAGACGCCATCGAGTCTCGCGCGGAGGTCAGGCCGGCCCGGGCCCGAGAGCCTGGGTCGCCGACCGGCGCAGGGCCTGCGGGTCGACGACGGTGACGCGGCCACGGTCGAGGACCACGGCCCCGGCCGACTCGAGGCGACGCAGGACTCGGTTGGCCGTCGGCCGGGTGACCCCCGCCAGCTCGGCCAGCTCGGACTGGTTGAGGTGCACCGTCACCGGTGAGCGTGACGGTGCAGCCACGGCATACACCCCACACAGGGACACGAGGCTGCGCACCACACGGAGCTCGGCGGGCGTGTGCAAGGCCTCCATGAGCGCGTCGGTCAGTCGGCTGACCCGGGCGGCGAGGAGGCGCACGAGGAGACGGTTGACCTCAGGGTGGCGGTCGCACAGCCGCTCGAAGTCCGCGAAGGACAGCGCCAGGGTCACGGTCCGCTCGACCGCCTCGATCGTCGCCGTCCGCCGGCCGGCGCGCACGATCATCGCGAGCTCGCCGAAGGCCTGGCCCGGGCCCATGACGGCATAGGCCAGCCGGTCCCCCTGCTCCGACGACCGGCGGGCGACGACTCGGCCCTCGACGACGAAGTGCACGGTGTCGGCGGCGTCCCCCTCGTGGAAGACCACGTCGCCCGCGTCGTACGTGTGACGGTGCATCGACGCCACGACCTCCCGACGCTCGGCCGGCGCGAGGTCGGACAGCAGCCCGAGGTCGAGGGTCACGGTCGCCCTGCCGTCCGGACCCGGTGCCGGCGAGCACTCCCGGGGTGTCGCCGCGCGCACAGACAGCAACCCGCGTCGGCGGGACCGTCGTGGGAGACGACACCAGAACGTGACCGCACCGGGACATCCGCAGCACGAGGGGCAGCGAACCCCTCACCGAGGGAAGGCAGTTCCATGACGACGACAACGGCACGACGCCGGGTCCACCCCGACCTGGCACACCACCACCCACGGGTGACGCGCCTGACGCGCGGTGGGTGGACGTGGGAGTGCGACTGCGGCGGCGCCTCGGCCCGCTCCGTCGTGGCCCGCCTGACGTGGCACCAGGCGTTCGTGGGTGCCCTCATCCACTCGGCCTCGATCGCTCCCTGACTGGTCACCGCAGACCCTCGCCGAGGCGCCCCCGCAGGGGCACGGGGAGCGGCGCCAGCGACGCACGCGCCTCGGCGAGCAACGCCGACTCCGCCCGGTCGAACACATCCTGGGCGGAGTCTGGCGTGTCCCCGATGGCGGTCATGCCGACGCGACCGCACTCGGTGATCGAGCTGATCATGTGGAAGACGACGCCCGTCTGGCGCGACTGGTCGAAGTGGAGGCCGGCGCGCGCCACGAGGTCGAAGAGGTCGTCGACACCCATGCCCCGGAGCGTCTCGTCCTCGAGGTGGTCGGTCGCCACGAGGTGGCGTTCGGCGCCGGACGGGGTGACGAAGCGCCCCTCCTCGTGGACGTACGTGCCGTCGGTCAGGAACTGCAGCGTGAGGAACGGGTGCGTCGTGCCGCCCCTGCGCAGGTTGATCTCGATGGCGTGGGTCTGCCATTGCTCGCCCCGGCGCACGACGACGAAGTCGAGGGCGAACCGCCCGAGCACCCCTTTGTCCGCGAGGACCCGACCCACCTTCTCCGCCTCCCTCGTGATCGTCGTCGCGTAGGCCGGGTCGGCCGGGAACCGCGCACCGAGGTACATCTGGCCCGTCGGGCCACCGAGGACCTGGTCGTGGGTCGAGAGGATCTCCAGCTCCCCCAGGGGCGTCACGCGCAGCTGCACGCTCGGACTGCGCACCTCGTCACCGACGATGCGCTCCTCGACGATTCCACCGCGCTCGTCCAGCCGCCCGAGGTAGGCACCGGTCTCGATGCGTGCGTCCTCGAGCTGCATGCCGAGCACCCGGTCGGTGACGACCGCACGCAGCGCGCCTGTCTCGCCGCCCGGATCCGCGGCCGCCGCGGCCGCCGCGGCCGCCGCGTCCACGGCGGTCAGGTCGACGAGGGCGTTGCCGGAGCCCGAGACACCCTCGTCGAGCTTGACCATCGCCCACTGCGCGCCGGGCCGCGACGCATGCAGCTCGAGCACGGCGTCGACGACGTCGTCGACGGAGTGGACGTCCTCGGCGCCGAAGGGATGGTCGACGCCGGCCTCGGCGAAGATCCGTCGGCAGCCGGTCTTGGTGCCCAGCGGATAGAGGCGCGGGTCCGCGGCATACATGGGGATGCCGAGCATCAGCGCCAGGTCACGCTCGCGCGTCGTGCTCGTGTACGGGACGAGGTGCGACCTCGCGGGGTCCGTCACGAGGGAGGCGATGCGGGACAGGACCCGGGGGCGGGCCAGCAGCTTGTCGGTCAGAGGCCGCGGGGAGGAGTCACCCACCGAGACCAGGTCGAGTCGGGCCCTGGCATGGCTCGGGATGACGCCGGGGAGCAGCGACAGGTAGTACTCGACGATGTGCTCGTTGATCGGCATCGACGTCACGTAGACCATCCGGAGGCGCGGCTGACGCAGCAGCAGCAGCATGAAGAGGAAACGCTCCTCCATGGCCTGGTTCATGGCGCCCGCCGACTGCGTGAGGTTGTCGACGCTCATCGACGGCACGACGACCACCGACTCCCGTGGGTCGGCTTGACCGAAGCGGCGCCAGACCTCGGGCAGGGCCTCCTGCAGGTCGTCGAACAGTCTGCCGCGCGCCGCCTCGTCGAGCGCGTCGAGGCCACCGCCGTCCACCGTCGGGACGATCGGGGCCTGGGTCGTCGCATTCATGGGTCGTCCTCCCGGTCGGTGGTGCCGATGACCTCGTGGACCTCGAGTGGCCGCGAGATGCCGCGCAGCTCCACCGGCCCGAGTGAGCGCGTCTCGAAGCGCTCGTCGATCCCGGCACGCACGCGGGGGCTGATGAGGATCTGGCGGGCGGCAGCGGCCGCGCAGAGGCGGGCCGCGACGTTGGTGACGGTCCCGATCGCCGCGTAGTCCCAGCGTCCTTCGAAGCCGACCCGACCCAGCGTCGCGTAGCCCTGCGCGATGCCGACCCCGAAGCCGAGCTGGTGCCCCTGCCGGGACCACCCGGACGCGAGGTCGTCGACGCGGTCGCGCATGTCGAGCGCCATCCGCACGGCCCGCTCGGGTGCGTCCGGACACGGCGGGGGGTCGTTGAAGAACACCATCAGCCCGTCGCCGGCGAAGTGCTCCAACGTGCCCTCGTAGGCGAAGACGAGCTCCCCGAGGGCGCCGTGGTAGTCGCGCAGCACGGACATCGTCTCCTCCGGCTCGGCGGTCTCGGCGAACGCGGTGAAACCCCGCAGGTCGGTGAAGACCGTGGTGATGTCGCGTCGGTGGCTCTCGAGGAACGACTCGTCGCCGGACTCGACGATGAGGCCCGCGATCTGCGGAGACAGGAACCGGCGCAGGCGGCCCAGCCGGTCGAGGTCGTCCACCTGCTCGGCCACCCGGGTCTCGAGCTCGGCGTTCCAGCGCTCGAGCGCGACGGTCTGCTCGAGCACCGTGTCGTGCAGTCGTTTGACGCGCGCCAGCGAGCGGACCCGCGCCACGAGCTCGGCCTGGTCGAACGGCTTGGTGATGAAGTCGTCGGCGCCCACCTCGAGGGCGCGCAGCCGCTGCTGGGTCCCGCTCGCCGTCACCATGACGACGGGCAGCATCGCCGTGCGGGGGTCGGCCTTGATGCGCTCGCACGTCTCGTAGCCGTCCATGACCGGCATGAGCACGTCGAGCAGGACGACGTCGACCTCGCACTCGGCGAGCGCCTCGAGGGCAGCCTGCCCCGACGCCTCCGAGCGCACGACGAAGCCCCGCGGCTCGAGGACGGCGTGCATGAGCTTGCGGTTCTGCTCGAGGTCGTCGACGACGAGGACCCGCACGCCCGTGAGCGGCGGGACCCTGGCATCGCGGTCGAGGGGCGTCACGGCTCCGGCGCCTCCCGTCGGGGCAGATGACGGCGCACCTGTGCCGGGAACTCACGGACGCTGATCGGCTTCTCGAGGTAGCCGGCGAAGCCCGAGACGAGGGCCCGCTCGCGGTCGCGGTGCATCGCGAACGCCGTGAGCGCGACGATCGGGATGTGCGCCGTCGGTTCGTGGTCCCGGATCAGCTCGAGGGCGGCGAAGCCGTCGATGCCGGGCAGCTGGAGATCCATGAGGATGACGTCCGGCAGGCTGGTCCTCGCCTGCTCGACCGCATCCTCACCGGTGGTGGCCACGAGGACGCAGAAGCCGGCATACTCCAGCACGTCCCGCGCGAGCTTGAGGTTGCGCGGGTTGTCCTCGACGATGAGCACGACGGGCAGCTCGCTCACGGCCCCTCCCCCTCCCGCACGTGCTCGGCGGCGACCGTCGCGAGCCGGCGCGCGAGCCCCGGCAGGTCGATGCCGGCCTTCTCGGCGACGAACGCGATGCGCCCCTCGAGACGCGAGCGGTCCTGTGGTGTCAGGGACTTCGCGGTGAGCACGACGATCGGCGGCCCATCGGAGTCTCGGTGCGGCCGCAGCTCGTCGATGACGGCGAAGCCGTCGACGTGGGGCATGAGCAGGTCGATGACGACGACGGACGGGGCGACCGCACGCACGAGGTCCGCCGCCTGCTGGCCGCCCGCGCACGTGTGCACCTCCCAGCCGAGCGGCTCGAGCGTGCTGCGCACGAGCTTGAGGGCGAGGGGGTCGTCGTCGACGACGACGACGCGCAGCCGAGGACTCTGCTCGTCCGCGCGCGGCGGTGGCAGCAGCCGCGTCACGGCGGCGAGGAGGTGCTCGCCGCTCACGGGCTTCACGAGGTACTCCGTGGCCCCCAGGGCGAAGCCACGGCCGCGCTCGGGCTCGACGCTGACCACGACCACGGGCACGTCGGCCGTGGCCGGGTCGTTCTTGAGCTCGGTGAGGACCTCCCACCCGTCCATCCCGGGCAGGTGGATGTCGAGGACGACCGCCACCGGGTCCTGTGCCCGGACGAGGTCGAGTCCCTGCTCGCCCGTCGACGCGGCGACGGGGCGGAGACCGGCTGCACGCAGGTGCAGCTCGACGAGCTCGGCCGAGCGCGGGTCGTCCTCGATGACGACGACGGTCGGACCGTCGACGTCGTCGCCGTCGACCGTCCACACGTCACCGCCGGCCTCCCGGTCGGCGTCGGGCTGCGGGACCGAGATCCCGAAGGTGCTCCCCTCGCCCGGTGTGCTCGTGAGCCAGAGTCGCCCGCCGTGCAGCTCGACGATGCGGCGGCTCAGGGTGAGACCGAGGCCGGTGCCCTCGCTCGACGACGCCGTCCGCTCGCCCTGCTGGAACGAGTCGAAGATGCGCTCCTGGTCCGCCGGCGCGATGCCGATGCCCGTGTCGGTGACCGTGACGCCGACCTCCTCACCGTCGCGCCAGGCCCGGACGACGATGCTGCCGCCGTCCGGCGTGAACTTCACGGCGTTGCTCAGCAGGTTGAGCAGGACCTGCTTGAGGCGCAGCTCGTCCGCCGTGACGAGGCCGAGCTCGTTCGACGCCTCCAGCGTCAGGCGTATGCCGTGCAGCGCCGCACGCTCGCGCACGAGCGAGAGCGCCTGGACGAGGATGTCGTCGATGGGGAAGGTCGTGAGGTCGAGCTCCATGCGTCCGGCTTCGATCTTGGACAGGTCGAGGATGTCGCCGAGGAGGGCGAGCAGGTGGCGACCGGCCGAGTGGATGTCCTGGAGGTAGTCCTCCTGCCGCTCGTTGAGGTCGCCGAACATCCGCTCGAGGAGCACCTCGGAGAAGCCGATGACGGCGTTGAGCGGTGTCCGCAGCTCGTGCGACATGCTCGCGAGGAACTCCGACTTGTGCTGGCTGGCCTCGGCGAGCGCGACGCTCTGCTGCTCGAGCTGCTGGTAGAGGCGGGCGTTGGTCAGCGCGACGGCCGACTGACTCGCGAAAGCCGCGAGCAGCTCGCACGTCTCGTCGCTGAACGAGCCCGTCGACTTGCGCCGCACGACGAGAGCCCCGACGACCCGGTCGGGACGAACGAGCGGGATGGCAACGAGCGAGCGCCAGCCCGACCCGTGGAGGACGGCGAGGTGCGGGTCGAGCGGCCCGGGCGCGGCGTCGAGGTCGGGGATCTGGAGCACCCGCCGGCCGCGCGCGGCCCGGCCCACCCACGTGCGGTCGATGTGGATCTCCGCGGCCCGCAGCGCATCGATGACGTACTCGCTCGTGCCGTAGGCCGTGCGCACCCGGAAGAGTCCCGTCGCCTCGTCGAACTCCATGAGCGAGCCGCCGTCGGTGTCCGACAGCTCGACCGCGTGGCTGACGATCGTGGCCAGCACCTCGTCCGCGACGAGCGTCGAGCTGATCGCCTCCCCCACCTCGGCGAGCGCCTCGAGCTGGTCGACCTTGCGGGCGAGCTCGGCCGACCTGCTCTCGAGCGCCGAGAAGAGCTCGACGTGCCGAAGGGCGAGCGCCGCCTGCTCGGCGAACGTCGAGAGGAGCTCCTCGGCGGCCTCGTCGAAGGGCGCGACCTGCGTGCGCCACACGTTGAGGGCGCCGACGACCTGGTCGCCGACCACCATCGGCGCGCCCATCATCGTCCGGTAGCCACCGACCCGCTGGAAGTCGGTGCGACGGTAGTCCGGATCGGCGAGGACGTCCTCGATCTGGTGCACCCTCCGGTCGATGGTGACCCGTCCGACCAACGTCGCGCGGTCGCGGACGATCGGGTGCTGCGAGACGAAGTCGACGAACTCCGGCGTCAGTCCGCTCGACCGCGCGAGCACGAACGAGTCATCCTGCACGAGGTAGATCTGCGCGACCTGCGCGCCGAGGAGCCGCCGGGCGCTGTCGACGACCGCGTCGAAGACCTCGTCGCGGCTGGCGGCGCCGCCCGTCGTCGAGGCCGTGAGGACCTTGAGGATGTCGCTCGTCGCCCGCAGCTGCTCCTGCGTCGTCGCCAGCCGGTCGGCGAGCTGGTGGGCACCCCCGACCGCCTCGTCGCCCGTCTCTTCGAACCCGCTCATGCGAGTCCCCCATCGACCTGTGAGTCCCTGTGGTCTCCCACACGAGTGTCCTCCCCGAACGGTCGGCGCACCATGGGAATCCGAAGAGCTCGACGACGGGGTCCAGCCGGCGCCCCGCGAGGCGGCGCGCAGATGACTGCACTCGGCACCGCCTCACCCCTACTCTGAAGACGAGCGCCCCGGGGGAACGGGCCCGCTCGCCCTGCTAAGGAAGGACTTTCATGCCTGACTCCAGCACCGTTGCCGGCCCGACTCCTGACCTCACGCGCAAGGCCGTGGCCGAGGCCGTCGGAACGTTCATCCTCGTCTTCTTCGCCGTGGGCGCCGCCGTCGTCGGCCTCGAGACGATGAGCAGGCTCGCCGTCGCCGTGGCCTTCGGCTTCGTGCTGCTCGCACTGGCGTACGCCATCGGCCCCGTCTCGGGCTGCCACGTCAACCCCGCCGTCACCCTCGGCGTGCTCATGCGCAAGGGCATCACGACGACCGAGGCGATCTACTACTGGATCGCCCAGCTCGTCGGTGCGATCGTCGGCGCGGCCCTGCTCAAGCTCATGGTCTCGAGCTTCGGCGGCGTCAAGGACGAGACCGGCGCCCTCGGGACCAACAACTGGGGCGCGACGATCACCGCGGGTGGCACCTTCGTGCTCGAGGTCGTCCTCACCTTCCTCCTCGTCCTCGTCGTCCTGCTCGTGACGAGCCGGGCCGCGGCACCGGGCTTCGCCGGACTCGCGATCGGACTCGTGCTCACCGTGATCCACATCGTCGGCATCCCGCTCGACGGCACCTCGGTCAACCCGGCCCGGTCCATCGGTCCTGCCCTGCTCAACGGCGGCGAGCCGCTGGCTCACGTGTGGATGTTCATCGTCGCGCCGCTCATCGGCGGTGCCATCGCGGCCCTCGCCTCCCCGTACTTCGAGACGGCCGTCTCGAAGACCGACACGGACCCGACGGGCGCCGACGTGCCCGCCTGACCGTGCTTCGCCGACTGTCCAACCTTGTGGCGCGCGCCTGCCCCATGATGAGTCCATGAGCGACGCATCCGCGGGCAGGCACGGGTCGAGCAGGCCGAAGGGCCGTGCCGCCGTCCGGTGGGTGGCCGCCCTGGCGGTGCTGGCCTGGCTCGCCATCGGGGGCGTCGGTGGTCCCCTCGTGGGGCGGCTGTCCGAGGTCGCCACCAACGACAACGCGAACTTCCTTCCCCCGTCGGCGGAGTCGACGTCGGTGAGCAAGCTCGTGGGCCGCACGACCGACACCCAGACACTCCCCTACCTCGTCGTGGTCGAGCGGCAGGGCGGGCTGACCCCGGCGGACCTCGCGGCCGTCCAGCGCTACGTCGACGGCATCCCCGGCCTGAAGCTCGCCGACCCCGGGCGCACGGTCGGCGAGTTCCTGCAGTCGCCCCCGAGCCTCGCGATCCCCAGCCAGGACAAGCAGGCTGCGCTCGTCCCCGTCGCCTTCCTTGCCGACAAGGCCGAGGACACCATCGCCGGGAACACCGCGTTGTATGCCGTCGCGCAGGCCCTGCGCGCGTCCGCTGCGTCGACGTTGGGTGCGTCCGGCCTGACTGTCCACGTCACGGGTGCCGGCGGCTTCTTCGCCGACTTCATCATCGCCTTCGGCGGCATCGACGGCATCCTTCTGCTCGTCGCCCTCGGCGTCGTCTTCCTCATCCTGCTCATCGTCTACCGCAGCCCGATCCTGCCCTTCGCCGTGCTCATCTCGGCCGTGTTCGGCCTGTCCCTCGCGGCGCTCGTCGTCTTCCCCCTCGCCAAGAACGGCACGATCAGCCTGAGCGGCCAGAGCCAGGGCATCCTGTCGATCCTCGTCGTCGGCGCCGCGACCGACTACGCCCTGCTCCTCGTCGCGCGCTTCAAGGAGGAGCTGCACGACGAGGAGTCGACGTGGGCGGCCATGAAGATCGCGTGGCGGGCCTCGCTCGAGCCGATCGCCGCGAGCGCCGCCACTGTCGTCCTCGGCCTGCTCTGCCTGCGCCTGTCGGATCTCGGCAGCACCAAGGGTCTCGGTCCCGTCGGCGCGCTGGGCATCGTCGGCGCCTTCGTCGCGTCCCTGACCTTCCTGCCCGCGCTCCTGCTCCTCATCGGCCGACGCGTCTTCTGGCCGCAGGTGCCCCACGTCGACCACGTGCACAGCGCGGACGCGGTGGGCACCCGCGGCATCTGGGGCCGGGTCGCCGGCATGGTCGGGCGCCACCCCCGGCGCACCTGGGTGGTCACCCTCCTCGCCCTCGCGACCTGCGCGGCGTTCCTGCCGACGCTCAACGCGCGGGGCATCGCCCAGTCCGACCTCTTCCTCACCCAGGTGGACTCCGTCACCGGGCAGGAGGTGCTCGCGCGCCACTTCCCCGCCGGGTCCGGCTCCCCCGTCCAGATCGCCGCCCCCGAGGCCAAGGCCGATGCCGTGGTCGCGGTGCTCGAGTCGACCGACGGGGTCAGCAGCCCACAGGTGGGGCTCGTCCCCGGCCAGCCGCCGAAGGTCGTCGACGGCCAGGTCGTCGTGCAGGCCACGCTCGACGCCGCCGCCGACAGCGTCGCGGCCGAGGACACCATCGAGACGCTGCGCGCCTCCCTCGACCGGGTCGGCTCCGACGTGCTCGTGGGAGGGACCACCGCGACGAACCTCGACGTGCGCCTCGCCAGCGAGCGCGACCTCAAGGTCATCATCCCGACGATCCTCGCCGTCATCTTCGTCGTGCTCATGCTGCTATTGCGCTCGATCGTGGCGCCGCTCGTCCTCGTCGCCGCGAACGTCCTGTCGTTCGCCGCGACGATGGGCGTCTCCGCGATCGCCTTCAACCACGTCTTCGGGTTCCCGGGCTCCGACCCGTCGACGCCGCTCTACGGCTTCGTCTTCCTCGTCGCACTCGGCATCGACTACTCGATCTTCCTCATGACGCGCGTCCGTGAGGAGTCGCGCACCCGTGGCACGCGGCCCGGCATCCTCGTGGGCCTCGCGGTGACGGGCGGTGTCATCACGAGTGCGGGCATCGTCCTCGCGGCGACCTTCTCGGCCCTCGCGGTGCTGCCGATCCTCTTCCTCGTCCAGATCGCCTTCATCGTCGCCTTCGGCGTCCTGCTCGACACGCTCATCGTGCGCAGCCTGCTCGTCCCGGCGGTGTCCTACGACCTCGGCGACCGCATCTGGTGGCCCATCGGGCTCCGCCGGACGCCCAGCCCGGCGGCGGGAGCCGGCGCGGTCGACAGCGAGGGATCCGGAGCACCGCGGACTAGTGCGGCTTCAGGACGATCTGCAGAGCGATGACCGTGAGCCCGACCAGTCCCCCGGCGAGCGCGCCGGCGACCAGCCACGGTCCCCGCAGGCCGGCCCGCCTGCTGGCGACCGCCGACAGGAAGGCCAGGGTGAGCAGCCCGGTCAGCTCCACGGCGGGAAGGGTGTCGGCGTTCCCCAGCGCTGTCACCCGACCGATGACCAGGACGGCGAGCGGGGGCACGGCCGCCAGCAGGAGGTGCACCTGCCGGCGCGCCACTGCCAGCCATTCCGCGGTGGTGAGCCTCCGCTTCTCCGCAGCATGCTCATGGAGGACCTCCGAGAACGCGTGCGCCAGGCACACGGCCACGATCGGTGAGACGACGACGACAGCAGCGGATGGGAACGACAGGTCGGACCAGCCGGAGTAGGCGGACAGCACGGCCATCACGACGATGGTCGCGTAGGTGAGCCGCTCCAGGTCCAGGTCGACCCCGGCGACGCGCACCGAATGCGGATCTTGACTCGTCACGCGGACAAGGCTCGCACGGAAATGGCGGCCGCTCAGCGGATCATCGGACGACGTTGCGCCGCAGACCTGCCACGCAGGGGCTCGTTGGTACTAGCCTGACAAGCGCTGAGGTTGAGGCAGCCGGAGCGGGGGACGACCCATGAGCGAGAGCGGCACGTCGGCGTCGAGCGCGGACACCGAGACCCCACCCTTCGCGCTGGACGCCGACGAGGTCGTGGCCGCAGCCGGCTCCGACACGGACTCCGGTTTGACCGGGGCTCAGGTCGCGAGTCGCCTGGCGGCCGTCGGCCCCAACGCGATCGCCGCCGAGAGACCGCCGTCCGTCTGGGCCATCGCCGCGAGCCAGCTGCGCGATCCGATGAACATCATGCTGGTGGCCGTCGTGGTCGTGAGCCTGGCTATCGGCCAGGTGTCGACCGGCGTGATCGTCGGGCTGCTCATCGTCCTCAACCTCGCCCTCGGCACCCGGCAGGAGCTGACGGCCCGAGCCAGCGTCGACGCCCTCGCCAAGATGCAGACACCGCAGGCGCGGGTCGTCCGTGACGGCGCCCTCTCCCTCGTCCCCGCCACCGAGATCGTGCCCGGGGACGTGGTGCAGGTCGAGGCAGGCGACATCGTCCCGGCAGACGGACGCATCGTCCGTTCCGCCACCCTCGAGGCCCAGGAAGCCGCGCTGACCGGGGAGAGCGTGCCGATAGCGAAGGACCATTCCGCTCTGGGATCCGTGGACGTCGCTCTCGGCGACCGGACCAACATGCTCTTCCAGAACACGTCCGTCACTCGCGGCACCGGCACCATCGTGGTCACCGCGACCGGGCAGCGGACGCAGATGGGCCAGATCGCGACCATGCTCAGCTCGGTCACGCGAAAGCGTTCACCGCTGCAGAAGGAGCTCGACACCCTCACCAAGGTGCTGGGCGTCATCGCCTGGGGAGCGGTCGCCGTCATCGTCGTCGTCGGTCTCGTCCGCGGGACGCCGGCCAAGGACCTGCTGCTGCTGGGCACGGCGATGGCCGTCTCCGCGATCCCCACGGGAATGCCGGCCTTCGTCTCCGGACTCCTGTCGATGGGCGCCAAGCAGCTGGCTGCGTCCAAGGCCGTGGTCAAGAACCTCACCGACGTCGAGACGCTCGGGTCGACGAGCGCGATCAACACCGACAAGACGGGCACGCTGACCCTCAACGAGATGATGGTGTCCACGCTGTACGCGAGCGGGTCGTGGTTCACCGTCGACGGCGAGGGCTACCGCAAGAGCGGGGCGATCCGGGCCGTGGCCGGCACACCGGTCCCCGACTTCACGCGCCTGGGCCTCGGGTTGTGCCTCGACAGCGACGCGGTGGTCGGCGACGACGGCTCGGTGATCGGGGACCCCACCGAGGCGGCGCTGGTGGTGCTCGCCGCGAAGCTCGGGATCGACGCCGAGGAGACCCGCCGAACCTACCCGCGCCTGGCCGAGGTGCCCTTCGACTCCGAGTACAAGTTCATGGCCACGTTCCACCGGGTGACCCTCGAGGGGGCCGAGCACCTCATCGAGCTCGTCAAGGGCGCCCCCGACGTGGTCATCGCCCGATGCACCCTGGCGGGTGGTCCGCTGAGTGGCTCGCAGGTCCCCATCGGGCAGGCGCTCGACGGCGTCCTGGAGGCCAACGAGCGGATGGGCGGCAAGGGACTGCGCGTGCTCGCGTTCGCGGCTCGCCTCGTCGCCGACGACGAGGTGGCGACCATGGACGCCGACCCCATGGCTCTGACGCAGGGCCTGTCCTTCGTCGGGCTCGCCGGGATCATCGACCCCCTGCGCACCGAGGCGAGGAGCGCTGTCGCGACGGCCCTGACGGCCGGGATCGACGTGCGGATGATCACCGGTGACCACGCCGTCACGGCTCAGGCGATCGGCCAGGAGCTGGGGCTGGGTCCGGGGGCCATCAGCGGCGCCGATCTGCAGGCGCTGAGCGACGAGGAGCTGAAGCAGCAGCTGCCGATGCTGCACGTGTTCGGCCGCGTCACGCCCGAGGACAAGCTCCGGCTGGCTCGGGCGATGCAGGAGGAGGGGATGATCGTCGCGATGACCGGCGACGCCGTCAACGACGCCGCCGCCCTCAAGCAGGCAGACATCGGCGTCGCGATGGGGAGCGGCAGCGAGGTGACCAAGCAGGCCGCACGCATGGTGCTCACGGACGACAACTTCGGGACGCTCGTCCACGCCGTCGAGATCGGGAGGCGCGCGTACGACAAGGTCGTCTCGTACGTGCGCTACCAGATGACCCAGCTGCTCTCGCTGGTGTTCCTCTTCCTCGCGGCAACCGTGTTCGACGTCAACCGGGGTGTCGCGATGACCCCGACCATGGTGCTCTTCCTGCTGTTCTTCGCGACGGCCGTCGGTGTCATCGTCATCGCCGTCGACCCGGGTGACCCCGACGTCATGAGCCGGCCGCCCCGCGACCCCGGCCTCACCATCACGAACCGGTCGGCCGTCGTCATGTGGCTGGCCTACGCGGCGGTGCTGTTCGTCGCCGCCTTCATGCCGTTGGTGCTCGGGCCGGACGAGCCCAGCCCCACGCGAGCATCCGTGTCGATGACGATGACGTTCGTGGTGATGGGCCTGGGCACCGCGTTCAACGCGGTGGTCAACCGGCGCGACCCCACCAGCGGACTCACACCCCCGATCCTCAGGGCGCTGGCGATCGCCCTCATTCCGGTCGGGATGCTCCTCCTGGCGACCCAGCTGCCGACGTTGCAGCAGGCACTGCTGACCTCCGAGCTCACGCCGGGCCAGTGGCTCGTCTGCGCAGCCCTGGCAGCCGCGCTCCCCGCCGTCGTCGAGCTCGGCAAGCTGGTCAGGCGGCGCCGGCTCGCACCGGCGGACGCCCTCGACCCGCAGTCGGCGGTCGCGCCTGCCCGCGCCCTGACGACGCCGCGCGCCTGAGCGGCGACCCGAGGGCTTTCAGGTCGCCCCACCCACCGGCGAAACCTCGACGTCGTCCTTCCTCGTCAGCTCACCGGCGATGTCGCGTTGCATCATGTCGGCGACGACACCGGTGTCGAGGCCCTGGCCGAGCAGGACCGCGAGCTTGGTGAGCGC
>Ga0164307_10000731_pt1 | contig 14439 bp, 11 predicted proteins | sample Whisoiple_243_MG_FD_110214 | JGI IMG/M metagenome (GOLD analysis project Ga0164307, IMG submission 110214) | Soil microbial communities amended with fresh organic matter from upstate New York, USA - Whitman soil sample_243_MG | ecosystem: Environmental > Terrestrial > Soil > Unclassified >...
CGGGTCAACCCGCTCCTGATCATCGCCAAGGCCCTCCTGGTCGCGATCCGGCGCAACCCGGCGGTCAACGCCGCCTGGGACGAGGCCAACCAGGAGATCGTGCAGAAGCACTACGTCAACCTGGGTATCGCCGCCGCGACCCCGCGCGGCCTGATCGTGCCGAACATCAAGGACGCGCACGAGAAGACCCTGCCGCAGCTGGGCGAGGCGCTGGGTGAGCTGGTCTCCACGGCACGCGAGGGGAAGACCTCCCCGGCGGCCATGGCCGGCGGCACGGTGACCATCACCAACGTCGGCGTCTTCGGCGTCGACACGGGTACGCCGATCCTGAACCCGGGCGAGTCCGCGATCCTCGCGGTCGGGGCGATCAAGCTCCAGCCCTGGGTCCACAAGGGCAAGGTGAAGCCCCGCCAGGTCACCACGCTGGCGCTCTCCTTCGACCACAGGCTGGTCGACGGCGAGCTGGGCTCCAGGGTGCTCGCGGACGTCGCGGCCGTCCTGGAGCAGCCCAAGCGGCTGATCACCTGGGCCTGACCGGCACGTACGCACGGAAGGGGGCCCGCCGCATCTCGCGGCGGGCCCCCTTCCTCGTGCGCGGGTCACAGCCCGCGCACGCGGGTCACTTCTTGAAGCCGTAGTCCAGGAGCTTCTTCGCGTCGGCCGTCCGGGTCGTCGCGGACGTCGACGTGAGGACGGTCCCGATGACCGTCTTGCCGTTCCGGGTCGCGGCGAAGACCAGGCAGTACTTGGCCGTCGGTCCGGAGCCGGTCTTCACGCCGATCATGCCGGAGTAGCTGCCCAGCATGGCGTTGGTGTTGGCCCAGGACATGTAGCGGTAGCCACCGGTCTTGGTGGTGACCTTCTGCTTCGTCGACTTCGTCTTCACGATCGCGCGGAACGTGGAGTTCTTCATCGCGCTGCTGGCGATCTTCGTCAGGTCGCGCGGGGTGGAGTAGTTCGAGCCGCCGCCGATGCCGTCGAACGAGTCGAAGTGGGTGTTCTTCAGACCGAGGCTCTTGGCGGAGGCGTTCATCTTGCCGATGAAGGACTTCACCCGCGCGGCCCGAGTGGAGCCGGTGCCGAACTTGTCGGCCAGGGCGTAGGCGGCGTCGCAGCCGGACGGCAGCATCAGGCCGTACAGCAGCTGCCGGACCGTGACCTTGTCGCCGACGATCAGCCGGGCGGACGAGGCGGTGTTCTTGACGATGTAGTCGCTGTACGCCTTCTGGACGGTGACCTTGGCGTCGAGGTTCAGGTTCTTCTGCGCCAGTACGACCTTGGCGGTCATGATCTTCGTCGTCGAGCCGGTGGAGCGGCGGGTGTCCGCGCTCTTGCCGTAGAGCGTCTTCGCGGTGCCGTTGTTCATCACGAAGCCGCCCTTGGCGGTGATCGTGGGCGTCGGCGGCGCGGCCGCCTGAGCTGTGGAGGCGAACGCTCCGGTCGCGAGGACGGCTCCCGCTGTCAGGGCCACGACGGACGCGACGGAGGCGCGGCGTGTGCCCGAAATTCCGTATGTCAAAGGAGACGCTCCCAAATGTCCTGAAAGGGCGATCGCACGGGAGTGCCGCCCTGACATGAGACTCGCGAGGGCGCTGAATGGCTGTACGCCCGAACGAGTGAGTCGCGTCATTTTTCCATGGCGGGTCCGCGTCACATCGGTCCGGATCGCGGACGGGGCGGCGGACGCACGCATCTTGTATCTATGCTGTGTGCATGCCTGTCGCGCCCCCTGCCTCACCCACGGTCCGCAAGGCGGATCCCAAGCCGCCGCCAGCAGCCGAGCGTGTGTACGCCCACATCAAGGAGGCGGTCCTGGACCGCCGTTACGAGGGCGGCACGCTCCTCACCGAAGGCGATCTGGCCGAGGCGGTCGGCGTGTCCCGGACCCCGGTGCGGGAAGCACTGCTCCGCCTCGAGGTCGAAGGGCTGATCAAGCTCTACCCGAAGAAGGGCGCGCTGGTGCTCGCGGTCTCCGCGCAGGAGATCTCCGACGTCGTGGAGACCCGGCTGCTCGTCGAGGAGTTCGCCGCACGCAAGGCCGTGCCCGCGTCGGCGCAGCTGATCGCCCGGCTCGAACAGCTCCTGGAGGAGCAGCGGGAGCTCGCCGAGGTGGGCGACCTGGCCGCGGTGTCCGTCAAGGACCGCTGCTTCCACGCCGAGATCGTGAAGAACGCGGGCAACGAGATCCTGTCGCGCCTCTACGACCAGCTCCGCGACCGGCAGCTGCGGATGGGTGTCGCGGTGATGGAGGCGCACCCCGGCCGCATCGCCGCCAACATCACCGAGCACGGCGAACTGCTGGACGCCATCAGGGCCGGCGACGCCGAGGGCGCCGCACAGGTCGTGCGGCGCCACGTCAGCCGGGTCAAGGTGCTGGTGCGGGGGGACGACCGGTGAGCTCCGCCTCCCCCACCCTGTCCCTGCCCGGAGATCCGCCCGGCGGCCGGCGTGCCGCATGGGTCTGGGGCATCGGAGTCGCGGTCTACTTCGTCGCGATCATCTTCCGTACGAGCCTGGGCGTCGCCGGACTGGACGCCGCCGACCGGTTCGACGTCAACGCCTCGGCCCTGTCGACGTTCTCCATCCTTCAGCTGCTGGTCTACGCCGGCATGCAGATACCCGTCGGCCTCATGGTCGACCGGCTCGGCACCAAGAAGGTCCTCACCATCGGGGTGGTGCTCTTCACGGTGGGGCAGCTGGGCTTCGCGCTCTCGCCCTCGTACGGCACCGCTCTCGCCTCCCGCGCGCTGCTCGGCTGCGGCGACGCCATGACGTTCATCAGCGTGCTGCGGCTCGGTGCCCGGTGGTTCCCGGCCCGCCGCGGTCCGCTGATCGGCCAGGTCGCCGCGCTCTTCGGTATGGCCGGCAACCTGGTCTCCACCCTGCTCATCGCCCGCGCGCTGCACGGCCTCGGCTGGACCACGACCTTCGTCGGCAGCTCGATGGCGGGTGTGGTGGTGCTGGTCCTGCTGCTGCTCTTCCTCAAGGACCACCCCGAGGGCCATGAGCCGCCTCCGGCCGAGCACGCCGGAGCGGCGTACGTGCGGAAGCAGATCGCAGCCTCCTGGCGGGAGCCGGGCACCCGCCTCGGCATGTGGGTGCACTTCACCACGCAGTTCCCCGCCATGGTCTTCCTGCTGCTGTGGGGCATGCCGTTCCTGGTCGAGGCGCAGGGTCTCAGCAGGGGGACCGCGGGTGAGCTGCTCACCCTGGTGGTGCTCTCGAACATGGTGGTGGGGCTCGTCTACGGGCAGATCATCGCCCGTCACCACGCGGCGCGCGCACCGCTGGCGCTGGGTACGGTCGCGCTGACGGCTCTGCTCTGGGCGTCCACGATCTTCTACCCCGGCGACCACGCGCCGATGTGGCTGCTGATCACGTTGTGCGTGGTGCTCGGCGCCTGCGGCCCGGCCTCGATGATCGGATTCGACTTCGGGCGGCCGGCCAACCCGCCGGAGCGGCAGGGCACCGCCTCCGGCATCGTCAACATGGGCGGCTTCGTGGCCTCGATGACGACGCTGTTCGCGGTGGGCGTCCTGCTGGACGCGACCGGCGACAACTACCGTGTCGCGTTCGCCTCGGTCTTCGTCCTGGAGGCCCTCGGCGTCGTGCAGATCCTGAGGCTGCACTCCCGCGCCACGCACCGGGAACGCGACCACCACGTCGTCAGCCGGGTCGAAGCGGTACACGTGCCCGCCTGACGGCCGTCGTTCCGGCCCCGCCCGTCCGGCGGCGTCCGTCCCGGTCCGCCGCCGGACGGGCGCCGCCGGGGGTGCCGCTACGGGGTCACGGCGAAGTGGCGCAGGATCTCGGCCGCGAGCTCCTGGTCGCCGTCGACCTTGATCCGGTCCTCCACGGCCTGCGCCCGCACCCGCCCGCAGGCGAGCCGGTAGTACGTCTCCCAGTCCATCGCCAGGGTTGCCACGGGGCCCAGTGACGGCGCTCCGTCGACCGAACCGTGGCCCTCGCCGTCGACCCTGACCGTGCGCAGGAACTCCAGCGGGCCGTGCACGTCGAAGACCACGGCCGAGTTGTGCGGCGCGCCCGCGTCCTTGGCGACCACCTTCGCCAGTCCGACCAGCAGCGTGTCCCGGACGATCAGGGCGCCGGGCGAATCCAGGTTTCCGGGCTGTCCCAGCGTCATGCGCAGGTCCTGCTCGTGCACCCACACGTCGAAGGCCCGCATGCGCAGGGCCAGTTCCAGCGTCTGCTCGGCGCCGAGGGGCGCCCGCACCATCGTCTCGGGGGCCCGCGACTCGTTGCGCAGCTGACGCATGCGCCGGATCAGCGTGTACTCCAGCTCGGACGTCATCTCCGGCGCGGTGTGGTGGCGCCGTACGTCGACCTGCATCTCCATGTAGCGCTGGTGGTCGTTCTGCACGTGGTAGAGGTCGCGCGGCAGCGTGTGGATGGGGCGGGGATCGCCGAGCTGCTCGCACTCCATGCCGATGACGTGCGAGACGATGTCGCGCACCGACCAGCCCGGGCAGGGCGTCCGGCGGTTCCACTCCCCCTCGACGAGTGGCTTGACCAGCTCGGCTATCGACTCGACGGAGTGGGTCCAGGCATCGGCATAGGTCTGGAGGCTGGGATGGACGGTCACGGGACCCCTCGTGCGGTTCTGCGGTGCATGGGCTGGAGAGCAGGGAGTGCCGACGGGAGAGCCGGCACCGACGGTGCTGTCTGCGGGCTGCGTGGGAGGTTCGCTCGCTAAGTTACGCTGCGAGCAGGCACCCCGGCAGTGCTTTCGTGTGACGATCGTAGGCCCGCGTTGACGGCTTCCATGCCAGGACGGTGGTAGTGTGCACGCCTCCCTCATCCAGATGGCAGTAAACCCGGATGAATCGGTCAATTCCCGTAGAGAGCGCGCGGCTTCACTGGTCGCGGCCCAGCGGGGAGCGGACCTCGTCCTCCTCCCCGAGCTCTGGCCGGTCGGCGCTTTCGACTACACCGCGTTCGCCGAAGAGGCCGAACCGCTCCAGGGGCCCACGCACCGGATCATGGCGAAGGCGGCCGCCGAGGCGGGTGTCTGGCTGCACGCCGGGTCCTTCGTGGAGCGCGCGGAGGACGGCACCCTCTACAACACCTCACTCGTGTTCTCGCCCGAGGGCGAGCGGGCCGCCGCCTACCGCAAGATCCATCGCTTCGGGTTCGACAAGGGTGAGGCCGTACTGATGGGGGCCGGAGAGGAGCTCGTCACCGTCGCTCTGCCGGAGACGATCCTCGGCCTCGCCACCTGCTACGACCTGCGCTTCCCCGAGCAGTTCCGGGGGCTCGTCGACGCGGGGGCCGAGACGCTGGTGGTGTCGGCGGGCTGGCCGGAGCGCAGGCGCTCGCACTGGACCCTGCTGGCGCAGGCGCGTGCCGTGGAGAACCAGGCGTATGTCCTGGCGGTCGGGTCGGCGGGTACCCACGCGGGGGTCGAGCAGGCCGGTCACAGCATCGTGGTCGACCCCTGGGGCGAGGTGCTCGCCGAGGCGGGCGCGGCCGAGGAGGTGCTGACCGTGGAGTTCGACCCGGCCAGGGCCACCACCACCCGGGAGCAGTTCCCCGCGCTCAAGGACCGTCGTCTGGGCCTCGCCCAGAGGCGCCTGGCCTGAGACACGCGCACGCACACGGACGGCCCCGGTTTCACGTGAAACCGGGGCCGTCCGTGCGCCGCGGTCCCGAGCCGCTGTGCCTCGGTCCGGGGGAGCTCCAGCTCAGTCCTCGCCGTGCTCCTTGTCCGCGAGGACGATCACACACACGGCCACCGCGAGGAGGAGGGGCACATCGGCGTCCTCCCGCACGATGTCGACGCCGTACGTGTCGCGGACCGTCAGCCAGCGCCGGGAGATCTGGGCCAGGAGTTCGCCGTCGTAGTCGATGGCGAACTCGCGGTCCAGGATCTTGCCGCTCACGTCCAGCTCGGTGCCGTCCACCAGGTTCACCCGGTAGTGGTTGCGGAGCAGGGAGAGCCGCTTCCGCTTGACCGTGGCGAGCTCGTCGCCGTCGCGTTCGATGAGCATGGTGTCGCGGATGCTGATCAGCTTCTGGCGGATCTCCACCAGCACCCGGCCCTCGGTGTCCTTCAGCTCGAAGGTGTCCCGGAGCCGCATGGCCTTGCCGTCGACGAGGAAGAGCTTCCGCCCGTCCGCGTCCTCGATCCAGTAGTCGTCACCGATGCCGAACACGCGCTCACGTACGAGAAGTCTCATGGATCACAGGTTCCCCGACGCCCTGCCGGAATGCGCGCAGGCCACGGTGCTGTTGACTGGTGGCATGACAGCACGTGCACGTGTCCGCGCCCCCGAACTGATCGGCAAGGGCGGCTGGCTCAATACAGGCGACCGGCAGTACACCCTGGCTGACCTGCGGGGACGCATCGTCATCCTGGATTTCTGGACCTTCTGCTGTGTGAACTGCCTGCATGTGCTCGACGAGCTGCGCGAGCTGGAGGAGAAGCACCGCGACACCGTGGTGATCATCGGTGTCCACTCGCCGAAGTTCGTGCACGAGGCCGAACACCAGGCCGTGGTCGACGCGGTCGAGCGGTACGAGGTGCACCACCCGGTTCTCGACGACCCCGAGCTCGCCACCTGGAAGCAGTACGCCGTCCGGGCCTGGCCCACGCTCGTCGTGGTGGACCCCGAGGGCTACGTCGTGGCCCAGCACGCGGGTGAGGGCCACGCGCACGCCATCGAGAAGCTGGTCGAGGAGCTGGAGACGGAGCACGCCGCGAAAGGCACCCTGCGCCGCGGCGACGGCCCGTACGTCGCGCCGGAGCCGGTCGCCACGCATCTGCGGTTCCCCGGCAAGGCGCTCGTCCTTCCCGACGGCGGCTTCCTGGTCTCGGACAGCACCCGGCACCGCCTGGTCGAGCTGGAGGCCGACGGCGAGACCGTCCGCGGCCACTTCGGCACCGGTGAGCGTGGGTTCGCGGACGGAGGCCGTGAGGAGGCCCGGTTCAGCGAGCCGCAGGGCCTCGCCGTCCTGCCCGACGGCCGGATCGCCGTCGCGGACACGGTCAACCACGCGATCAGGGCACTCGACCTCACGACGGGTGTGACGACCACGCTCGCCGGGACCGGCCGCCAGTGGTGGCAGGGCTCCACCACCGACGGCCCCGCCACGGAGGTGGACCTGTCGTCCCCCTGGGACATCGCCTGGTTCGACGACCGGCTGTGGATCGCGATGGCGGGCGTGCACCAGCTGTGGACGTACGACCCCGGGACGGGAACGGTCGGGGTCGCCGCGGGAACGACCAACGAGGGCCTGGTCGACGGGCCCGGCGACGAGGCGTGGTTCGCGCAGCCGTCGGGTCTGGCCTCGGCCGGTGACCGTCTCTGGGTCGCCGACTCCGAGAACTCCGCGCTGCGCTACGTGGACCTGGAGGGCGCCGTGCGCACGGCCGTCGGTACGGGTCTCTTCGACTTCGGCCACCGCGACGGCCCCGCCGGCCAGGCGCTCCTCCAGCACCCGCTGGGTGTGACGGCCCTGCCGGACGGCTCCGTCGCCGTGAGCGACACCTACAACCACGCGCTGCGGCGGTACGACCCGCGGAGCGGGGAGGTCACCACACTGGCCACGGATCTGCGGGAGCCGAGCGACGCCGTCCTGGTGGACGGGGACCTGGTCGTCGTCGAGTCCGCGCGGCACCGGCTGACCCGGCTGCGCCTTCCCGAGGAGGCCGTGCGGGTCGCGGGCCAAGCCCACCGCACCCAGCGCGCGGCCACGGAGGTCGCGGCCGGCACGCTGCGGCTGGACGTGGTCTTCCAGGCACCCGCCGGACAGAAGCTGGACACCCGGTACGGTCCGTCCACGCGGCTGCTGGTCTCCTCGACCCCGCCGGAGCTGCTGGCCGAGGGTTCGGGGCCGGGTACGGATCTGAGCCGCGACCTGGTCCTGGCGGACGGGGTCACCGAGGGTGTCCTCCACGTGTCCGCGATGGCGGCGTCCTGCGACGACGACCCGGCGAACGAATACCCGGCCTGCCATGTGCACCAGCAGGACTGGGGCGTCCCCGTGAACGTCACCGCCACAGGGGCGTCCAGGCTCCCGCTGGTGCTGGCCGGGATGGACGAGCAGGGCTGACGGTCAGAACTCGTCGGCGCCGTTGCGCAGTTCGGGCGTCCAGTAGCCGGTCGCCCACCTCGCCGGGTCCACGGCGATGCCCTCGGCGCCGGGAGCCTTCACGATGGCCATGCCGGCGTTGCCCGGCAGCGTGACGGAGAAGTCCTTCACGGTCTCGACGTCCTCGTCCATACCGCCGTCCGACAGCCTCACGACGGCGTACGCGGGAGCACCGGCGGCCAGGACGACCGGACCGGCGGGCTTGCTCTTGCCGACCGCCGGCACGGTGCCACGGGCGTTCTCCAGGAACCGGATCTCGGGGAAGCCCTGCATCAGGCAGCTGTGGCCCGAGGTGTTCTTCGCGGTCAGGACGATGTGGGTGGTGGGCGGGCCGTCCTGGACCGCGGCGCTGATCGCCAGACCCTTGGTGGTGCAGGCCGCCACACCGCCATCGCCCCCGGTCTTCGTGGCGCCCGAGGTCTTCGTCCCGCCGGTGGTCTTCGCGCTGCCCGAGTCGCCGGTGGTCTTCGCGTCGCCCGAGTCGCCGGTGGCCTGCGACGCACCGTCGCTCTCCGTGGAACCCGCGTTCTGCGCGGACTTCACGGCGGCGGCCGCCGCCGTCGAGCCGCTCCCCGCCGGGCCGGCGGACTTCGTACCGGTGCCGTCCTCACCGCAGGCGGTGAGGGAGAGGGCGAGTACGGCGGTGGCCGCGGCGGCGAGGACGGTGGTGCGGGTGCGGACAGTGGACATGGAGACTCCCCCGGAGTGGGACGAGGCGGTCGGCCGGTCGGGACCGACGCGCCGGTGAGCTGCTGACATCCATGAGTCTGGAGCGCGCCGCTCACGTTCCGCTGCCGTCGTGCTGACGTCCTGCTGATGTCCGTCTGCCGGGCTCCGCGGACGTCCTGCTGATGTCCGTCTGCAGGACTCCGCCGATGTCCCTTCCCCGGTCTCCGCGAGGTTCTTCCGGACCTTCTCCGTCCGGGCGGCAGGGTGCCCGCCCACCGGCCGTGCCGGGTCAGCCCCCGTCGGTCAGCCGGCGGAGTGCCAGCGCGTGCCGTGTCCGGTACTCCGCGCGCGCCGAGACCCGCAGCAGGGCCTCCAGAGCCCGCACGGCGCCCTCGTCGTAGCCGGCGCGTTCCGCCTCCTCGGCAGCCCGGTCGAGCAGCAGGATCCCCTCGTCCTCCTCGCCGAGCGCCAGCCGCGCCTCACCGGACACGGCCAGCAGCAGGGACCGGCGGGCCGCCTCCTCGTGCTCCGGCCCCAGCGCCAGTGCCGTACGCGCGGATCCGAGCGCGTCCCCGGGGCGGTGGGCGGAGAGCTGCAGTCGGGCCAGGTGCTGGAGGGCGAGCATCTCCGTGTGCCGGTCCTCCTCCTCCCGAGCCAGTACGACGGCCCGGCCGCAGCCCTCCAGCGCCCGGTCGAGCTCTCCCTGCCCGGCCTGGACGACGGCCAGGTTGATCAGGGCCGTCGCCTCACCGAGCCGGTCACCGGCCTGCTGTGCGAGGCCTGGCGAGCGTTCCAGGAGGGTGAGCGCCTCGGCGGTCCTGCCCTCCTCGGTCAGCACCCAGCCCAGCAGGTTCAGCACCCTCGACTCGGCGTACAGGTCCTGCTTCGCGCGGGCGGAGTCGAGCGCCAGCTCCAGCAGGGGAGCCCAGCTGTCCCGTACCCGCCACACCACCTGCGGCCACTGGAGCAGGATGATCCGCCAGGCCCTGTCGTGCAGTCCGGCCCCCCGGGCCGCCACAGCCGCCCGGGCCAGGTCGTCGCGTTCGGTGGCCAGCCAGTGCATCGCCGCGGCGCGGTCGGCGAAGTCCCGCACGGCGGCCGGCCGGTAGCCCTCCGGCAGCACGAAGCAGGGCTCGCCGCCTGGTTCGGCCGTGTCGGCGGCGGCGAGCGCGGTGGCGATGTAGTGGTCGAGGACGTCGACCAGCGCCTCGGCCCCGGACGCCGGGTCGAGGCCGCGGGCGTACAGGCGCACCAGGTCGTGCAGCACCCAGCGTCCCGGCGCGGTCTCGGTGACGAGGTGGGCGGAGCCGAGGCGCTCCAGGGCCGCCGCGGCCGCGGCGGGGTCGGTCCCCGCCAGCGCGGCGCACGTGTACGGATCGAAGTGACCACCGGGATGGTGGCCGAGCCGGGCCAACTGCCGGACGGCGTCCGCCGGAAGCTGTTGGACGGTGAGCCGCAGAGCGGCCGAGACACCGGTGTCGTCCACGTCGAGGAACGTCAGCCGGCCGCGCTCGTCGGCCAGCTCGTCCGCCAGACCGGCGAGCGTCCACTGCGGGCGGCCGGCCAGCCGGGCCGCCGTGACACGCAGGGCGAGCGGGAGCCCTCCGCAGAGTTCGGCGAGCCTGCGGGCCGCCACCGGTTCCGCGAGGATCCTCTCCTCGCCGAGCACGCCGGCCAGCAGAGCCGTGCCGTCCTGGGGTTCGAGGATGCCGAGAGGGACGGGCCGGGCCGCGTCCGAGGCGATGAGGCCCTCCAGCCGGTTGCGGCTGGTGACGAGGGTGACGCAGTCCGTGCCACCCGGGAGCAGCGCCCGGACGGTGGCGGAGTCACGGGCGTTGTCGAGGACCACGAGCAGCCGGCGCCGGTCCGTCAGGGACCGGAAGAGCGCGGCGGCGGCGCTGACGGACTCCGGGACACGGCGCGGGGCGACGCCCAGGGCCAGCAGGAACTCACGCAGGACGTCGATGAGAGCGGGTTCGCCCGTCTCGCTGAACCCGCGCAGATCGGCGAAGAGCCGTCCGTCCGGGAAGGCGGCGGGGTTGTGGTGTGCCCACTGGAGGGCCAGCGACGTCTTGCCCACCCCGGCGGGCCCGGTGACCAGGCACACGGGCGCCTCGCCCGCGGCCGCCCGGGTGAGCGCCGCCAGCTCGGCGTTGCGCCCGTGGAAACCACGGGGGGCGCGGGGCAGCAGGTCGGTGGGGTGCGGGGCCGCGGAGGGATTGTGGGCGGCGGGGACACGCGGTCCGGGAGGCGCCGTGGTGCCTGCCCCTTCCGCCGGACCGGTACCGGCACGCGACGCTCCGGCCGCGTCCGTGCCGCCGGCCGGGGCCGCGCCGGGCCGGGGCCCACCGCGCAGGATCAGCGCGTACGCGTCGGCGAGTTCGTGTCCGGGGTCGATGCCCAGCTCGTCGGCGAGCAGCCGCCTCGTACGGTGGAACCAGTCCAGGGCCTCCGACTGGCGCCCCGCCCGGTACAGCGCCAGTATCAGGGCCGCCGCCAGCGACTCCCGCATCGGATGGGCGACCGCCTCCGCCCGCAGTACGGAGGCGGCGCGGTGGTGCTCGCCGAGGTCCGCGTAGGCCCGGGCCAGCTCCTCGACCGTGGCCAGCCGTGACTCCTCCAGCGTGTGCGCCGCGGCCTGGAGCGGTCCTTCGGTGAAGGTTCCGCCGAGCGCCGGGCCCTGCCACAGGGACAGGGCGTCGTCGAGCATGCGTACGGTGTCGGCGGCGCTGCGCTGCTGCCGGGCCAGCATCAGCAGTTCCTCGAACCGCTGGTAGTCCAGCAGGGTCTCCGGGACCCGGAGCACGTAGGCGTCCCCGAGCGTGACCAGCTCCACCCCGTACGCCTGTGCCTCCGCACCCGTCAGAAGGGCGCGGAGGCGTGAGACATGGCCCTGGATGACGCCACGGGCGCGCGGAGGTGGCTCCTCGCCCCACAGGGAGTCCGTCAGCCGGGCGACCGGCACGGGGGTGTTGGCCGACAGCAGCAGGGCGGCGAGCAGGCTGCGCCGTTTCGCGGGCCCGAGCGGCAGGGGCCCCGTGCGGGTGTCGACGGAGACCGTGCCGAGCAGCCGGAACTCCACGAGCGGCATTCCTTCCGGGCAGGACGCACCCGGGGTGACGGCCCGGACAGGGTGCCCAGAATATCGGGCCGCGACCAGGCCGACGCACCGTCACGGACACCCCGCGAAGGGGCGGACGTCCGGCCGTCAGGTCACTGGTAGCGGCGCTCGTCGTCCGCGACGACCGTGGTCGTGGGCGGCACCACCATGCGGCGGCGACGCGCGATGCTCACGTAGACGAAGACCCCGACGAGGCCGACGAGCATCATGATCCAGCCGACCAGGTCGACGTTGACGGTGTCCATCTCCCAGTCCGTCGCGAACGCCAGAATCGCCCCGGCACCGATCAGGAGAATGCATCCTCCGAGCCCCATGATTTCCGCCTCCTCGACGGCCCGGTGAATCCGGGCCGGTGTACGGGTCGCGTACCCGGCCCGGCAACAAGCATGTCCGTGAGGGCGGTTGGGACGGTGGAGGAATCAGCCCGCGAGGAACGCGGCGAGCGCGTTGGCGAGGAGGTACGGGTCGTCGGCACCGCAGAGTTCGCGCGCGCTGTGCATCGACAGGATCGCCACACCGATGTCGACGGTCCGGATGCCGTGGCGTGCCGCGGTGATCGGGCCGATCGTCGTGCCGCACGGCATCGAGTTGTTCGAGACGAACGTCTGCCAGGGCACGCCCGCCTTCTCGCAGGCCGCGGCGAACACCGCGCGGCCCCCGCCGTCGGTCGCGTAGCGCATGTTGACGTTGACCTTGAGGATGGGCCCGCCGTTGGCCACCGGGTGGTGCGTCGGGTCGTGCCGCTCGGCGTAGTTCGGGTGGACGGCGTGACCGGTGTCCGAGGATAGGCAGACGGTCCCGGCGAAGGCCCTGGCGCGGTCCTCGTAGGAACCGCCGCGGGCGAACACGGAACGCTCCAGGACCGTGCCGAGCAGCGGGCCGTCGGCGCCGGTGTCGGACTGGGAGCCGTTCTCCTCGTGGTCGAAGGCGGCCAGCACGGGGATGTACGGGAGCTCCTCGTCCGGCTGCCCGGCCACGGCGGCGAGCGCGGCGGTCGCGGCGTGCACCGAGAGCAGGTTGTCCATGCGCGGTCCGGCGAGCAGCTCGCGGTCGCGGCCCAGGTACGACGGTGCCTCGACGGGGTGCGGCATGAGGTCCCAGCCGGTGATCTCCGCCGGGTCGACGTCCGCCTCCTCGGCGACGAAACGGATGAGGTCGCCCTCCTCGACCTCACCGAGCCCCCAGATCGGCTGCATGTGCTTCTGCCGGTCGAGCTTGAGTCCGTCGGGGTTGGCGGACCGGTCCAGGTGCACGGCGAGCTGCGGCACCCGCAGCAGCGGCCGGTCGATGTTCACCAGCCGGTGCGTGCCGTCCCGGAGGGAGATCCGGCCGGCGAGCCCCAGGTCCCGGTCGAGCCAGGTGTTCAGGAGCGTCCCGCCGTAGATCTCGACGGCGACCTGGCGCCAGCCGTGCACGCCGGTGTCGGGCAGGGGCTTGACCCGCAGGTTGGGGGAGTCGGTGTGGGCTCCCACGATCCGGAACGGGGTGTGGGCGCCGGCGCCCTCCGGCACGTACCACGCGATGATCGCGCCGCCCCGCAGGACGTACTTCCCGCCCTTGGAGCCGTCCCACGCGTCCGTCTCCTCGACCTGCCGGAAACCGGCCTTCTCCAGCCTCGCGGCGGCGGTGGCCACGGCGTGGTACGGGGAGGGACTGGCCATCAGGAATGCCATCAGATCGTCGGTGTGCCCGCGGTCGAAGCGGAGGGGAGAGCTCATGTTCTTCACTGTAACGACGGTCGGGAGGAACGGTTCACGCCGTCCGCCGGACGCCGCCGGCCGGCGACCGGAAAGCATCGGCCGGGGAACAGGGCCCGGTGGCCGCGGGTACCGACAGGTCCGGCCCGCCCCCTCGGGAGGGGGCGGGCCGGACCCGGTGCTGTGCGAAGCGCGCGGAGGGGACTAGAACGCGGCCTCGTCCAGCTCCATCAGCGTGTTGTCGACGGTCTCGGCGAGCGCGCGCTCGGCGGAGACGCCCGGCAGGATGTTGGTGGCGAAGAACTTCGCCGCGGCGATCTTGCCCTGGTAGAAGGCGGCGTCCTTGGCGGAGGCGTTGCGCAGCTTCTCGGAGGCCACGACCGCGCCCTTGAGCAGGAGGTATCCGACGACGACGTCGCCGGAGGCCATCAGCAGGCGAGTCGTGTTGAGGCCGACCTTGTAGATGTTCTTGACGTCCTCACCGGTCGCGGTGAGGTCGGTGATCATCGTGCCGACGATCGCCTCCAGGTCCACGGCGGCCTTGGCGAGGTTGTCCAGCGAGCCGGACAGCTCCTCGTCGCCCTGGGCACCCGCGAGGAACTTCTTGATCTCCTCGGAGAGGGCGTTCAGCGAGGCACCCTGGTCGCGGACGATCTTCCGGAAGAAGAAGTCCTGGCCCTGGATCGCCGTCGTGCCCTCGTACAGGGTGTCGATCTTGGCGTCACGGATGTACTGCTCGACCGGGTACTCCTGGAGGTACCCGGAGCCGCCGAACGTCTGGAGCGACTGCGCCAGCTGCTCGTACGACTTCTCGGAGCCGTAGCCCTTGACGATCGGGAG